>Ga0307516_10001398_pt1 | contig 33357 bp, 31 predicted proteins | sample 19_EM_MG_FD_203310 | JGI IMG/M metagenome (GOLD analysis project Ga0307516, IMG submission 203310) | Populus trichocarpa ectomycorrhiza microbial communities from riparian zone in the Pacific Northwest, United States - 19_EM | ecosystem: Host-associated > Plants > Roots > Unclassified | place...
CCCAGGCGCTCTTTGTCGTAACCCGGGTTTCTCCGGTACGGGCGATCAGTACGGCGACACGAGTCCCGCGAAGTGCGGGTCTTACTACCTCGTTCCTGGCCATAATGGACGGGAACGATCGACCGTCGAGGAGACGAGCATGGTTACCGGCGTAGTGAAGTGGTTTAACGCGGACAAGGGCTTCGGGTTCATCACCCCGGACGACGGCGGTGCCGACGTCTTCGCCCACTTCTCCGCCATCCAGACTTCCGGCTACCGCAGCCTGGACGAGAACCAGCGGGTTGAGTTCGAGGTGACCCAGGGCCAGAAGGGCCCGCAGGCCGCGAACATCCGCCCGCTCTGATCTCAGCCTCGCGCTGACCACCGGCGCCGGTCCCCTTGAGGGCCGGCGCCGGTGACGTTTGCCGGCCTCGCCCCCTGGCCCGGGCAGGCGGCGAGGCCCGCTGCCCGCTCAGGCCCCGGCCGGGGCGGCGTCGCCGATCTCCTCCGGCCGCGGCGCCGTGCCACCCAGGTGAGCCGGCAGCCACCAGGTGTCATCCGGCCCGGACGGCTTGTCCGGATATTCCCGCTGCGCCGCGTCCAGCAGCACGCTCAGCCGCTGCCGCAGGACCAGCGTCGTCGCCTCCGCGGTGGCACCGATCGCGGCCCGGATCGGCTCGCCGATCTTGATGATGACCGGCACGTGCCGCTTGGTCAGCTCCTTCTTGCGGCCCTTGGTCCAGAGCCGGTGTGGCCCCCAGACCGCCATCGGGATCAGCGGCACCCCGGCCGCTTCCGCCAGCCGGGCGGCACCCGACTTCAGGGCCTTCACCGTGAAGGACTCGCTGATCGTCGCCTCCGGGAAGACGCCGACCACCTCGCCCTCCTTCAGCGCCGTCTCGGCCTCGTGGAAGGCCGCATTGCCGGCCTTGCGATCCACCGGAATGTGGTGCATGCCGCGCATCAGCGGTCCGCTCACCTTATGGGTGAAGACCGACTTCTTCGCCATGAACCGGACCAGTCGCTTGGCCGGCTGGGTGCCGAGACCGCAGAAGATGAAATCGAGATAACTGACGTGGTTGCTCGCCAGTACGGCTCCACCCGTGGCGGGGATGTGCTCCGCGCCTTCGATCTGAATCCGCAGGTCAAGGACGCGGAACATCGTCTTGGCGAAGCCGACGACGGGGGGATAAACGATTTCCATCCGATTACGGTACCGGGGTCCGGTGAACCTTGCCTGGGCGCGATGCAACCGATTGGGCCTCGGCGGCGTCTTACTGATGACTGCGCCGGATCCCGGGAGGGGTCCGGCTTCACTGGGGAGGCTTTCGCATGCAGACCGTGTCCGCCCGCCGGGAGCTGGGCATCGTGCTCGCGCTGGCCGTCTTCGGGCTCGCTCTGGTGCTCGTGGTCGCTTTCGCCCCTTGGTACGGCCCGGCCGGGTCCGGCAGCGCCGGTGCCTCGGTCATCCAGACCTTCCCGCCGGAGCCCGCCACCGCGATCGGCCGGTGACCCATGACGCGCCCCGGTGGTGTTCACTTGGGTGATGTCCGAGAGCTCGCAGCCGCCTGCCGCCTGGTCGCGGCCCGGCGGCGCGTTTGGTTCGGGCACGGTGACCGCTCCGGGCGTGCCGCCGCTGGTGCCGCCGCCCGCCCCGCCGGAGCGGCCCGTCGCTGACGGGCCACAGCGTCGCCGGCGGCAGATGTTGATCTTCGGTGGCGTGGCCGGCGCGATCCTCGCGGTCGGCCTGGTGGTGCTCCTCATCGTCGGCCTGAGCTCGGAGGGCAACCCGTTCGGCGGCAAGGCCGCCGCCCCGGCCGATCTGCGGCCGCCGCTGGCGCAGATGTGCCCGGCGCCGACCGTGGCCCCCAGCGCGGATCCGACCGGGCGGCCCAGCGCCGCCCCGCCGGTCGCCGGCGAGCGGACCATCGACCCCGCGGCGGGCATCTCCTACAAGAGGTACGCCGCGCCCTGGATCCCGTGGGACACGACCTGGCGGGCCGGCACGCTCGAAGTTCCCTACCGGGTCGGTCAGCACTTCGTGACGGAGCAGTACATCGGCGGCACGTACCATGCCTCGATCCTGTCGGCGGCGGTGCCGGCGGCCGACAACGACGCGGTGATCGCCGATCTCAAGTGCGTGGGCCGGCAGGTCGCCGCTGACGTGCGCGCGGAGTACTACCCGCAGCCGAACACAGTGGAGCCGCTGCGGGACGAGATGACCACGCTCGGCGGGCGGCCGGCCTGGGTCAGCGAGTTCCGGCTGCATTTCAAGGCCGCCGGGCTGACCGCCACCGACGAGCTCTCGGCGGTGGCGGTCATCGACGTCGGCAAGCCGACCGCGGCGGTGCTGTACGTCTCGATCCCCGGCACGCACAAGCAGTTCGACTACGTGATCGACGAAGTGCTGCAGTCGGTGCGGCCGATCTGACGGCTAGGTGCCGGTCAGGCCCCAGCGCTTGCGCAGCGCGTTGTCGGCGGCGTTGAAGAGCACGTCGATCAGGATGCCGATCACCAGCACCACGATGATGAACGAGATGACCAGGCTGGACTCGCTGAGGTCGCGGGCCTGCTGCATCCGTACGCCGATGGAGAGCGCGCCCGGCACGATCACCAGCAGTTCGCCGGCCATCAGGCTGCGCCAGGAGAACGCCCAGCCCTGCTTGAGCCCGGAGATGAACGACGGCAGCGACGCGGGCAGGATCAGGTAGCGGTACCTGGCGAAGCCCTTCATGCCGAGCACCTGGCCGACCCGCAGCCAGGTCCGCGGCACGTAGTCGATGCCGCTGATCAGGCCGTTCGCCACCGACGGCGCCGCGCCGATGACGACCACGAACATGATGGCGCTCTCGCTGATCTGGAACAGCAGGATGGCCAGCGGGAACCACATGATCGACGGCATCGTCTGCAGGCCGGTGATCAGCGAGCCGATGGCGGCCCGCAATGGGGCGAACCGGGAGACCGCGGCGCCGATGACCGTGCCGATCAGCACCGCCAGTGCGAAGCCGGTGACCGCCCGGAGCATGGTCAGGCGGACGCCGTCCCAGAAGTCGCCGGTGGTGATCAGGGTGCCCAGGTCGCCGAAGACGGTGGCCGGGCCGGGCAGCACGTACTCGGGCTTCCACTGCGCCCAGACCACGATCTGCCACCCCAGGATGACGATCGCGATGGCCAGCAGCTTGGGCCAGGCGCTGCGCCAGATCCGGCCGCCGAGGGCGGCCTTGCTGCGCTTCGGGCCGAGCTCGAGCGCGTCGAGCCCGGTGATCCGGTCCGCCGCCGCAGCGGCGTCGGCCGCGGTCGTGTCCCGCGGCACCTCGGCGGGCGGGATGTAGTCCGGGGTGAGTCCTTCGAGGCCGGCGCGGGCCGACGGGTACTTAGCTGGCATGGCGGGCGACCTCCGCGCGGAGCCGGTCGGTGATCTCGGCGGCCTGGCCGGAGACCTCGGGGGAGTCGATGCGCCGGGGGCGCTGGTGAGTGATCTTGAAGTCCTCGATGACCCGGCCCGGGCGGCTGCTCAGCAGCACTACCCGGTCGCCGAGGCGGACGGCCTCGCGCACGTTGTGCGTGACGAAGAGCACGGTCAGCTCCTGCTCGCGCCAGATCCGCTCGAGCTCGTCGTGCAGGATGTCGCGGGTCATCGCGTCGAGGGCGCCGAACGGCTCGTCCATCAGCAGGATGTCGGCGTTCTGAGCCAGCGACCGGGCGAGCGCGACGCGCTGGCGCATGCCGCCGGAGAGCTCGTGCGGGCGCTTGTGGCCGAAGCCCTTGAGCCGGACCACCTCGAGCAACTCCTCGGCGCGCTGCCTGCGCTCGGCGCGGCCGATGCCGTTCAGGCGCATGGGCAGCTCCACGTTGCCCAGCACGGACAGCCACGGGAACAGGGCTGCCTCCTGGAACATCAGGGAGACGTGCCGGCCGCCGATGTCGAGCGTGCCGCCGCTGATCTTGTCCAGGCCGGCGACGAGCGAGAGCAGCGTGCTCTTTCCGCAGCCGGAGGCGCCCAGCAGACAGACGAATTCGCCCTTCGCCACGGTCAGGGACACCCGGTCGAGGGCGAGCAGGGCGTTGCTGCCGGAGCCGTACTGCTTGGAGACGCTTTCGAGGCGGACGACCGCGTCCCGGTCGGTCCGGATGTCCGTGGCTTCCAGAATGCTCATGAGAACTCCCAGGTGGAGCCGGCCGGGCCCGGGTCGGCGGACCCGGCCGGAGGTGGATCAGGAGGCTGCGGCGTCACTGACCGCGGGCTGGCCGTCGGCCTTGAGCAACTCGTTGAGCGGTCCGAGGTCGTAGATGCCCTTGAGGTCGACGGGCTTGAGCAGGCCGACATCCTGGGCGTGCTGCGCACTGGTGTAGAGCGACGAGGCGATCGGGTCGTTCGTGAACGTCAGGTTCTTGAACGCCGAGGCCAGGATCTCGTCCTTGAGCGGCTTGCCGGAGAGGGCGCCGATCTGCTCGTTGGCCGCCTTCTGGGCGCCGGCGTTGTCGGTGGCGATGAGCTTCTCCGCGGCGAGGTGGCCCTGCAGCAGCTTCTTGACCGTCTCCGGGTACTTCTTCAGGAAGTCCTGCTTGACGATCAGGTGGGTGGTCACGAACTGGCCGTTCGGCCACAGGTCCTTCTCGTTGACCAGCAGCTTGCCCTTGGATTCCAGGATCATCCGGCTCAGGTTGGGCTCGGGCACCCAGGCGCCGTCGATCGCGCCCTGGGCGAAGGCCTGCAGCGCGGTCGCGTTGTCCTGCGGCAGCACCGAGACGTCGCCGCCGCCCTGCTGGTCGGCGTTGAGGCCGTTCGACTTCAGCCAGGCGCGCAGCGCGACGTCCTGGGTGTTGCCGAGCTGGGGGGTGGCGATCTTCTTGCCCTTGAGGTCGGCCGGGGCGTTGATGCCCGCCTTGACCACCAGGCCGGCGCCGCCGGAGGTGCTACCCGCGATGATCTTGATCGCGGTGCCCTTGGAGGTGGCCCACGCGTTGATCGCCGGGTTCGGGCCGATGTAGGTGGCGTCGATCGCACCGGAGAACAGCGCCTCGATCGCGGCCGGGCCGGCGTTGAAGGTCTTGGGTTCCAGCTTCGTGGTGCCCAGCGCCTGCTGGAACAGGCCGTTCTTCACCCCGATCAGGGCCGGCGCGTGGGTGATGTTCGGGAAGTAGCCGAGTCGGAGTGCGCTCGCCTCGCCACCGGTGGCGGCCTCGTCGTCGCCTCCGCATGCCGAGAGGGCGGTGGTGGCCAGGACCGCGGCGGCGGTGAGGGCAAGCGCACGGAGAGTGCGGGAGCTCATGCTCACTCCTAAATCTTGGAATTCGTGGAAACGGTGAGTTCGGCGAGCGTGCGGTGGTTCACGACACCCTCGATGGCCTCTTCCACCGCGAGCCAGACGTCCTTGAGCCCGGTGGCGACACCGTGGTAGGTCGTGGTCGTGGTGGGCAGGCCGCGAACCGTGGTGAGGGCGCCGCCGACTGCGCGGACCACGTCACCGACTGTGACCTCCTCGGCCGGCCGGGCCAGGGAGTATCCGCCGTCGACTCCCCGGTGGCTGTGCAGCAGACCGGCGCGGCGCAGGTCGAGCAGGATGCCTTGGAGAAAGCTGAGCGGAATGTCCTGGGCCGCGGCCAGGGTGGCGGCCTTGACCAGGTGGGGGTGGTCGGCGGTGACCGCCAGCATGGCCCGGACGGCGTAGTCGGTGCGTGCCGAGACGTACACGTGGCATGTCCTCTCGGTCCGGTGCAGCAATCTCTGCTTTCTCTACCTGATGGATGGGAATAGTGGATGAAGTAGGTAACGCTCGTCAAGCCCGATCCGGATGGTGAGAAACGGGGAAGCGGGTATCGTCACCGGCCGTGGGAACCCAGGGGACGACGCCGATCCGGATCGGGCTGCATGAGGTGGCGGGCCTGCGCTGGCCCCAGCAGGTGCTGGCCGGCGACGGCGCGCGGGAGACGGCCGCGGTGCCGCTGCCCCGGCTGCCCTGGTCACGGGCCGCGATCGAGGTGCCGATGGGCGCGAGTGCGGCGCGTTCCGTCGAACGGGTGACCCGGCTTCGCAAGATCTTCGGGTACGGCGTGGCGCCGATGGTGATCCTGCTCTTCGTGGTCGCCGACGTGCTACTGCTCTGGGGCCGCTTCGGTGACCTGAACCCGCCCACCGTGGTCTTCGCGGTGCTGGGCGTGGCCGGCGTGGTGCTGATCCTGGGCGGGCTGGTGCCCGACGCGGTCGCCCGGGCGACCGGTGCGCCGTACGTGGCGCGTGATCACCTGCGTTTTCCGAAGGCGCGCCCGGACGTGGTGGCTCAGTTGGTCAAGCTGAACCCGAAGGTGACGATCGACGGCTCGCCGGCCGGTCGGTAGCGCTAGCCGCCGACCGCGGATGTGAGCGTCCAGATCTCGGCCGCTTCGAGCAGGGCCTTCACGCTGATCGCGTCCGCCTCGGACTGCCTTAACACCCGGGCCGGCACATAGCCGGTCGGGTCCATCTCGCGCAGCCAGGCCGGCGCCAGCGCGCTCTGGTTGGCGCTGGCGAAGACGCTGACCACCTCGGCCGCGGCAGCCAGCCGGCGCCTGACCTGCCAGCCCGGCCCCCGGTCGGCGGCGAGCCAGGACTGGAACTCCGCGACTGTCGCGGCGCCGGCGACATACGCCGTCAGCTCGGCACCCAGCGCGGTGACACACAGCGCGGCATCGTCCTGGACTGAGGCATGGACGGAGGTGCGCCCGACTCGTTCCACAACCGTGGCAGTCATACCCGAAACGCTAGCGCGGCGGCGCTAAGACCGCGACCTCCGAAGGGGCAACCGTGCTCATGGCCGCAGAAACAGCTCGGTGACCCGGGCGGCCAGCAGGTCCAGCACCGGGCGCCCGTCCTCGATCGCCGCGACGAACGCCGCCCACGAGTCCAGCGGGAAGTCCTCGGTCTCCGGCACCGGCTCGTCGTTGAGATAGCCGGGCAGCAGCAGCGCGTTCTGGAAGAGCCACGGCACATAGCTGCCCTCCACGTCCCACCCGGGCAGCTCCCGGGTCCGGTGCAGGTGCCGGCTCAGCTCCTCCTCCGATGACCAGCGCAGCATCTGCGCGTCGTGCTTCAGGCTCTTGATGTACGGGTTGTACAGATGCCCCGGCCCGAAGCCGAACGTCTGGCGCCACTGCGCCCACAGGATCGCCTCGTCGCGCCCGCCCAGCGTCATCACGTCGTTGGTCGCGCTCTCCAGCAACATGCTGTTCAGGTACGGCCACAGCGTCAGCGGCGTCAGCAGCCTGTTCGCGTCTGTCCGCAGCACCGACTGCACGATCGGCCAGGCGTTCTTCTCCAGCTCGTCCCACGAGGTCAGGTTCGGCACCGCCTTGACCGCCGCCAGCAGGCTGTACAGCGACGGGTTGTGCTCGCCGTAGAAGGTGCGTGCCACCGACCAGGGGTCCGTCGGGCGCAGCAGCGACTCCGGCGAGGTGTCCGCCGGCTGCTGCTGCACCCGCTCGAGGAATTCCGACAGGCTGACGAACTCCCGGACCGCGCCGTGCCCGGTGTGGTCGATCCAGCGGTCCAGATCGGCGCGGAACGCGGCCGCGGTGTCGATGTCCCGCGAGCCCACGTCGTCGATGCAGACCCGGACCTCGACGCCGAGCCGGGCCAGCGCGCCGGCCGCGAACGCCTGCACCATGTGGATCACCGAGGCGCGCGAGCGCAGCCGCACCGGCCAGAGCAGCCGGATCGGGCCGACGGTGCCGCGCTGCTGGTTGACCCACCCGAACCGGCGTTCGAGCTGGAGCAGCAGGCCCGGCACGTCACGCGGCGGCTGGGTGCCCGGCTGGGAGACGAGCTGGCGTTCCCAGCTGTGGTGCCGGACCCGGTGCCGCAAACCGGTCGCCCTCGGCGGCACCGGGACCTGGACCCGCTCGGCCAGGGCCGGGAAGAGCCGCTCGGAGTCGACGCCGGGGAAGCACTCGACCGACACGCCGGTCGCCTCGCGCAGGCGCTCGGCGGTGCTCAGCGCGGTGGCCGCGTCGGGGTCGTTCAGGGCCCAGAGCACGCGTACGGGCCGGATGCGGGCCGCCGCGGCGATGGCGGCGGTCAGCGTGCCCGCCCAGTCGCTGGTGCCGATCACGCAGACGGTGTCGCCGCGGATCAGGTCGGCGGTCGCCGCGATCAGCAGCTTGTTCTCGGTGATCCGGGCCGGGTCGTGCAGCAGCTGCGGGCCGCGTACGTGCAGCGTCGGGCGCCAGAAGCCGTGCAGGTGGAAGACCCGGACAGCCCCGTCCGCGCTGCCGGGGCTGCCGGTCGCGCCGCGGGTGTCCATCGGCAGGCTGACCGCCCGGCCGCGGGCCGAGCGGATCGCGATCTCCAGCAGCGGGTCGAAGTTCGTGGTCAGCACCCGGTGGTCGAAAGCCTCCGGAACCTGCGCGAGCAGGTGACCGAGCGCCTGCACCCCGCGGGGCAGCTGCCACGAGAAGCGGTCGTTCTCCACGCCCTCGCCGACGCCGCGTTCGAGCCGCTGGCCCAGGCCGTGGGTGGCCAGCGGGGACTCCATCGGGTCCGGCGCCGCGTACGCCTTCAGCACGGCCTGCTGCGCGATCACGTCGAACGCCCCGGCGGACACCCAGTCGGTGAAGACGCGCCGGTAGGCGCGGTACGCGTCGATCGGGCGCGTACCGACCAGCTCCGCCCGCGCCTGCTCCAGCGCCCGTTCCAGGGCGCCGTCGTCGTTGCGGCCGGCGGCGAAGCTGTCGGCGATCTCCAGCACCCCCTGCACCCGCGGGATGACCGTGGCCGTCACGCCGGAACCGAGCAGCAGGGAGATCTGGTCGATGTCCCGCAGCCCGGCGGTCAGCCTGTCCAGCAGCAGCGTCTCGCCCGCGCTGAGCCCTTCCGCCGGATCGGTCACGTCGCTCACCGAACCGCCTGCAGGGACTGCCATAGCTCGCCGGGCCGTTCGGTGAAGACCTGCCGGGCGGTGTGCCGGCTGGCGATCAGCGCGCCCCGGTCCAGGAACTCCTCCAGTTCGCCGGCGCGCCAGCCCAGATAGCCGACGAACACGCGCATCGTGTCGACCGTGCCGGCGAGATCCTCGGGCACCGCCGACAGGGCGAGCGTGCCGAGCCGGTCGCGGACCGGCGTGAAGCGCAGCGGCTTCGCCGCGCCGGCCCGCAGCAGGGTCACCACGATGTAGCCGTCGCGGGCCACCGGGCCGCCGTGGAACAGCATCGCGGGATTGCGCAGCAGCGACCGCCAGGCCTCCGGGAACTCGTCCGGGATGTCACCGTCGGGCCGGGTGATGCACACGCCGAGCGCGCCGGTCTGGTTGTGCCGCAGCACCAGGATCGCGCGCTGCCCGAGATCCTCGTCGACGAACCAGGGCGCGGCGTAGAGCACGCTGCCGGCCAGGTTGTGCCGCGGCGCCGCCGGATTGTGCACCAGGGAGATCTCGGCGCCGGAGTCACGGGCCCGCAACTCGGGCCGCTCGAAGCCGCGGCGCAACATCGCCCGGCGCACCGTACGCCAGATGGTGTGGACCGTCAGGGTGGGCGGCGTCGCCTCCGGCGGCGGCGGTCGCAGCCCGTCGCGCAGCAGCCGGATCAGCTCGCCGGTGAACGCGGTGTGCAACTCGCCGCGCGGCGCCATGGCCGGCCGGTTGGCGGGCGCCGACACCAGCAGGCAGGTGCCCTCGGTCTCGGCCTTGTCGGCGACGGCGTCGGTGCCGCTGCCGTCGCCGCCGAGCTCGGACCCGGCCCGGCCCGAGTAGCAGCAGTCGAGGATGACCACCCGGCGGCGGGCCCGGGTGTCGGCGACGGCCCGGCGGATCCAGTCGTACGGGACACCGCGCTCGTAGGGCACCTCGGGGTCACAGCCGGGCAGGCCGAGGATGAGGTTGCCGTCGTCCGCGTCCACCAGCCCGTGCCCGGCGAAGTAGACCAGCAGCATCCCGTCGGTGCCGGCCGCCGCCGCGGCCCGCCGGATCGCCCGGCTCACCTCGGCCGGGGACTCCGGGTCGAGCAGCACGTGGCAGTTGTCCGCCGGCACTCCCCAGAGATCCTCGTGCTGGAAGAGATCGCGCAGATCCGTCACGTTGCGCCGGGCCGCGGGCAGCTCGAAGAGCCGCCGGTAGGCCGAGACCCCGATCAGAACGACCTGCGCCAGTGCCGGGTCTGTGACGTCGCCCATGAATCTACTTCTGCTCGCGCAGCTCGAGCTCGGTCAGCGCGGCGGACAGGGCCTCGTGGCCGCCCGCCTCGATCCGGGTGACCGCGCCGTCCGCGGCGGTGTGGGTGATCGTCACTTTGGGCGCGGGCCGGCGTGCGTCCCGCCAGCTGGCCACGGCGAGCGCGAGCTGGCCGGCGGACAGCCCGCTGCCGATGATCAGGGTCAGCACGTCGAGCAGCGTGCCCATCGTCTCGGGATCGTCGCTCGCCGCCCGGGCCAGCTCGCCGTCGACGCGGACCGCCTGCTCCTGCCGCAACCAGCGATGCAGCGACTCGGCGTCGGCGGTCGAGTCACACTCCAGGCGCAGCCGTACCGGCACTGGTTCTCTCCCCGTCGTGGTGGTGGATCGGACGCGACAGGATATCGAAGCATTTACCTCACGTCACGGACTCACTACGCGAAAGCTAGCACCGCCGATCGAGGACGCCGGACCACGGATCCGACACGCGCCGCTCCGGGGGGTTAGATTCTCTGGTGTGGCGCGCAAAATGAAGATTCCCGCGACGAAATATCCGGTGGAACGCTTCACCCTCGACAACGGTCTGCGGGTGGTCCTCACACCGGACCGCAGCGCTCCGGTAGTCGGTGTGGCGGTCGTCTACGACGTCGGCATCCGCTCCGAACCGGAGGGACGCACGGGCTTCGCCCATCTCTTCGAGCACCTGATGTTCCAGGGCTCGGAGAATCTGGAGAAGCTCGCGCACTTCCGGCACGTGCAGGGTGCCGGCGGCAGCTTCAACGGTTCGACCCATCTGGACTACACCGACTACTTCGAGGTGCTGCCCTCCGGCGCCCTCGAACGGGCGCTGTTCCTGGAGGCCGACCGCATGCGCGGTCCGCGCCTGACCGAGGAGAACCTGCGCAACCAGGTCGACGTGGTCAAGGAGGAGATCCGGGTCAACGTCCTCAACCGGCCGTACGGCGGCTTCCCGTGGCTGCGGCTGCCGCCGGTGATGTTCTCCACATTCGCCAACGCGCACGACGGCTACGGCTCGTTCGGCGACCTGGACCACGCGACCGTGGCCGACGCCGAGGAGTTCTTCGACAAGTACTACGCGAGCGGCAACGCGGTGCTGGCCGTCGCCGGCGACTTCGACGTGGCCCAGGCGACCGTCCTCATCGAGCGGCACTTCGGTGACGTGCCGGCGCGGGGCAAGCCGAAGCTGCCCGACTTCGCCGAGCCGGACATCGACGGCGAGCGGCGGGAGTCGTACACCGACCGGCTCGCCCCGCTGCCCGCGGTGGCCGGCGGCTGGCGGCTGCCGGACCCGATCGGCGCCTTCGACGCCTACCTGCCGTACGTGGTGCTCGCCGAGGTGCTGACCGACGGCGACGCGTCCCGGCTGGTCGAGCGGCTGGTGCAGCGCGACCGCACGGTCACCAGCGTCGGCGGCTACATCGGCTTCATGGGCGACGAATACCAGGTCCGCAACCCCACCGCGATGCTGCTGCAGGCGCACATGCCGCCGGGCGGCGACGCGGACAAGGTGCTGCGCACCATCGACGAGGAGCTGGACCGGCTCGCCACCGGCGGCATGGCGCCGGGCGAGCTGGCCCGCACTCAGGCCCGGATGGCCACTCACCTGCTGCGCGACACCGACGCCGTGCTCGGCCGGGCACTGCCGATGGCCGTGCTGGAGACCCAGCGCGGCCGCCCGGAGCTGCTCAACGAGCTGCCCCGGCTGGTCGGCGAGGTCACCGAGGCACAGATCGTCGCCGCCGCGGCCACCCTGCGGCCCGAGCGCCGCGCCACCATCGAGGTCATCCCGGGAGCGAACCAGTGACCGTGCGAGAACTGCCGGAGTTGATTCCGGACACCAAGCTCAAGCTGCCCAAGCAGGCCGAACGCAAGCTGACCAGCGGCCTCACGGTCATCGCGATCCGGCGCCCGGCGGTGCCGCTGATCGAGATGCGCCTGCGGGTGCCGTTCGGCCGGGCGCCGCTGGCCCGCGCCACCCTGCTGTCGCAGGCGCTGTTCACCGGCACCGCGACCATGTCCAGCATCGACATCGCCGCGGAGCTGCAGGCGGTCGGCGGCGGGCTCTCGGCCGGGCTGGACCCGGACCGGCTGCTGGTCACCGGCAACTCGCTGGCGGCCGGCCTCGACCGGATGCTGGAGATCCTGGCGGCGGTGCTGACCGACCCGACGTACCCGGGCGAGGAGGTCGCCACCGAGCGCGACCGGCTCGTCGACCACATCCAGGTGGCCCAGAGCCAGCCGGCCCACCTGGCCCGCACGGCGCTGCTGCACCGGATGTACGGCCGGCACCCGTACGCGGTGCAGACGCCGGAGGCGGAGCAGGTCAAGGGCGTCCGCCCGGCGCAGTTGCGCGCCCTGCACGCCGACCGGGTCCGCCCGGACGGCGCGGTGCTGGTGCTGGTCGGCGACCTCAACCCGGAGAAGGCGATCGACGCCGCCGAGAAGGCGCTCAGCGGCTGGATCGGCCCGAGCCGCGACGGCAACGTGCCGCCGACCCCGGCGCTGGAGCCCGGCCCGCTGCTGCTGGTCGACCGGCCCGGCGCGGTGCAGTCGTCGTTGCGGATGGCCCTGCCGGGGGTGTCTCGCACAGACCCGGACTACGCGCCGCTGCAGTTGGCCAACATGGTCTTCGGCGGCTACTTCTCGTCGCGCTGGGTGGAGAACATCCGCGAGGACAAGGGCTACACGTACGGCCCGCACAGCTCGATCGAGCACTTCGTCGCCGGCTCCGCGCTGGTGGTGGCGGCCGAAGTGGCCACCGAGGTGACCGGCCCGGCGATGCTGGAGACCCTGTACGAGCTGGGCCGCATCGCCAGCCTGCCGCCGGGCGAGGACGAGCTGGAGCAGGCCCGCCGCTACGCCCTGGGCACCCTGCGCCTGGGCATGTCCACCCAGGCCGGGCTCGCCGGGCTGGCCAGCATCTACGCGAGCTTCGGCCTGCGGCTGGACTACCTCAGCGAGCACTCCCGGGCGCTGGCCGCGGCCACCCGCGAGCAGGTCACCGAGGCGGCGGCCCGCTACCTGGCGCCGTCGCAGGCGGTCACGGTCGTGCTCGGCGACGCCGACAAGGTCGAGGCACCGCTGGCGGCGCTGACCGCCGTGGAACGCGGGGCCGCGTGAGCGAGCTTGCGAGCGAACTATCAACTCTGCGTCTGGCGAATGCCATCGCCGGAGCGCCAGCGACGGTGATGGCATGAGTGACGTGGTTGGTCCGGCCGGCACCGGCGAGCAACCCGACGTGGGGGAGCAGCCCGGGCCGGCCGGGCCGCCGCTGGCCCGTACCAGCCTGGACCGCGCGGCGCACCACCGGCGCGACGACGACTGGCTGGCCCAGGCGTGGAAGTCCGGCCTGGTGCTGATCATCGACATCGACAAGGGCGGCCGGGCGCTGGTCGCCCGGCGCCCGGACGGTACGCCGACGCTGGTGCTCGTCGGCGCGGACGAGGCGCCCGAGGGCGAGCGCCTGTTCCTCGGCGTCGACCCGGCCGGGGTGCCGATCTTCGCGATCGACGCCCCGCTGCCGGCGGCCGACGAGGCCGAGGCGCGGCCCAGCACGCTGCGCGACATCGGCGACCGTCTCGACCCGCGGGACGCCGGGATCTTCACCACCGCCGCGGCGCTGGGCAACTGGCATGCCAGCCACCGCTTCTCGCCCCGCAACGGTCAGCCCACCACGGTCATCGAGGCGGGCTGGTCGCGGGTGGACGCCGACGGGACGGCCATGTGGCCGCGTACCGACCCGGCGATGATCGTGCTGGTGCACGACGGCGTGTCCGGGCCGGAGGGTCGCTGTCTGCTGGGCCACAACGCCGCGTGGCCCGAGGTCGGGGGTGTGCGCCGGTTCTCCTGCCTGGCCGGTTACGTCGAGCCGGGCGAGTCCGCGGAGGCCGCCGTCGTGCGCGAGGTCCGCGAGGAGGTCGGCGTCCGGGTGCGGTCCCTGCGGTACGAAGGCAGCCAGTCCTGGCCCTATCCGGGTTCGCTGATGCTCGGCTACACCGCGGTGGCCGACCGGGACCAGCCGATCTCGGTCGACCCGGAGGAGATCGACGAGGCGCGCTGGTTCACCCGCGGCGACATCACGCGAATGATCGCCGGTGACTACGTGGAGCCGGAGAGCGGGGTCCGGATGAGTCTGCCTATGCGGTCATCAATCGCTTTTTATCTAGTTGAGGGCTGGTTGGGTGATTTCCCCCGTTAAGGGATTCACATTGCTCGAAACAAAGAATTTTTCACGCCGACTTAGCAACCATGGGGGGACACTCCAGCGTCTGGATGAGCAGACACGGAGAAGAGGTATATAGATGTCCCTGCTTGCGGAGCAGACCTGGACGCCGATGACGGCCGAGGAGCGCGCGCGGTTCGATCGCGACGGTTTCCTGGTCATCCCGGCGGTGCTGACCGAGGACGAGGTGGCGATCGCGCGTACCGCGATCCTGCGGTCCCAGGAATTGGCGTCACGCGAGGGCGGCCTCGGCGCGAACGGCGCGCTGCACCAGCTTTCCGCGGTCACCAACAACCCGGAGCTGGCGTTCCTGCTGGACCACCCCAAGGCGTTCAAGTACATCTGGTCGATCCTCGGCTGGAACGTGCACGTCTACCACTCGCACGTGGATGTGCACCCGCAGATCCACGAGCGGCAGAAGGACTGGTGGCACTGGCACCAGGACGGCGGCCGGCAGAACCGTGAGCTGGAGACCGACCCGCGCCCGCGGATGTCGGTCAAGCTCGCCTACTGGCTGTCCGACGTGAGCGAGACCGGGCGGGGCAACTTCACCGTCCTGCCGGGCAGCCACCTGACCAACTGGCTGCCGGGCCCGCCGTCGCGTGGGGTCCCGTGGCCGCAGCCCGAGGGCGCGCTGCAGATCACCGCGAACCCGGGCGACCTGGTCGTCTTCGACCGGCGGCTGTGGCACGCGCGCTCGGACAACTACTCGTCGATCACGCGCGTGGGTGCCTTCTTCGGCTACACCTACCGCTGGCAGGCCGGCCGCGACGATGTGGCAAACCTGCCGAACACGCCCGAGTGGGCGACCTATTCGCCGGTGCAGAAGCAGCTGCTCGGCGGTGTCGGTGATGGCGACGGCGACCACGCCTGGGGCCACTACCCCGAGACGACGCCGCTCTACGGCGAGCTCAAGCGCCAGGGACTGCTCGACTCGAGCGTCCCCGCGCTCATCCCGTAACGCGGTTGGGGCCGGTCGCGACGCGACCGGCCCCCGCAACGTCTCTCCGCTAGGCGGAGATGGTGGCCAGGTGCGCCTTGACCTGCACGATGGACGGGTTCGTCAGCGCGGAGCCGTCGTCGAAACGCAGGGTCGGCACGGTCTGGTTGCCGCCGTTGACACCCATCACAAACTCGGCCGAAGCCGGGTCCTGCTCGATGTCGATGACTTCGTACTGGATGCCCTCCCGGTCGAGCTGCGACTTGAGCCGATGGCAGTAGCCGCACCAGGACGTCGAGTACATGGTCAACATCGGTCAGGATCCCTTCGGAGACATCACATGGCGGTAAGCCATCATGTGAAACGTCGGACCGGGGTGCCATGATTCCCGGTTGTGACAGCCGAACGCGTGCTAGCCGGGCTCGACCCCGATCAGCGGAGGGCGGTGACCGCCCCCGCCGGGCCGGTCTGCATCCTCGCCGGGGCCGGCACGGGTAAGACCCGGGCCATCACCCACCGGATCGCCTACCGCACGCTCAAGGGCGAGATCAGCCCGCGGCATATCCTCGCGGTGACGTTCACCGCCCGCGCCGCAGCCGAGATGCGCTCCCGGCTCACCGCGCTCGGCGCCGGCCGGGTGCAGGCCCGCACCTTCCACGCCGCGGCGCTGCGCCAGGTGCGCTATTTCGCGCCAAGGCTGCTTGAGGGCCGGGCGATGCCCGAATTGGTGGAGAGCAAAGGGCGGCTCGTCGCACTCGCCGCCGGGCGCACCGGGGTCAAGGTGGATCGGATGGGGGCGCGGGACCTGGCTGGGGAGATCGAGTGGGCGAAATCGTCGCTGGTCGAGCCCGGGGAATACGTCGTCGCCGCGGCCAAGGCGCTGCGCGAGCCGCCGTACGAGGCCGCGAAGGTGGCCGAGGTCTTCGCCGCGTACGAGGCCCTCAAGCGCCGCCAGGGCGTGATCGACTTCGAGGACATGCTGCGCGCCGCCGTCTGGGGCATCGAGGAGCACTCCGACGTCGCCGAGCAGGTCCGCTCGCAGTATCGGCACTTTGTCGTGGATGAGTATCAGGACGTCAACCCGCTGCAGCAACGCCTGCTGGAGGCCTGGCTCGGCGGCCGCGACGACCTGACCGTGGTCGGGGACGCCAGCCAGACGATCTACTCGTTCACCGGCGCCACCTCGGCATACCTGGTCGACTTCCCCCGGCAGCGCCGCGACGCGGTCGTCGTCCGCCTGGTCCGCGACTACCGCTCGACGCCGCAGGTCGTCGGCCTGGCCAACGCGGTGATCAAGCAGGCCCGCGGCACCGAGGCCAAGCTGCGGCTCGAGCTCGTCGGCCAGCGCCCGCCCGGCGCCGAGCCCGACCTCAAGATCTTCCCAGACGAGCCGGCCGAGGCCATCGCGGTCGCCCGCCGCAGCCGCGACCTGATCGCCGCCGGCACCCCGGCGAGCGAGATCGCCGTGCTGTTCCGCACCAACGCGCAGTCGGAGGCCTACGAGAAGACCCTCGCCGAGCTGGAGGTGCCCTACGTCGTGCGGGGCGCCGAGCGCTTCTTCGAACGCGCCGAGGTGCGCAAGGCGATGATCGCGCTGCGCTCGGCCGTGCGCTCGACGCCGGGGGAGACCCCGCTGGTCCAGGCCGTCGTGGAGGCGCTCTCCGCGACCGGCTGGGCCCGCGAGCAACCCCCGCCCGGCGGGGCCCAGCGCGAGCAGTGGGAGGCCCTCGCGGCCCTGGTCGCCCTCGCCGAGGAGTACGCCCGCACGCCCGACGTGCTGCCGCTGGGTGAGGCCGGGGCGATCCAGCAAGACCTGTCGCTGTCGGCGTTCTGCGAGGAGTTGGCCCGCCGCGCCGAGCAGCAGCACGCCCCGACGGTCGAGGGTGTGACGCTGGCCTCACTGCATTCCGCCAAGGGCCTGGAATGGGACGCGGTGTTCCTCGTCGGGCTGGCCGAGGGGACGTTGCCGACGACGTACGCCAAAACCCCCGAGCAGCTGGAGGAGGAGCGCCGCCTGCTCTATGTGGGGGTGACCCGGGCCCGGCAGTGGCTCTGGCTGTCGTACGGCCAGAGCCGGTCGCCGGGCGGCCGGGCCCGGCGGCCGTGCCGGTTCCTGCCGCAACTCGGCCAGCGGAACACCGGGCTGGAAAAAGCAAGCGTCGCGGGCGGAAGTCGGAAACCCGTCAGCCGGCGCAGCACGGTGGTCTCCTGCCGGATCTGCGGAGCGACGCTGATGGCCGGCGCGGACCGCAAACTGGGCCGTTGTCCGACCTGCCCGTCGGACCTCGACGAGGAGCTGTACGAGCGCCTGCTGGCGTGGCGGGCGGCCTCCGCGGCGGAGCAGAAAGTTCCTGCCTACGTGGTGTTCACGGATGCCACGATCGTGGCGATCGCCGAGCGCAAGCCGAGCACCCCGCCGGAGCTGCTGGCCATCGCCGGGATCGGCCCCCGCAAGCTGCGCCAGTACGGGCCGGCGGTCTTCGCTCTGGTGGGTGGCGAGAGCCTCGCGGAGCCCCCGTCAGAAAACTTTGGAAACTAGTCCGTTAATTCGTTTGCCCTCCCCCCGCGGGCGGGCTTAGCCTCAGTGCACACCTTGACGAGCACGGGTTAAAACCATGTTCATCAAGGACCGAAGAGCACGATTCGAGCGCAAGGCGATGGAGGAGGTGGCACCGGTGAAGCTCAACTACACGATCGAGCGACCGTCGACGCTGCTTGCTGCTGTCTGCGCTCCGTCCGCTTCGTGGCTGCCGGAATCCGCCCCCGTGGCGATCCTGGCCGCTGAGCGGGCCCCGGCTTCGCAGGCGCACCAGGTCCAGATCCAGGCCGAGCTGGTCAGGACCCTGGTCGGCGTCGATGGAAGCTACGGGACCAATGGGTTCGTGGGCAGCAATGGCATCTCCAAGCGCATGACGGATGGTGCCAGCGGTGTCCCGCCTCGAGGAAGGCCGGTCTAACAAGACCAACCGGCTCACCTCGAGGCCGCGGAACCCGTAACCGGGATCCGCGGCCTACTTTTTTGCCGGCTCACCGGCCGGTGCACGACCTGTATCGCGATCCAGAAGATCGAGAAGAAGAGAGAGGTGACCGGGCTTTATGAGTCTGGCGCTGGCCCCACTCGACGTGAGCGTCGAGCTTGAGGCAAACCTGCCCTGTCGGAAGTTCGACCCGGACCTTTGGTTCTCGGACTCCCCGGCCCAGCTGGAACTGGCCAAGTCGCTCTGCGGGGACTGCCCGCTGCGCGTCGAGTGCCTCGCCGGCGCGGTCGAGCGGAACGAGCCCTGGGGTGTCTGGGGAGGCGAGATCTTTGAGCGTGGCGCCGTCGTGCCGCGCAAGCGGCCCCGTGGCCGTCCCCGCAAGGTCGACGTCGCCCGCGACGCCGAGCTCCAGGTCGAGGTCGACGAGCGGCTCGCCGCGAACGGCCTCGAGTCCCGCAACTCGGTCCGCCTCGCGGCCTGAGACCACCACCCCTTAGTCAGAGACGGAAGAAGACGTGAACACGAACGCGACCTCGAAGGTAAAACTCATCCACGAAGCGCTCTCACGAGCACGAATGCGTCGGCCTCAGGCCGACCACCACCCTGAGGCACACCGACCCGCCCGTCAGATCGCGATGGAGGCCCGGCACCGGGCTGCCCGTGAACTGGGTGGACGCCTCTGAGACCTGAATCCGAAGGGCCCGTCCGCGCAAGCGGGCGGGCCCTCTTCCTTCAGGGCAAGATCAAGATCAGCCGGGTGTTACGCGACCGGGGCGAAGCCGGGCAGCCACTTTTCCAGAATCGACCGGTAGGGCGCCTGCGCCTCGAGTTGGCACAGCACCCCGATCGAGCCCAGCGTCACCCGGTGGATCAGCAGGTACGACGGTGGCAGGTTGAGCTTGCGGCTCAGCTGGAAGGCCGGCGACTTCGGGCTGGACAGCCGGGTCGCCTCGCCGCGGATCCAGGCGCGGGTGAAGCGGAACTTCTCCACCGCCACCGGTTCGATCATCGGCCGGAGGAAGGCGAGCACCGCCTGGGCGTCCAACTCGTCGTCCGGTTTGATGAAGCCCTCGTCGCGCAGGCCGTTCAGCACAGCCTGGGCGTCCCCGTCCAGCGCGAGCCGGACCAGGCGGCCGATCGGCTCGGGGTGCCCGGTGGGCAGCCGGGCCACCGCGCCGAAGTCGATCACGCCGAGCCGGCCGTCGGGCAGGATCCGGAAGTTGCCCGGGTGCGGGTCGGCGTGCAGCAGGCCGGTACGGGCGGGCGCCGAGAAGTTCAGCGTCGCCATCAGCCGGCCGGCCTCGTCGCGTTCCGCCGGGGTGCCCTCGGTGATCACCTTCGCCAGCGGGGTGCCCTCGATCCACTCCGTGACCAGCACCCGGGGCGCGGAGGCGACGACCCGCGGCACGAAGATGTCCGCGTCGTCGACATACCCCGCGGCGAACGCCGTCTGAGCCTCCGCCTCCATGGCGTAGTCGAGCTCCTCGGTGATCCGGTCCCGCAGCTCGGTGAGCAGCGGCTTCATGTCCATGCCGGGCTGGATGATCTTGAACATGCCGGCCAGCCGGCCGAGCTGCTTGAGATCCGCCAGCAACGCCTCGCCGGCGCCCGGATATTGCACCTTCACCGCGACGTCGATCGTCTTCGGCTTCGCGCCCTTGCGGCTGGGCGGCAGCTTCCACACCGCCCGATGCACCTGGCCGATGCTCGCCGCGGCGGCCGGGCTCTCGTCGAACTCGGCGAACTTGTCCCGCCAGTCGGCGCCGAGTTGCTCGGCGAGCGCCTTGTGCACGCTGGCCACCGGCATCGGCGGCGCGGCCTCCTGCAGCTTGGTCAGCGCCTGCCGGTACGGCCCCGCCATCTCCTCGGGCATCGCGGCCTCGAACACCGACAGGGCCTGCCCGAACTTCATCGCCCCGCCCTTGAGCTGGCCCAGCACGCTGAACAACTGCTCGGCGGTGCGCTGCTGGATGTCGGCGGAGATGACCTCCGTCGCGATGCCCGTCACTCGCTTGCCGAGACCCAGCACGGTGCGCCCGGCGAAGCCGAGGGGCAGCGCGGCAAGCTTGGCGGTGCGGGACATTGCACGACGCGGGATGTCGGTCACCAGATCATTGTGACCGACGCCGCGCCGATCAACCGCCTCCGAGGCGCTGGATTGAGGCGGAACGCGCCAAAAGTCCGATCATTGCCCGTCGATCTTCACCACATCTCCCCAACCTGCGGTTCGATGCCGGGCCTGCCTCCCCGGCGGGGCTTGTCGGGAGCACCCGCAGGCGGGGTGGGGCGGCCAGGTGCGGCGGCGGGTGCGCCCCGGCGCGACCACCGCCACCTCGGCGCCCAGGGTCTCCGGGGTTTCCTCGTCCAGATAGGCCAGGGCCTCCCCGGTGATGAAGCCCACGGCAGCCAGGAGCGTGGCCACGCCGCAAGGCTCCAAGGCTGGCGGGGTCGAGACCGGGGGCGGGGGCGGGTTGGTCTGCCAGAGGGAGTCGCGGTCCGCGCGGTGCAGGGTCATGCAGTTTGGGCAGGGTGTGGTTGCCGGGAGGATCAGTGGGCCGATCATCACGATGCCCTCGCGGATCGTCGCTGGGAGGTGGGGGCGGTTTCGCTGGGCGCTGGTGACGGGCGGTGGCGTAGCCGGGTGGTCGCGGCCCAGCTGGATCACCAGCGACGCTGCTCCGCGCCGTACCGTGCGGGTTTTGGTTTCGGGGGCTGAGCGCTGGATGGCCGCCGCGACGGCCTCGGCCCGGGGTTTGCCTATGTCGGAGTCGGTGAGCGGGCCGCCCGGAGTTTCGTGGCGGGTCACCGGGCCGGTGAGGTCAGGGTGGACGTGGCCGGTGCCGGCCGTCGCCAGGGCGACCGCGACGCCGGCGGCCAGACGGCTGGGGCCGGTGATCACGACCCTGGCCGCGGCGCGGCGGCGCAGCGTGCGGGCCGGCGCCGCACCTGCCTCCGCGAAGGCCAGCGCGGCGGCCTCCGGGACCAGGCGGGCCGGCATCGAGGAGGGGAACAGGCTCTGGGCCGGGACCACCAGGCCCGCCTCGTGCAGGGTGTCGAGCAGGACCGCGGCCTCGTCGGGGCGGATGCCGAGCGGGCCGGCCTGGGCCACGGCGTTGCGTTCGGATCGGGAGCCGTCGAGGAGATCCAGGAGGCGGGCCGCTCGGGGCTCGGGTAGGTCGAGAAGCACCGCGCGGGCCGGATCCACGCCGAGTTGCAGCGTGTGCGGGCTGCGCCAGATGCGGGGGAGGCCCGGCAGCAGCGTCGGCCGGGGCAGCGGCGTACGGCTCATGACATGACACGGTGTCATGGTTCCGGCGCACAGCGGATTCGTTGTCCACAGGGTCGTACCGCTGGGACGCAGGGTTATCCACAGGATTCCGTGAGTTATCCACAGGCATGCGGGGAGTGTGGGTAACTACATAACGTGTTTACGTGGTAACGGGTTACGGACTCGATCGGGTGAACATGGGTGTGAAAGTCGACGGGGGTGACCAGAGTGGTCACCCCCGCCTTGTCCCTTCGGCGCGGTCAGGCCTTCGCCTTGCCCAGGATCCGGTTGACCGTCGTGCCGCAGACTGGGCACTTGCCCTTGGCCATGTTCATGCCGGTCTTCGAGACCTCAACCGTGCCCTGGAAGTCGCGCTTCTCCTTGCACTTCACGCAGTAGCCGTTGTACGTGTTGTCGGCCACGATTCCTCCTCGTCATGTTGTCAGCCGGGTCGGCCCGGTGCCTGGCTCGCGGCGACAGGCCGCGATCTGTATTCGGCGCTGGACCGCTCCGCGACCACGTGAATGTGGCCACCCGCTCGGGGCGGTCACTACCCAGGTCGGGCCATTTCCATGTCAGCGCGGCGTCAACGGTGTCGTCGACGGCCTGAGTGTGCCGGGCGAGATGACCCTTTTTAGGCAGATACGGGGAGACACGCCGACGAATTACTCCAGACAGTCGGAAACAGGACGGCCGGCTCTCGGTGCGATGCGCCAGTTCTTTCGGATAGCGTCGGTTTTGCCGAGGGTCGCGGGCGGGGGCGGAAAATATTTTCGGATTTACTGGGGCGTAGGTCACATTTTGGGTGCGTGTCGTTTCTCGTACCCTTGCGGTGACCTGGGCCTCACGGATTAACGTCGTAATGTGAACCCGAGTGTGGGCCCCGCGAGCCGGTAATGGCCAGGACGCGCAAGCCTGTCGTCGAAGTGCGGCGCAGCCAGCGTCGGCGTCGCACGGTGTCCGCATACCGGGAGGGCGAGCGGGTCGTCGTCCTGATTCCCGATCGGTTCTCCCGTGCGGAGGAGACCGAGTGGGTGGCAAGGATGCTCGAGCGCCTCGCCGCCCGCGAGGAGCGCATCAGGCGTACGGACAGCGAGTTGCTCGTGCGGGCCCGCCGCCTGATCTCCCGGCACCTGCCCGACCACGCCGAGCAGATCGTGCCGGCCAGCGTGCGGTGGGTGACCAATCAGAACGGCCGGTGGGGCTCCTGCACCCCGGAGGACGCGACGATCCGGATCTCGCACCGGATCCAGGAGATGCCGGACTGGGTGATCGACTACGTGCTGCTGCACGAGCTGGCCCACCTGGTCGTGCCGAGCCACAACGCGGAGTTCTGGGAGCTGGTCAACCGCTACCCCAGAGCGGAGCGCGCCCGGGGCTACCTGGAAGGCATCTCGGCGGCGACCGGCCTGGTCCTGGCCGACGACTGACGACGACTGACCCGGCTCCGACATCGGCGCCGGCTCCGACGCCCCGGCCACCGACGCCCGGTGGCTGACCGGGCGCCCGGCGCCCGGCGATCCGACCGGTCACTGAGCGGGCCGACCGGCGGGACGGAGTGAGCCGGGACCGGGCGGCTAGCCTCGGGGCGTGACCAAACGTGTGGTGGTGGCGCTGCTCACCCCGGTGAGCTGGAGTCCGCCCGGGATCGATCTGGGCAAGTGGCGGGCCGCGCTGGCCGAGGACGTCGTCGACCTGCTGGCCCGGCTCGCGCAGGCCGAGCCGGCCATCGCCGCCACCGCGGCCGATCTGGACCTGGCGCGGGAGATCGCCTGGCCGGGCATGCCGATCTACGAGGTGCGCACGGCGACCGTGCTGCCCGTGCTCGAGGCCGCGGCCAAGGACGGCTTCGACCAGGCCGCCGTCCTGGCCGCCGACGCCGCCGACGTGCCGGGCATGATCCTGGGGAAGCTGCTGCGGCCGCTGGGCAGCAAGCCCGTGGCGGTGGCGCCCACCGGTCAGGAGGGCGGCCTGTTGGCGGTCGCCACGCACCTGCCGGCGCCGCAGTGGCTGGCCGACATCGACCTGGACACCGGAACCCCGATGACGGTGCGCAGGACCGCGCCGCAGCCCAGCCTGGTGGAGTCGACCGCCGAGTGGCGGCGCCTGCGTGGACCCCACGACCTGGCGACCCTGGACCTGGCCCTCGAAGGCTGGGAGAACACCAGGGCGATCCTGGGCGGTTGAGGCCCGGGGGTTTTCACCACTCACGCAGAATGAAGGGCGAGGGGCAGCGACAGCTGGGCCCCTCGCCCGGCCTCGGCGGGAGCGACGGTCAGCACCACCCACCGAGCTACGACATCCCGATTTTGCTCTTTATTCGCTTTTTTCCTCGCCGGCGCCGCCGAGATTGTCCAGCTCGGAGATGTCCCAGTCGAGCTGGGCTCGGGCGAACTTCTGCGGGTCGGCGAAGTCTTCGTCCGTCGGCAGCAGGTCCGGGTGGTCCCAGAGGGCGTCGCGGCCGGCGACGCCGCGCTGCTCGGTGACCGCGGCCCACAGCGCCCCGGCCTCGCGCAGCCGGCGGGGGCGCAGCTCCAGACCGACCAGCGCCGCGAAGGTCTGCTCCGCCGGGCCGCCCGCCGCGCGCCGGCGCCGGAACGCCTCGCCCAGCGCCGCCACCGCCGGCAGGCGCTCGCCCGCCGCGCTGTCCACGACGTGACCCACCCAGCCCTCGATCAGCGCGAGCGCCGTCTCCAGCCGGGCCAGCGAGGCCTTCTGCTGCGGGGTGTCCTCGGGGGTGAAGATGCCCTCGAGCGCCATCTGCTGCATCGACTCGGGGTCGGACGGGTCGACGCGGCTCATCGCCTCCTCGATCGCCTCCCGGTTGACCGTGATGCCGTTCGCGTAGGTCTCCACCGCGTTCAGCACGTGCGCGCGCAGCCACGGAACGTGCTGGAACAGGCGCTGGTGTGCCGCCTCGCGCAGGGCGACATAGAGCCGGACCTGGTCCTCCGGGAGCTCCAGGCCGTCGCCGTAGGCCTTGATGTTCGCCGGGACCAGGGCCGCCGTGCCGCCCGGGCCGAGCGGCAGGCCGATGTCGCCGGCCGAGAGCACCTCGGCCGCGAGCTGGCCGAGCGCCTGGCCGAGCTGGCCGCCGAAGAGGGCGCCGCCGAGGGTCGCCACCATCGACTGCATCGGGCCGAGCTGGGCGCGGGCCTCCTCGGGCACCAGGTCGCCCATGGCGCCCACCATGCGGCCGGCGATCGGGTCGCACAGCTTTTTCCACACGTCGAGGGTGTTGTACACCCACTCGTTTCTGTTCCACGCTGTCGCGTCGCGGATGCCGGACGGTAGCGCGGACGCCGGGTCGAGCCACAGGTCGGCGAGGCGCAGGGCCTCGGAGACGGCATTGTGCTCGTACATGTTCACCGCGGGGTCGCCGGTCGAGCTGAGCTGGCTCGCCGCCACCTGGCGGGCCAGATCCCAGTTGACCGGGCCACTTCCGGGCGCGGCGAACATCTGCTGCAGCTGATTCATGAACTGCTGCATCTGCTGCGGGTCGGAGGGATCGGGCGGCTGGGCGCCCGGCAGGCTGAAGCCGAACGGGATATCAGGCACACCCCAACCGTACGCGCGTCAGCGGCCCAAGTGGCCAATGCCGGTGTCAGCTCAGAGAGAACTCAGGGTCGGTTGGTACGGTCACGCGCATGAGACGTCGCGGTGTCACGGTCATCCTCGGCGCCCTGATCACCGCACTGCTGGCAGTTGGTGTCATGGCCTTCCCCTTGCCCTACGTCGTGCTGAAGCCGGGGCCGACTGTCAACACGCTCGGCTCGGACAACGGCAAAGAGGTCATCCAGGTGACGAAGGCGGACACCTCGACCTCCGCCGGGCAGCTCCGGCTGACCACCGTGGGGGTGCAGCCGAGCGTCGAGCTGGTCTGGGCGATCCGCGGCTGGTTCAGCGACGAGCAGGCCGTCGTGCCGCGTGACCTGATCTACCCGCCCGACCGCAGCGAGGAGCAGGTCGAGGAGCAGAACGCCGAGGAGTTCAAGTCCTCGCAGTACAGCGCGGTGACCGTGGCCCTGCGCGAGCTCGGCTATCCGGTGCAGACGTTCGTGACCGAGGTGACCAAGGGCGGCCCTTCGGTCGGCGTGCTGCTCAAGGACGACGTCATCACCACCGTCGACGGCGCCGAGGTGACCAGCCCCGACAAGCTGACCCAGCTGGTGCAGGCCAAGCCCGCCGGCACGGCGCTGACGGTGGGCTACACCCGGGCCGGCAAGGCGGCCACCGCCACCATCACGACCAAGGCCGCCGACGGCACCACCACCCCGCGCATCGGCGTGGCCATCGACAAGCGCCAGCCGCACCCGTTCACGGTCGAGATCGACCTGGACGAGATCGGCGGGCCCTCCGCCGGGCTGATGTTCACCCTGGGCATCATCGACAAGCTGCGGCCGGCCGATCTGACCGGCGGCAAGATCATCGCTGGTACGGGGACCATCGACGACGAGGGCAACGTGGGCCCGATCGGCGGCATCCCGCAGAAGCTGGTCGGCGCGAAGGACGCGGGCGCCAAGCTCTTCCTGGTGCCGGCCGGCAACTGTGCCGAGGCGTTGCGTAACGCCGTGCCCGGTCTGACCATGGCCGAGGTGGGCACCGTGGACGACGCGTTGACCGCGCTACAGACCTTCACCGGCGGTGGGACCCCGAGGCCCTGCCCCGCGAAGTAATAACAATCGGCACAGCTGCCCCAGACGGAACAACGCAACACCGTAATGTGAAATACCGGTCCGACTTTGTGGGGTTCCCGTTGGTCATGCGTAACAGTCCTCTACCGAGGATGAGCCGGCGCGGTCGCGTGACCGTCGGCGTCCTCGTCGGGGTCTTCCTTCTCTTCACTCTGCTCGGCTGGGGCATCGACGCGTACACCGACTACCTGTGGTTCGACGAGGTCAACTTCACAGGTGTGTTCACCGGCGTACTGGTGACCCGGCTGCTGCTCTTCCTCGCCGTCGGGCTCGCGATGGCGCTGGTGATCGCAGCGAACCTCTACCTGGCGTATCGGCTCCGGCCGTTGCTGCGGCCGCACTCGGCCGAGCAGGCCACGCTCGAGCGCTACCGGATGGTCATCCAGCCGCGGCTCGGCACCTGGATCGCGGTCATCTCGGTCGTCATCGGCTTCTTCGCCGGCCTGTCCGCGCAGAGCCGCTGGAAGGACTGGATGCTCTTCCGGAATTCCCAGCCCTTCGGGGTCCAGGACCCGGAGCACCACGTCGACGTCGGCTTCTACATCTTCGAATATCCGCTGTGGCGCTACGTGCTCGGCGTCGGCTTCACCACGATCGTGCTGTCGGTGATCGGCGCGCTGGCCGTGCACTACATCTTCGGCGGCGTGCGCCTGCAGGGCGTCGGCGACCGGATGACCGCCGCCGCGCGGGCCCACCTGACCACCCTGGTGGCGTTCTTCGTGCTGCTCAAGGCGGTCGCGTACATCTTGGACCAGCGGGCGCTGCTGCTTGAGCAGCACGTCTCCCCGGGTCTGTACGGCGCCGGCTACACCGACGTCAACGCGCTGCTGCCGGCCAAGGAGATCCTGGCCTACATCTCCATCGTGGTGGCCATCGCGATCGTGGTGTTCTCCAACGCGGTGATGCGAAACCTGGTCTGGCCCGGCGTCTCGCTGGCCCTGCTGGCCATCTCCGCGGTCGCGATCGGCGGCATCTACCCGCTGGCGGTGCAGAACTTCACGGTCCAGCCGAGCCTGGCGGACAAGGAGGCGCCGTACATCAAACGGTCGATCGAGGCCACCAGGGCGGCGTTCGGGCTCTCCGGCACGGAGGTACGGCCGTACACGGCCGGGGTGACCGTGCCACCGGCGACGCTGGCGTCCGACACGAGCGCGCAGAACGTGCGGTTGATAGACCCCCAACTGGTCTCCGAGGCGTACACCCAGCAGCAGCAGGTCCGTGGTTTCTACGACTTCGGCCCGAAGCTGGATGTGGACCGCTACACGCTGACCAACGACAAGCCGCAGGACTACGTGGTCGGCGTGCGTGAGATCAACGACAACGCGCTGACCACCCAGCAGCAGAACTGGCTGAACCGGCACACGGTCTTCACCCACGGCTACGGCATGGTGGCGGCCCCCGCCAACCAGGTCGTCTGCGGCGGCCTGCCGTACTTCGTCTCCGGCTTCCTCGGCGATGACCAGCAGCCCGGCTGTGCGTCGTCCTCCGAGGAGATCAAGGTCGACCAGCCCCGGGTCTACTTCGGCGAGCAGTCCAGCGAGTACGCCATCGTCGGGCAGAGCGACAAGAACAAGAAGACCGAGTTCGACCGCCCGCAGCCCAACAACAACAACGCCGAGGAGCGCTACACCTACGAGGGCACCGGCGGCGTGCCGATCGGCTCGTCCATGCGCCGGCTGATCTTCGCGATCAAGAACACGGAGAGCAACTTCCTGCTCTCCGACGCGGTCAACGACGACTCCCGGCTGATGTACGTGCGTGACCCCCGCTCCCGCGTGGAGAAGGTCGCACCGTTCCTCACCATCGACGGTGACCCGTACCCGGCCGTGGTCGACGGGCGGATCAAGTGGATCCTCGACGGGTACACGACCGCGGCGACGTACCCGTACGCGCAGCGGATCAACCTGCAGGAGGAGACGACCGACGAGCTCACCAACCGGGGCACGGTCGCGCTCGCCCGGGACAACATCAACTACATGCGCAACTCGGTGAAGGCGACCGTCGACGCGTACGACGGCACGGTCACCCTGTACGAGTTCGACGAGCAGGACCCGGTCCTCAAGGCCTGGAACCAGGCGTTCGGCGGCAAGTTGATCACGCCCAAGGCGCAGACTCCGGCGTCGCTGGCCGCGCACTTCCGCTACCCGGCCGACATGTTCAAGGTGCAGCGCAACCTGCTGGCCCGGTTCCACGTCACCGAGCCGAACGAGTACTTCAGCGGCCAGGACTTCTGGCAGGTGCCGAACGTGCCCGACGACCCGGACAGCGGGGTGAAGCAGCCGCCGTTCTATCTGAACGTGAAGATGCCGGGGCAGGAAGGCACCCGCTTCCAGCTCACCTCGGCGGTCACCCCGAACAACCGGGACAACCTGGCGGCGTTGATCTCCGGGTCATACGTCGACAACAAGCCCGTGCTGGAGGTGCTGGAGCTGCCGGACCAGACCGCGATCCAGGGCCCGGTCCAGGTGCATCAGCGCATGACGAACAATGCGACGGTACGGTCCGAGCTGACTCTGTTGTCCAACAGCAATCAGTCCCAGGTGCTGTTCGGCAACCTGATCTCGCTACCGGTGGGCGACGGCATGCTGTACGTCGAGCCCGTGTACGTCAAGAGCGGGCAACAGGACGCCGTACCGCTGCTGCAGAAGGTCCTGATGTCCTACGGCGACGGCGGCACGTACGTGGTGCTGGCGAACAACCTGAAGGACGGCCTGGACAAGCTGGTCGCCCAGGGCAAGAGCACCCAGCCGGCGACGGTGACGCCACCGGGTAACACCGGCAACCAGCCGCCGAGCACCGGCACCGGGCAGCAACCGGTGCTGACCGGTCAGCTCGCCCAGGCGGCGGCGGCGCTGGACAAGGCCATCGCGGACGTGAAGACAGCCCAGGCGTCGGGCGACTTCGTCAGGTACGGCCAGGCGCTGCAGGCCTTGGACACGGCGATGACCAACTTCCAGAACGCGCAGAAGGCCGCGACGGTCACTCCGACCACGGGCCCGCCGGTCAGTCCGTCGACGGGAGCGTCCGCCGGCCCGTCGGCGCCGGCCCCGACACCCAGCGGCTGACCTGCTGACATGGTGCGCGGCCCGCCGGGTTACCGGCGGGCCGCGCCCACGTGTGGGGCAGGTTACGGGGGGTCGTTTTGCATGTAGGTCGAGCCGCAGGCTAGGCTTGAGATACGACGCGGGGTGGAGCAGCTCGGTAGCTCGCTGGGCTCATAACCCAGAGGTCGCAGGTTCAAATCCTGTCCCCGCTACCAGTGAAAGTGCAGTTCAGAACGCGGTTCGTCATTATGACGGGCCGCGTTTTTGATCTCCGTCCGGGCATTGGGCAGGGCCGTTTGAACGTCACCCCGTAGGGGGTGCGCCGAGCGCGGCCAGCCGGGCGCGGATCTGGTCGGCGTCGGGCATGCCGAGGTGGTCGTAGATGGTGAGCGCCTGCTGGTAGTGCTCCCGGGCGTGGGTGTGGTCGCCACGGGCCTGGTAGGCGCGGCCCAGCCCGGTGCAGGCGCGGGCCTGCTGGTACCGGTCCGCGATGGCGTCCGCGGCCGCCCGCGCCCCGGTGTAGTGGGCCACCGCGGCGTCCAGGTCACCGGCGAGGGAGGCGGCCGCGCCGAGCCCGCTGAGCGCCGACGCCTCCCCGTCGCGTTCCCCGGTGGCGCGGTGGATCTCCAGGGCCTGCCGGTGGTATTCGGCCGCCGGCCTGGTCTGCCCGAGGTGGGTGTGCAGGGTGCCGAGATTGTCCAGCGTCCAGGCCTCGCCGTCGCGCTCGCCGAGTTGCCGGAAGAGGGCGAGCGCCCCCGCCAGGTGTTCGGCGGCCTCGCGGTGCCGGCCGAGCGGGATCTCGACCTCGCCGAGGCTGTTCAGCCCGTGCCCCTCGCTGTGCCGGTCACCCAGGCCGCGCAGCAGGGCCACCGAGCGCTCGTGGCGGCTGACGGCCGAGGCGTTCCGGCCGAGGCGAGCCTCCAGGTTGCCGAGATTGCCGAGTGCGAGCGCCTCACCCACGCCGTCCCCGACCTCGCGGCACAGCAGCATCGACCGCTCGTAGAGATCCGCTGCCCTGGAGTACCGGCCGAGGCGGGCCTCGTTGATGGCGAGGTTGTTGGTCACCCGCGACTCGCCGCCGGGGTCGCCGGCCTGCTGGAACAGCTCGACGGCCTGCTGGAAGATCCCGGTGGCGGTCTCGTACCCGCCGATCCGGGTGTGGGTGGCGGCCAGGTTGGTCAGGGCGTGCGCGTGGTCCGCCGGGTCCCCGGTGTACCGGGCGGCGCGCCGGGCGTGTTCGTGGACGATCAGCGCGTCGGTGTGGTGCCCCGAGTTCAGGTAGCGGAACAGGGTCTTGGACAGGTTGATCGTGTGGGTGGGCCAGCCGTGGTCGACCGCGTACGCGGCCACCGCCACCAGCGCCGGCCGTTCCGTGTCCAACCAGGCGGCCGCGCCCACCGGGTCGGCCAGGTCCATCATCGGCGTCCCCGGCGGCGTGATCCGCGGGCGCCGGTGCCGTTCGGCCGGATTCCTGGCGTCCATGGCGGCCGCGGCGGAGGCCAGGTAGTAGTCGAACAGCCGGGTCAGGGCGGCGCGCCGGGCCGACGGGGCATCCTCGTCGCCGGCCCGGTTGGCCGCGAAGGCCCGGACCAGGTCGTGGAACGTGTACCGCCCGGCGCCAGCCGGCCGCAGCAGGTGGTCGCGGCACAGGTCGCGCAGCTGGGACCGGGCGACGGTGACATCGGCGCCGGTGAGCGCGGCGGCGGCGTACTCGTCGAAGTCCTGGCCTGGATGCAGAGCGAGCAGCCGCAGCAGCCGGCGGCCCCCGCTCAGGTGCTGGTAGGACTCGTGCAGGGCGAGTTCGACGGCGTTGTCCAGGCGCCGGTCCTGGCGGCGCTCGTCGAGCCGGTCGGCGTGGTCGGTCATCGTCCAGCCCGGCGTGGCCCGGATGTGCCCGGTCAGCAGGGCGAGCGCGAGGGGCAGGTAGCCGCAGTACCGCGCGATCCGGGCCGGGGCTTCGGGGTCGTGGCCGAGATTCGCCCGTGGCGTCGCGGCGTTGAGGAAACGCATCGCCTCGGCCGGCGTGAACGGGTCCACCGCGATGGGGGTGGCGCGGTCGAGCCCGGGGAACTGCCGCCGGCTGGTCACCACGGTGAGGCAGCCGGGCAGGTCCGGGATGAGGGGCAGGACCTGGTCCGCGTCGGCGGCGTTGTCGAGCACCAGCAGGACGCGGCGCCCGGTCAGCCGTTCCCGGAACGCCGAGGCGCGCGCTCGCAGCTGGTGCGGTGTGCGTAAGCCGGGCATGCCCAGCAGGCGCAGGAAGCCCTCCAGCACGGCGGACGGCTCGGCGGGCGGCTGGGTCGGTTCCGGGTGGAAGCCGCGCAGGTTCACGAAGAAGACGTGGTCCACCGCGTGTTCCCGGGCGAGCAGGTTGCCGGCGTGGATGGCCAGCTGCGACTTGCCCACCCCGGCCATCCCGGCGATCTGGAAGATCGGCGACCCGCCCCGCTCGTACGCGTCCCGCCCGCCCTGCCGCAGCAGCTCCAGGTCGGCGTCGCGGGCGGTGAAGCCGGGCAGGTCGCCGGGGAGCGTGTCCTGGACCCGGACCTGCGCGGCCGCGTGGTGCTCGCCGCTGACCGTCCGGAGCGCCCGGCGCCAGTCGGCCACGTACCCGGGATCCGGGTGCAGCACCCGCACCACCGCGAGGACCAGGTCGTTGTTGAGCCGCCGCCGGCCCGGCCGGAAGCAGTCGACCACGGTGGTCCGGCCCACCAGCTCGGACTCCCGGCCGTGCGCCGAGAAGTGCGCGTTCACCCGGGTGGTGATGGTGTCGTACGAGGGCGCCCCGGCCCAGACCTTCAGCAGCCGCAGCCGCTCCACCAGATCGTCCAGCGAACCCGCCGGCCCGGGGTCGGGCAGCGCGGCGAAAGCGGACTCCGGCAGTCGCGTCGGGAGCATGTCCCCCTCCAGCCCACGTCGACTTTCGTGAATGCGGTCAGGGTAGCCACTCCGGGCCCGGTGCAGAGTCGGGTTCGCGTCCGTTCGGGATCGGTCGGGATCGCGCCACCGCCACCGTCCGTCGCCGAGATTGGTCTCAGCGCCCCGCAGGTCGCGGCGCTGACCGATCCATCGACAACGGGAGGAACCATGCGACGAGTACTCCGGACAGTGACGGTCGCGGCCGTCATCGGTATCCCGGCCCTGCTGCTGCCGGCCGGCCCGGCAGCCGCCGCCGACACCTGCGCCTCGGACCACTTCTGCGCCTACCAGAACGCCAGCTACCACGGCAAGATCCTGGATTCCCGCGCGGTTTCCGGCGCTCGGGTCGACGTCGCCGACAACCAGGTGACGTCCGCCAGGAACATCCGCAACAACAGGTGGGACGGCATCAACATCCGCTCGGGGCCCCTTCCCGACCAGACCGTGTTCCGGTTCGCGGCACAGACGTCCGTCGCCAACGTCGGCCCCAACGCCAACGACAAGATCGACTACTTCGACGTCCACTGAGTCGCCGTCCGGCGGGGCGGAGGATCCGCGTCCGCCCCGCCGGGTGGGAGAAAGGGAGCACCGTCGTGAACACGACACCTCGAATCCGTGCGGTGGCCGCGCTGCTCGCCGGCACCCTCGCGGCGGGCTGTGCCCCGGGCGGCGACCCGCCACCGGCCGCGGCAGCCCGGGCCGCGCTGCGGGTGATCGCCACCCAGCCGGGCGAGCTGGGCCGGGCCGAGGCGGTGGCCGCCCGGCGCTGCCTGCGGGCGCGGGGCTTCGACGCGCCGCTGCCGGTGGCCGAGGCGGGCGCCGTGCAGAACCTGCCGGTCCGCATCGACGAGCGGGCGGCCCGGACGGCAGGCTACGGCGATCTCGTCCCGCGCGGTGCCGCGGCGAGCGGTGCCGCGATGGACGCCTACGCCGGCGGCCTTCCCGAGCCCCGGCAGGCCGGGCTCGAACGCGCCCTCGCCGTCCACACCGGTGCCGGCGCCCGCCTCACGACCCCGAACGGCTGGGAGTTCACCGCGCCGCGGGCCGGCTGCGTCGCCGAAGGCCGGGCGGCGGTGTACGGCTCCGTCGACAACTGGCTGCTCGCCTTCTACCTGCCGCAGGACCTGAACCTGGTGGCCGCCGACTCCTACCT
>Ga0307516_10001399_pt1 | contig 33342 bp, 30 predicted proteins | sample 19_EM_MG_FD_203310 | JGI IMG/M metagenome (GOLD analysis project Ga0307516, IMG submission 203310) | Populus trichocarpa ectomycorrhiza microbial communities from riparian zone in the Pacific Northwest, United States - 19_EM | ecosystem: Host-associated > Plants > Roots > Unclassified | place...
AATCGGGGGGCCCCCCCCCCCCCCCCCCCCCCCCCCGCCGCGCTTCGCTCCAATCACGGTCCTGCTGACGCTCCGGGAAAAACCCCCCACCAGCAAGTACGACATAATCCCGGCGGTAACCACGATCCTGCGGTCGCCGATCAAGGAGAAGATAACGCGCGTGACGCTGGCGATCCTGACGAACCTGGTGGGCAAGGCGAGCGGCGCGAACCTGCCGGTGCTGCTGGTGACCAACATCCTGCCGTACCTGCAGACGCTGTCGGCGCGCTTCAACGCCGACAGCGACCCGGACCTGACGGCGGACCTGGCCGCGCTCGTGGCCGCGCTCGACGCCTTCCAGAGCTCGCAGACCACGCTGTCGTCGTACCGCATCGAGGCCATGTCGGCGCACCTGCGCTGGTCGCCGCCGCACCGCAACGACGCCTTCTGGAAGCGCCACGCCCGCGACATCGTCGATGACGCCCAGCTCGTCGCCCAGCTCGCCCGCGTCCTCGCCACCGCCGACGACAAGACGGTCCTCGCCGTCGCCTGCAACGACGTCGGCGTCCTCGTGCGCGAGGTGCCCGCCGTGCGCAAGAAGTGGGTCGAGCTCGGCGTCAAGGCCCGCGTCATGGCGCTCATGGCCGACAGCGACGCCGAGGTCCGCTACGAGGCGCTCAAGGCCGTCCAGGGCTTCCTGCAGACGGCGTTCAGCGGATAGTCCACAGCGTGTCGGAGCGGGGTTGTTGTCTCTGGTTTGTTCGGCGATCGGGAATTGCGGAGGGGGTTCTCTTCTTTTCTTCTTGTTGAGATTCGTGTCGTTGCATTGCCCCGTACTTTTCTATCTTTCCTCTCTCGCTCTCTTTTCTTTTTCTATTTGGTATATATTACGATTCGAGTGATTCCCTGTGATTCGATTAGACGACCGGTTTAGTATCACCTTCCTCTCTCCCATGCGCGTTTTTTTTTGTCACTCGTTACACCCCGTCAGAAACAAAAACAAAACAAATCAGAATATCAAAATATCAAATATCAAAATCATCATAATTGACACTTCTCGACAAAAGACCAAGTACATTGTATGTAAGAGTATGTAGATATTCACGGAAAACACCCCCACGCGTTCCGCTGCTTAGCTATCGCTACGGCCCGTGGACCACCACCATCGCCACCTGCCAGCTAGCCTGCCAACCTGCCTGCCAGCCAACCAAACACACACAAACACACACGAAAAAGGAAGAACACCAGACCAAACTCAATGCAACAGTTTTACGAGCCAACGAAGGAGGGGGATGAATTAGGAGAGGCGTAGAAGAAAGAGGAGAAAAGAAAAAGAAAAGGAGAACACGTAACGAAAACACATCGGAATTCGCTGCAATGCGATGTTATGCTACGCTGAATCCCTCCCCCCACCCATTCCTTTTTACAAGCCCACAAACGCGGCGCCGAAAGCGATACCGGCAGCGACGAGACCAACGCCGTAGGAGCTGCCGAGCTTCAGGAGCAGGTTGCCGGCAGCGTTGTCGGCGTCGGCGGTACCGGTGGTGGCAAAGCCGTCGCCATCCGAGACACCGGTGCCGGAGGCGCCCGGCGTGCTAGAGGCCGACGTCCTGGTGCCCGTGGCCGTCGAGTTGATTTTCTTCGGAGAGGTGGCGCCACACACGTAGGTCTTGCGGCACTGGTCCGAGCAGCTGTTGTCGTCGGCGCAGCCCTTGATGCAGTCCGCCTGGTCGAGCGTGCAGAGGTAGTACGGGATCGTCTCCGAGTACTGGGTCAAGTTGGGACGAGAGCCGTCGCTGCAGACACAGACGTAGTAGAGGTTCTCCTGCGGGATGACGGTGTTAGTCGGGGAGAGGGAGAAGCGGCGAGGGAAGCGGAGCAACGTACGGGGAAACAGTCGTTTTCCTGGTCGGTCAAGCCCTCCTTCTGGTCGGCGCAGAGAGCGGGACACTGGGCGACCTGCACACCGCGGCATCAGTCTCGACCCGAGCACAGCGATGGGGAGGGGCTGCCCCTTACCTGAGCATTGCACCAACCGGTCCTGGTATCGATATCGATAGCAGTGATGTTGGCGGCGTCGGTCACGGAGAAAGTGGCGCCGAGAACGAGCAGGACAGTGGAGAAAAGGGTGGAACGCATTGCGTCGTTGTTTTTGTTTGTTTGTTTGTTGGGTGGCGAGGTGAAGGGTGGAAGAGAGATGAGGAGGAAGAAGATGAGGAGGAGGATGAGAAGGAGGATGAGAAGGAAGAGAGCTAAAAGTGCTGAAGTGCAGGAAAAAAAGACCCAGCGTCAGCCAATCGGATCAATCCAGCAGACAATGGGGTCGAATTTCTGTGGATTCTCTGGAGGGGTTGTGGATGGATCCGCGGCGGAGGGCAGTCAGGGGACATACGAACCTCAGGGAAGGGTGCGGAAGACGGACGGACGGACGACGAGGCAAGGGGCAGAAGCGACAGTCGAGGAGGCAGAAAGCGAAGGAGGAGAAAGAGGAAGAGGAGCGTCGGAGCAGGGAGTGCGGAAGATAAACGAAGGACTTCGGGAGCACTGGGAGGCGGCGACGGCGGAGACAGACGGTACGGCCAGGAGGAGAGGAGGGAGGAGGAGGAGGAGGAGAAAGAAGGAGAAGAGGAGAACGGGCGATGCGAAGAGACCCCCGGCCACGACCGGATCGAACGGGCAAAGGTGCCACACTCGCCTTTCTCCGCATCGGGCGAAGGGGCAGCGGTGTCGGCGGATCCCTGCGGACCACACAGGACCGATCCATACCCGCAACCGCAACGGGGGACGGCGGGTGCCGTGCGGGCTTGCTTCCCCAGCCTTCCAGGAGCGGCCGAAGAACTATGTAAAGATGGCTCGGCGGGGTGTCGGCGCGTCCCAGACCGGCCGTCCGCATGCAGGCCACGCAAGCCCGAACAACGGCACTGGACGGAGAGACATGTCTTCCGACGATCCATTGTTCGCAGCGAAACACGCCTTCCGACGGTGGTGGTGGTGGTGGTGGTGGTGGTGGTGGTGGTGGTGGTGGTGATGACGACGGTGGTGGTGTTCCACTGATCGCAGAGACACACGCCCTCGGGTTCGGCCGTAATACGGAGACGATAGCCCAGTGCAGTGCAGCACAACGCAATGGATACATAGCTACGGCACGGCAAGCGTCCACCGCACGACGACGACGACGACGACGACGACGACGACGCTGATCCCCCGCGCCAGCCCTCGCTGCCAACTGGTCTGGTCCGTGGCGTTCGCTCGTTCGGCGTTGACACTGGTCCATCCGCATCGACAATCTGCACGCACGACATTTGATACATAAGTACAGTAACATCTATACATACGCGCATCCGTCAGTCTGCATGGCACCGACATATCTACCTACACACCTACGGCATCGCGGCGTGGCTGGGAAAACACGATACCGTCATCGCCCCCACCGTGCGTACATGATTGCGTCTTATATACATATGTATGCATAGTGTGTACATCCGTGTCTCGATTCCTGAGCATTCGCATCGCCGTCCGCCCCTGTCTCCGAAGGCGACCTTGAACCGGGCCGTCCTCTGTCTACGGGCGGATTTCCTGGATAGAGCGTATCATATATGGTATAGATACATATGTAGATATGCAGACGAACCCTCAGACGCCAGCAAGCTAGAGTAGCGTTCCTTGAAATGGGTTAGCGCGAGTGATTCCATATGATAAGCCTCGGTTGTCACGGCCACACGCGCCGTTTTTGGGGTTTCTGCTGTCTTCCAAGATCATCGCAATGGCGTAGTTTTGAAATATCTATAAGCATTCGAGATCTCTTTCGCAGCCATGTTTCAGCCTCCACGAACGCGGACTGTTGCCTTGTAAGTCCAGTGCTAGTGGCCTCGCGGCTGATGGCTCGGGGGGTTGTCGGCATAGCGTTGGCTTTCAGCTGGGGTGAGCGATGATAAAGGGCGAATTGGAGAGCCGCGCGCGCAGTCCCGTTGAAGGTCGGATTCGGAATACCAAGCCTTCCCCGGACAGCGTCAAAATCCAACGGAACCCGGCCTGTCCGCCAAAACCCACTACGGATATTCTCTGGTGTATGTAAAATGCAACCTCCTCCGCCTCAATCGGAGCGACGCAGAATGCTGGAGTACGCGCTCTTTAAAGGTGCAAAGAGGGAAACATTGAGGGGCTGTGAAAAAAAAAAGGAGTGGTACGAGGGGGGAGGCAGTAGAACTTTATAATAGAGCCAGGTCGAGAGACATGTCTGGAAAATAAACATCTTCCACTGGCCAGCAGCCTTCTTCTCCGCCTCACTTTCTGGTCCAAAGCTGCGTCCCCAACCATTCGGTGATATACCGAGCAGTACATCGCGGGGGACTCCGTGAAGGTTCTGATGATAATCGCCGAGAGAAGATATGTAGGTGCCATCTGCACAAATGCAGCAAATCCCGGTGGCAAATTCCCCGTGAACCAGTGGGAAGTTGAGCTCCTTCAAATTCGGAGGGAGAAGGCGTTGAATGGCATCCAATTCCGGTTTCATACGGATTCATTGGCAATACCCCACGTTTGACAACTAAATCATGCACCTATTATGGGTGTCGTTTAGAGTCAGCGCTCAAGATATTTCAAAGGAAGAGCGACACCTACATTTTTAAAGAACGACTCCAGATAACACATAAAAATTTATTCGCATGCCATGCCCGGATTTCATCGAGTTGTTGACTCCATTTCGCTTTGACCTCCGGATGTTGCTTGCAGAAGTATCTGTCTATGTATCCATCGAGGGCTGACTTGTCTGTGGAAATCCAGCCCGCTGTATGTATATACCTAGAACTAAACGTCGACCGCTTCGTCCCAGCAACGACAGCGGCATGCTCCTTGGCCATTCAGGCACATCGTGAAATCGAGCAAATTCGGGCAAAAGCTCACTTTGTCGACAGGAATCCGAGTAACTTCATCTCTCCCGCATAACCTCACCCACCGGCGGTAAATAGTCTCATCGTCGCCAGTAACTTCCTCGCTGCCAGCCCCCCCCCGTCGCTAGCAACCGGTTAATGTATTCGCCATTTGCTGAACACTCTCTTTGCCAGTCTCTCACCACCGCAGACACGGATCGATCATGACCACTGGCAGTCCCTCCCTGTCTACCGACCTGAAGCTCCCCTGGAAAAAAGGAAAAAAGAAAGAAAATCCCCGAGAAAGAAGAGGAAAAAAAAAAAGCAAACGCCCATAAACTGACCCACTAGCGTCTGGGCGTTCGACTACCTATATACCCATACATGCTCTCTAGATAGTTATGTGCTCTATGTCTATACGACACCGAGCAGAGTCTAGGAAAACCGCGGTCCTTCACTGCTGGCTGGCGGCTGACAGCTGGGCATCCCGTGCTATCGATCCAGCTGGCTTGCCAATGTGATGTGATGTGATGTGATGTGGTTCGCAGCTGCAACCCGCGTTTCAACCGCGCTGCGGATATCTTTGGCCATGCCATGCCATGCACAGGTCCACCCCCACCTCTCCTGTCCTTTCCTGTTCGCTGCAGGACGGATGGCTGTGTATTTGTATATATGTCCTGCGATTGCGATTCGCGACACCGAAGAGAAACGAATGGATGGCGAGCGAATTCGCGACGCCGGACCAGTCATCGTCTCGACTTTTGGCTGACCAAGAAAAAGAAACGGGAAAAAAAGAAACGAATAAGAAAATACGCCTGGCAGGCTGTGGGCGGAGTAGAGCCTTTTGTTTCATATAGCCGACTTATTTGGATTAGGTAGATATATCTATGGCGGTGTCATACGGGGGAGCCCGGAGCTGGCGCCGCAGCAAAACAGCGAGTAAGACCTTAGAGATCGGATTACATCGCATTCGGCGCTTCAGTACATTTTATCTACTGTCCGCAATTCCCCCTGAACCGCACCAAGGAAGTAACAGAGGAAATCAACAAAAGGAAGTAACATAACATGGGGAATCAACAAAAGGAATGGCAAAGGAAATCACAAAAGAAATCGTCCTCTCCCCCTCTCACTCCTCGTCCTCCTCCCCTGTCCCTCCGCCGTTTACCACCATCCCACCCGCCTCCCGCGTTCGAAGTACAGTCACGGCTGAATCAACATGTCCGAGATTTTGTCCGAAATTTCGCAGCTCGTCGATACGACAATCACACAAGCCTGCCAGCTCACCGCAACCGTGCTGGATGAGATCCTCGATGGCTTCGTCGGCGACATCCCCCAGCACCTGACGGAAGCAATGGTGGCTCTCCCCACGAACAGCACTTCTCTCGAAGAAAACCTCGGGCCGGTGGTCGATCTCCTCAACCCGGTGATCGAGTACGTCCACAAGCAACCCTGGATTCTTGTCCCGCTTGTCGTCCCCGTGTTGAAAGCCTGGTTGCTCATCATCGGCATCCAAGCTGCTGGGTTTGCCGCCGGTAAGAAGCTTCCTCCCCTTCGAGCGGACATTATGGCAAATTTAGTAATCGCCTTCCCACATATATGTAGAATCCATCGCGGCGACGATCGAGTCCCCCATCGGCAGCACTTCTGATGACACCCTCTTCGAGTTCCTGGCGACCAACGGTGCGGCAGGGTTCGCACGCGCAGCATTAATTAGGGACCCGAGATGGCGGCTGATCGCGGCTCTCCTCGGCGCCGTCGGACAGGCGCTGCTGCGAATAGACGACGGAAAGTTCGCTGCAGATGTCTCTACCGTCCTTGAGAGCACGTGGAACAATACCACCCCGACGATCGACTGCAACAACGGGGTTGCAAGCAGCGTGCCGTTCGCTGCCTTTCGCTGGCTCGCTGTGGGTGCGGGGGCGGTTTGTGCTTGGATCTAGCTGTAGGTATGCATAATGTATGTGTGGCAGGGGGCGTTTCGGGTTTTCCGAGGTTGCGCATAGAGAACATATATATCTATATCTATATTCTATATAGATGCGACGGTGGCATAAATTCCCTTTTGAGTTGTTAGCGAGCCCTGGAATGGCGAGGATCTGAAAGTTTGTGGGTGTGAGAGAAGGACTTCGTTGTGAAGGAAGAGGCTCTCTCTCCAGCTCCTGCTAGGCAGCGGAAGGCCGCGAGAACCAACCAATCAACGCCTTCGCCGCGAATCGTTCGTTGCGTAGGTTGGTTTGTGTTCTCCACCGGGGATTTCAAGCTTAGGATTGGCCTTCAGACTCTCAGTGGAGCAGAGTCAGGAGAACGGAGGATGATGTTGAAATTGCCAGGAGACGGAGTGATGGTTCGTGATGCCGTCGCCGTGGATGCACGCCTGCAAACATGTGCGGGTCTACTACCTATGTATATTGCGTGTGGATAAGTGCCAAAAAAATAAAGCTGGTGGGTATCTCTACGTATTGTATCGACAGCAGAAGAAAAAAAAGGGGGGGTTGGTACGGATTGAAGGGTCACTTTTCCCTCCACTGTATGCGTGTAATCTCTCTCCTTTCTCCTGCCTCCGTCAAAACGACTGCAGGCTGCATGCGGTTAATGGGGAAAAAAACATCCAACTGCAAAACCGTTTCATCCTTGTACGGCTGCCGTCCTGTCGAGTAGATAAAGCGCGGTTCTTTTCTTAGCTGTCGATGCCGTCACACACCCCCCCCACTCCGATGCCACGGAGGGCGACACGTGACCCCGGCTCACTGCCACGCCACCCCTCGCACCCTTGCCCTTTTGGCAACCGGCTTCTCCTGCCTACCTAGTCCAAGACGACACGCAACATGTCGTAGCGTAGCGACGAGACCGAACAATCCACAACCCACCTACGGCCATGAACAGGACTCCCAAGCAACCGCAAGCAGCCCCGACGCTCGGTGGACGAGCAGCAGAAGGAAGAAGCGCAGGCCACCACGGCCGTGACGACGACCACGACGGCGGCGCTCTCCGGATGCTGTCGCCGGCTCCGATCACCCTCGAGGACCACACGGTAGAGCCGGGCGAAAACACGCCGGGACTCTGGGCCAGACGCGCGCTGGTCGTCGACTATGCCATCGTCTCCGGCAGCAGGACCAGGGCCGGCGCCTACGTGGCCTGGAACTGTCTGATCGAGACGTTCGAGGTGGGTTCTCCTTCCGGCCGTCGTGGCTCCTTCGCTGACTGATCGGGTCGCCAGGGCGCCCAATTCACTGTCCGAAAACGGTACGCCCGCAAGACGCTTGCACGGATGCGTGCGCGCCACGCTTAGCCTCGAGTTGCGGACTGATGTGGCGGTGTCCCCCCCCCCCCTCTCAGATACTCCGAGTTCTTTCTGCTGCACGAACAGCTGAGGGCGACGTTTCCGCGCTCCGTCAAGTATCTGCCCGACCTGCCGCCGAAGAGCGTGATCTGTATGCGCGCTGCCTCCCCCGCCGCTCGGCCTGCGGCCCGTGGCTGACTCCCGTTCGCCCGCAGCCAAATTCCGTCCAAAGTTCCTCGAATCGCGCCGGCAAGGCCTTTCGTACTTCCTCTCGTGCGTGCTACACCTCCGTCCGTGCTCGGGGCCGGGCCGGGCTGACTGACGGGCCGCTGCATACAGCTGCATTCTGCTCAACCCCCAGTTCGCCGGCTCGCCGCTGGTCAAGGACTTCTTGCTGCATTCTTAGAGATACCTGCCGCTTTCGCCCGTCGCAACTCTGTTTCGAGTCCCTCGTTCCGTTGCGCGATGTCATATCCCCTTAATGTCTGGTCCTTTCGATGCGTTCCGCCGGTTGTTTTTCGTTTTCTTTTTCTGGTGGCTGGAATTCGCTGTCCGTTCTCGTTGAATGCGTCTCTCTCTCTTCCGTACCTCGTAGATCGTCGTCGCCTCGTGTCGGCGGATCCACGGACCGAGTCCCTGCATGATGGAAAATAGAATGCGTGCATACTTCGCGTTCGAACAGCTGGAGGCAGTGCGTGAAAAGTGGAATGCACATCCCTTCTGCTCTTTTTCTCGCATTCATTTAATCGGTAATCGCATGTGCTCTTGCGATGTGATGTGATGTGATGCGATGTGATGTGATGTGATGTGATGTGATGTGGATTTAGACCAACCCGGGTCCAGCAAAGCACCCGCCAGAGCATCTTCACCGTGGCCCACGAGTGCTCACGACGGGCGTCCCCGGGAAGAACGAAGGAAGTCGGAAACAATCCCCCCACTGCATATCTATCCATTCAAAAGCAGGTGAGACTCGACTTCAGGGGGGGCTTAGCCCGCGTACTCGTTCAAGCGGCCAACTCTAATTGAACCTCACCTCGCCCACCCTCGCCCTCATCCTCTCCCTCATCCTCGCCCTCATCTCATCTCCCCTCCCCTCCCCGCCGCGCCGCACTCTCGCCAGCCCACACCACGACCCAACTTCAATCGGAGTTGCCAGGAATAGTACCGGCGACACGGCTCACCCTCCCAAATGAAAGCGACCTGCCAAAATGAAGGGACGACCACGGCCTACGATAATCCTTCGGTTCAAGTCCGATACCACCACGCTTCCTCCTCCTCTGCCTCTTACACCGCGACCGGCAACGGTAGACATGTCGAGCAACAGCAGCAGCAGCAACGACAGCAGCAGCACCAGCGACGCCAGCAGCAATCGCGCCGGCAGCGGTAGCGGCAGCAGCGACGAGGGCGAGGCGATGACTGCGATGAACAATGCGAAGAGGAAACGCGAGCACGAGCGCGACATTCCGGTTGCAATTGGCGGCGGAAAGGGGAACCTCTTTCTCCAGCACCACCACCAGCAGCTGAAGCGGCAGAGACGCGGCGTCGCGGCGGTGATGGAGATGGAGATGGAGGAGGGGAGAGTACTGCGAAGCCATGATGTGGAGAAGAGGGGCGAATACGAAGAGTGGTTCGAGGAGCCCGAGCGCGGATGTCAGTATTCCTTCCACAATTCCCCCCGCCGCCGCAGGGGCACATGTGGGGCCGGAGAGCTGTGCGCTGACGCAAAGGCAGTAGTGAACGACGACATCCAGATGCCCATCGTCCGGCGCGACACACACGACGTGCCTCGCACGCCCACCCGGAGTCCACTCCCTGGTCCGACGGCCGCCGAACTCCTCGACTCTCCCTCGAAGAACGTGCCCGCAATTCCCACCCACATCGCGCGCATCCGCAATACGCCGATACAGACCATCTTCCTCGAGGAGGAGCTGCAGAAGTCTGGCGTGCGTCCTCCCCGCTACACGACCGACCCACTAGCCGATAGCATGTACTTGACAGCCCACAGCGGCGCCGATCGCCTCGAGAAGCGGACCAAAAACATTGAGCGCGATCTGCTGCACCACAACGCGGCCAAGATCGAGGGCGACTTGGAGAAGCTCCGCGGCCCGGAGTGGTGGAAGGCCATCGGCCTGAGCCATGCCGTCGTCACGACGTGCACCAAGAAGGAGCTGGTCAAGCGCAGGGAGCCACTGGTGAAGCACTTGGAGGCCACCCTGGAGAAGTACAAGGCGTGGAACAACAGCGAGAAGAGGAAGAAGCACGGATGGGCCAGCAACAGCCCCAAGGGTAGTCAGGAGAGGGACAGCTACGACGGAACCGGTAGCGAGCGCTCCGGCGGCGGCGGCAGCGGTAGATTGGGCTCTCACGAGGACCGAGCGGCGGGAGAAGAAGACGACGGAGGAGAGGAGGACGGTGAGGAGGACGGCAACGACCTCCGAAGGAGACCCACGAAGAAGCGCGCTCCAGCGGCGGCCAGGAAGGGGGGCCGGCGCACTCCACCACCCGCCACCGAGACAAAGTCGCACAAGAAGCAACCACCGAAATCCGTGAAGTCCGAGCCCGAATTCGTCTCGTTCTATAGCACGCCGTCGGCTCGGCTGCAGGCAATCAGCAACAACCGGCGTAAGAGCTCACGCATGCAGACGGCGTTCGGCGTCCCTCTCCCCGTCATGGAGGAGAAGGAATTCCAGCTCCCCGAGGAGCTGCTTGCCAGCACCTCGGCTGCGAGGCACGCAAGGGCCAGGAAGAGGCTGTCGAGATGATTCGGTGATCTCTCTTTATAGATTGGGGCAATTGCTTGGGTTGATACTGATCGAGGAGATATTTCTTGTTTGAATAAAAAACTTTTTTATATCTATCGGTTAGTCTACACTCACAAGGCTTTTTTTTCCGGCATTCCTGTACCTTTCTTTTCCCTTTTCCTTTTTGTAATTGGGTCCTGCATTCGGGTTTTGGGTGTCAATGGGTTTTATTCCTTTTTTTTTCCCCCTGCTTTTTTTTCCCATGACTTTTTTTTCTCTTTTCTCGCTGGATGGGGTTTTTAGTGTGAGAGTGAGAGAGTGTATTGTGTGTATGTGGATTTGGTGGGGGGATTGTGTATATTATGCTACAGAACGCGTGCGGGACCTGCGAGTATGTACATTTTTTGGCTTCTTTTTCTCTTTTCTGTAGAGTACATATCGTTTTTTTTTTTAAGCAGGAGCTAAACTCTCACCTCGTCCTCTCGGTGAGGGGAACCAAGGGCTCGAGGTTGGGTTCTCCAATAAGGTAGCAATCAATCTGGGATTTCCATCGTTTTCGAAGATCGATGTCGATATCCACATGTCCAAGCCCCTTGGGCTTGGCCCCCATGTGACACTGGGAGTTGCGGCGCGAAAAGCCGGGGGGCCGAATGACGCCTAGGTTGGGTCTACCGCACACTCTATCTCACTACTTACGCTCCACACCACATCACATCACATCGCATCACATCACATCGCCGCTCCACGACCCGCGCCCGCCCGCCCGCCTCGCTCCTCCTTCCCTCTCCTCCGGCCTCCTCCTCCGGCCTCCTCCTCCTCATTCTCAACACCGACAGACAGGCCGAAAGACAGGCCGACCATCTCTCTATCGCGCATCGGCACCCACATCGCGCGATTCCCTCTCATTACTCGCCCAACATAGCGACACATCGGTATCCAGACATTCACAAGCACATACCATACCTAAGTGCATATATTCATCCATCTCGGGGCCTGCCAGCTCCTTTTTTTTCTTTTCTTTTCGGTTTCGCGCGCGCCGCACGTACCTGCCTCCCCGCCCTCTTACTACGCACTACTACTGCAACTACAACTACAACCACAACCACAACCACGACTAGAACGACTACCACCAACGGCATCGCCGCTCCAACTTCTGCTTTCCGCGCCGATTCGACACTCTCGCCTTCGCCACCCCTTCCCCTCCCAACGGCATCAGCGCGATACCCTGATATCTGCCACCACTCACACTACTTCCACTACTTCCACCACCGCACGCGTGAATCTTCCCCTTCCTGTCCTGGCAGCAGCGCACGACCCACCCGCCGCACTACTTCTGCATACCGCTGTTCGGAGGGACGGAGACAAGGAGGCAAAGTAAGAGAGGGGGCTACAGACCGGAACGGAAGGGGGGGGGGACAGGGAATGAAAACGGGGGCTTCTACCTACTAAAGGAGAACCTGCTTTTTTTCTTTCTTTCCTTTCTTTTCTTTTTCTTTCCTTCTCCCATTTCCGCGCGAATAAAAAGAGAAGAGAAAGTGTCCCAAGTCGGGGTTCAGTTTGAGGGGGAAAGGAGATTACATATCCGTTCGATGCCTTCTGTCGTAATGGATCCGCTATTCATGCCCCCGCCGCCACCGGTTGTGCCTGCTACTACCGCCGCCGCCGCGGGCACACCGACGCAACCGATGCCGCCAGTCATGGGAAACAGGGGGTTCAATATATAAGTCTTCCTGCGTCAGGAGGGGGATGTTTGGGGGTCGTGGGTTACGGGCGGTGGGGCTGATGGGCTGTGCACAGGTCATCAGAAAGTGGGCTTCGATGTGGACTTTGAGGGAAAGCAGTTGAATGTATGGAAATCACGCCGGGGAGGGGAGGAGGCGGAGTGGAAATTGGTGCTGACACTCTGTAGTGCTGGACGGAGATCTCGATCAATCCTACGGACCCGGAATTGAGACAGATACGATTGAATTCGAGACAGTGCGGTATGTTTGTCTGCCGTTCTACATCCGCGGTGGGGTGTGTTTGAGCGGAAGGTTCATTATCTCCCGTGTATAGATATCTTGGCATGCACAGTCAACGGCAAGACCGCGCCGGAGGTCGAATACGAAGATCCTTATTCGAGATTTGGGATGCACACATCGTCCACCGTACACCAACACGAACTGCTGCGGAAAAAACTCGACGGTGTGCTACATGACCCGCCGGAGTTCGAGCTGATCATCCCACTGCCGCCCAGTGTTCGGATTGAGCCTGCTGTTAGCCATCCTCTTGCTCCTCCCATGCCCGGAATCGTTACGCTGATTATCCAATGTGTCTAGGATCCGTTCAGTCTCGCGGCGCAGAACGCATTCGTGAGCCGCAACCCCGCCGCTAGGCGTAGCACTCCCGACGCACCGGACGGGGCGGCGGCCCCGCTAAGAACGCCTGCCCTTCCTCTGACCGCGAGGCCGGACAACATGTACACTCCCTATATGCCACTACTACTAAGAATAGAGTACGTGCTTGACAATTTTCGCGATGGGTTTACGTTTGTTGGCTGCGATTCCGGAGATATGCGGTATCCCCATGCGTTCACGACCAACTCGCCATCGCCGGGCGCCGCTTGCTGTCTCTTCCCGACACTCGACGGTATACACGAGCGGTGGACCTGGGAGCTCGAGCTTACTGTGCCGCGTACGATTGGCGATATACACAAGCATCCCACCACGAAACGGATGAATGGCACCAGTAACGGTATTTCCGGGATGGATGGCACGTCGATAACCGATGAGGATGACGACCTCGATATGGTGGTCGTCTGCAGTGGCGATTTCGTCGATGAGGTCAAGTTCCTCGCATTCTGGCGTAGAATTTTTTTCTTCTTTTCCGTTTGTACTGACTTTCAGAAGGAAACCCACCCCACCGACACGTCCAAGAAGATCGTAAAGTTCGTACAGCCTCAGGCCGTAGCTCCGCAGCATATTTCGATAGCAGTGGGCCCCTTCGAGGTTGTTAACCTTTCCGAATTCCGTGATCAAGAGAACGAAGATGCAATGGCTGCGATCGCTGTAGATGTGGTTGGGTTCTGTCTGCCAGGCCGGGACGCTGAACTGAAGAACACTTGCATGTTCATGCCCAAGGTAGGACCGCTGCGCTGTTCTCAAGATGTGGGTTGCTGATGTCCCAAGGCCATCGATTACATCGTCAAGGAGTTTGGGCAGTACACCTTCTCCAGCTTCAAGCTCTGCTTCGTGGACGATCTAGCCACGGACACGGTCGAGTCAGCATCACTAGCGCTCTGCAGCAACAATCTTCTGTTCCCGGAGCACATCGTCGATCCCCTGTGGGATGTGACCAAGAAGTTGACCTACGCCCTTACGACGCAGTATGCCGGCGTGCAGATTGTGCCCAAAGACTGGGCTGACATCTGGGTCATCATCGGATTGTCGCACTGGATGACGGGTTGCTTCATGAGGACGTTGATGGGGAACAACGAGTACCGCTTCCGGCTGAAGAAGGATGCCGAACGGATAACGGAGCTGGACATCGACCGACCGTCGCTGTATGCTCAAGGATTCAAGGTGCCGATCGAGCCTGCATCGTTGGACTTCATCCAGCTGAAGGCACCAGTGGTGTTGACGATCCTCGAGAAGCGGCTGTGGAAGATCAGTTCCTCGATGGTGTTGCACCGCGTAGTCCGAAAGACGTTCATGTCAGCGGTTGCTGGCGAGCTAAAGAATGGACTGATGAGCACCGCGCACTTCATCCGGTTGTGCGAGAAGAACAGCCACAACAAATTGGATGCGTTCTTCCAGCAGTGGGTCTATGGAGCTGGATATCCGCAGTTCGAGGTATCGCAACGCTTCAACAAAAAGCGGATGATAGTCGAGATGGGTATCCGACAGGTACAGGCTGCGCAAGCGCAGACCCGGGGCGTCAATCCGGACGAGTTCCTCAAGGACGCGTTGGACCGCGAGAAACACGTCGTCGCCGCACCTACGCAGCCAGTATTCACGGGTCCGATGACGATCAGGATCCACGAAGCCGATGGAACGCCGTACGAACACGTTGTAGATCTCAAGGAAGGCTACACGAAGTTGGATATCCCGTACAACACCAAGTACAAGCGGCTAAAGCGATCGCGGCGACAAAAGGAACGTGCTGCCGCTGGTGCCGGTGTGGACGTTGGTATCGATGCCCAGCAGAACGACGACGTGCTACTGTACTGCTTGGGCGACGTGCTGCAGGGCGAAGAAGAGGTCGATGATTGGCAGCTGGTCGATTGGTCGAAGGAAGACGAAGAACGGATGGCACAAGAGAGCTTCGAGTGGATACGCATGGACGCCGATTTCGAATGGATATGCACGCTCAACATCAACCAGCCAGACTACATGTTTCTGTCGCAGCTGCAGCAGGACCGAGATGTCATCGCGCAGTACGACTCCATCCGGCACTTTGCGAAGGCGCGTGAGTCAGCTTTGGTATCGACGATCTTGGTGAGGACGCTCATGGATCGACGGTATTACTATGGCATCCGTGTCGAGGCTGCGAAGGCGCTGTCGAGATGCGCCACGGCAGAGTTGGACTGGGTGGGGAGATTCCACCTGGTCAAAGCCTTCCAGGAGTTCTTTTGCTATCCGGGCTCGCAGATCCCGCGAAGCAATGATTTTTCCGATCTTACCGCTTACTACGTTCAGAACGCCATTCCACGGTCAATGTCACACATCCGCAATACGCAAGGCTCCTGTCCTGGCCATGTGCAGAAGTGGATCCTCGACATCCTGCAGTACAACGACAACTCGAACAACTTCTACGACGATTGTTACTATGTTGCCAACCTGATGAGATCGCTCGCCGACACACTGTCAGCGCAAACTCCGACGCCCGACTTTGGGTTCGATCTGATGGACGAGGATGACGACGATGAGTACGGCGAGAAGAAGATGCACGAGCTGGCACTCGCCGAGATAGAGCGGTACCAGCGGATGGACCAGTGGCAACCTACGTACCGGAACATCCTCTCGGAGGCGGCTCTGGACATTCGCAAAGACCTGATGTTGAGAGGCATTAAGGATGTCGATTACAAGGTCTTCATGGCCTACACACGGGAAGGAACGCTGGATACCCTGCGCGTCAAGGCCTTCGATTGTCTCGTCGATCTCGGTGCGGTGCGGCGTCCCGACATGGCTTCGTACATATGCTACACGATGGGGCGAGACCCCTCGCCGTTCGTGCGGAAACGCATTCAGCTCGCGTTCGGTCGGGGTTTGGGCATGATTGCCGTTGAGGGGCCGGTCCAGGCGAGTGCTCCCAGCGCAATGCCGATGACGAGTGAAATGATCATGGAGACTGTTGTCGATGGCCTCGCTGCGAGCAGTGAGGGGCTAGCGAAGAAGACGATCGAAGGTGCTGTGGCGATGCTCAAGACGACGCTGAGCAACGATGAGGCGATGAAGAAGGCCCTCTGGAGGGCTGTACTGTTGGTTCCCCCCCGTTTTCGGATGTTATTACTTCTAACCTTGTGTAGATCTCCGAATCTCGGCTTGTTGGAGCTGCGTTTCTTGCTCAGCATCTGCGCCTTACTGTATCACCCGGTGGCGTCGCTCATAGTCACGATGAGGCATCCGAAACATCTTCGCTGCTTGCACCTCGGCCAGGTAAGACCGTCACGGCATTCGCGGTCATGTTTACTGATCGTTGCCCAGGGCAAATTGGCGTTCCGGTGGGAATACGTAGATCCCTTACGACGGACCACCCCGGCACCGCCACCGCCGCTGACGCCAACACCAACGCCCAGTCGCACCCCCATGCCCACGCCTGGATCCCGTCCGCCGTCGGTCCCGCCGGCGGCGCACACGCCCGCTCCGACGGCAGCGCAGTTTCCTAGATCGATGCCCATCAAACTCATCACCAATCCCCGCGGCAGACCCCCTGGCAGGCCCCCTGGCAGGCCCCCGGGCGCACCCACCACCAATGGCGCCAGCAAGAAACGGCAGCGCGAGCCGTCCGCCAAACCGCCGGCCGGCATCAAACGAACTCCGTCGATGTCGTCATCCCACGGCCACACCCCGTCGTCGCCAGGGACGCCGACTCCCCCGACATCGGCCACAGATCAGGTGCCGAGGCGAATCATCCTCAAGGTTCGGGCACAAGGTTTGCAGCCGCATCAGTGATATAACCGACCTTCCGCTCATGTCTGTAAATCTTTGTCTGTATTACTTTGGAAATTGATTAGGGGTTTTCTTTTTTCTTTTTTTTAAAAAAAAATAATTATTTTTTCTCGCGATTGCTGTGGCGCTCTGCTTTGTGGGAGGGGTTTTTGGTTTGTTTTGGTCCTTTTTTTTTCCATTGCGGGTGGGCGCTTGTGCTCGTTTTTTTTTTCACTTTGGGAAATGGGATGGCGTTTGCTTGCTTTTTCCTCTTAATATCTTCTGCTAGAAGATGGATCTTCTTTCGAGTATTTGACGCAGTGTGGTACATTATGTATGCATTTGTACTCGTGGTCTACGATAAGTACCAAAAAATGCGGGTTGTGTGAGACGTCCTAGAGTTTTGGCGCAGCACCGAAACCAAAAGAAAAAAAAAAGAGAAACACCGAATGGAAGAAGATACGATGTAGATGGTATTCAGGACCAGAATCTCGACGATTGCAAGGGGCTATACCATTTGATATGACCTACAGCAGCAATAACAGCGGTCACCCTTTCCGGCATACTATATCTACCAACCGTTCAATTTGCTCCCGTGTGATCAGCCCCCACTCCTCTTTTACTGCCTGAATGATGTCCTCTATAGGATTCAAGTCTGGCGAGGAAGCAAACCACATGACCTAGTACATCAGAGCAACCGCAGAGCAGTACGATTGAAGATAAATGCATTATATTGTGTAAGAGGTAGCTTTTCTCCTATACTTTTTGCGTATACACAGCCCGGGTGCCCAGGTGCACCTGTCCTCCGTGAAAAGAACAGGCTTGGGATTGCTGTAGCTAAGCCAGAAGGGAAAGAGAGAGCACTGGGAACTTCTGTCCTCTAGACTAGGTACTCCCCTCTGTCCAGGGCATCCGAGTTAACAAACAAACAAACACTGTCAACCCCTCCTTTTTCCACCAGCTCTCTACAATTGGAGGCATTTTGGTCCGAGAAAACATCACCTTACTCCACTTCTCGACGGGGTCCAATCCACACCACATCTTGGGTTAGAATGCTTCGCATAGATATCCTTCTTTTCTTTCGAAGGCTGAAGGGTCAGGGGCAGCGATATCAGCGGGGGTGAAACCAAGTTCGCGGGCAAAGTTCGGGGGGGTAGGGCTCTCTCCGACGATATTCGACATTTTGTACGGGCCATAGAAATGAGAGCCACCCCCCTTCGCTTTGGAGTAATCTAGCAGCGGTGGTGGTCAGTCGGAGCAGGGTCTCGGGTGCGTTTGCATGTTTGCCATACATTCCGCGCAGCTACGCTTCCTCCCAACGTAATCTGCAATCTGCTGGTAGTTAAGTCCGTCTATGTATGTATGTAGCGCCCTGCCGCAATGTTCTGACTGTGTTTCTAACGTCTTGGCTAGTGCCGATCTGATCGATGCACTTCTTGGCGTCTTCGCATTGAGGGTCCGTAGATCCAATCCTCTACATGTCACTCACCTCAATCCATTCCGGCACGACAACCAGTGGCCAGGCAGACTCCGGCTCGTACAATAGACCCCCCGAGCTCTTCTCTATCTTCTACAGAGACCAACATCAGTGCGCATCTCATCAACTTGAGGCTTGTCAAAGAAAAGCTGAGAAAATGCCAGATGACTGGCACGAAAGACAAGACCTTGGAAACCCTTCGTGCGTTTGTCAGTTGCCTCCCATCAGAGGGCCTCATGAATCTGATGGATGACATTATTGGCTGTCATTCCAATGGGCGATTACAACAGCTTGCCTCCCACCTGCAAGTATGGTATGCACCTACTAGGAAGGAGCACAACAGACACGAGGCGGGAGGCAAACCGTTGCAATTACCCATTGGAAAGGCAGTTGATAATGTCGTCTATCAGTGTTACACCTGAAGGATCACAGGTCGGTACGGATCCTTAGAAAGATACGTACCGAAGAAAAGATGGAGACCAGTAGCTAGCTATTTCCAGTAAGATCGGTTCAGAGAGTCTAGACAGGAGATAAAGGAACGGAGTTAGGGCTTACGGCCGAGACCGGTCGTAAGAGTATCTAACTCCGGGGTGAGGGATTTGACTGCACATGAAACGGAGGCTGGCTAGACTTGGGCAGACTCCCGAAAAGAGCTGCCCCGTCACCCAGAAGGTGTACGAGAAAAAGAGTCTAGGCGCAGCGACTCCACCTCGGTGCATGAAGAACTCATCTCCCTTATCTTGACCCTGGCCAGGACCAATGGATCGCCCACGGGGTCGAAAGCCTCGGAAGGATAGTTAGCCCGAGTTATCAAATCTCATGACGTCCCAAGTGATATATAACCTGGCTCTTCTCTCCCGAAAGGAAGAAAAACCCAGACCGAACACTACCGACGAAACCCACATACAAGATCTAAGATTATTCCGTTGTGAATTATCGAAAGTAGCTTGATTACCTTTGATTCAAACCCCACTCCGGTTACGGAACAACCCCAGTGTCACACTATAATCTTGATCTCAAATCACCCTACTTTCATGACTTGCTTCGACGATACCTACTTCGAAGACCACCTCTACCTACTCAAACTATCCACCTTCCTAGAGCCTAAATCCCAATACTCCTTCGACTACACCTTTCAGTCAATCGACAACGAAATCTCGAAGTACGAGCAGTGGGAAGAATTCTTCGACGGACCAAAGCTGATCCACGAGACAATCGAGTGCACCCCATATCATTGGTATACCCAGCAGTGGTGGAACTGCGCGCTACTATCCCAACCTGCCGACTTTGATGAAGACGAGCTCTTCGACCTATTTGACTACCACTTTGACTACGATTCAACCATCTATACTGGACATCCTCTCGATCTATATTAAGGACGATGTCAACTACCTCGGATTTCAACATGCTCCGGCTCGAAGCGTTAAGAGACCTGCTCCAGATCATGGACGAAATGACCACTGAACCCCAGGAGCAATCATTGGAACTTGCGAATCCGACGGTCTGGCTCCGCACCCTGGTAAAGCAGCAGAAGCAGGCCGAAGAAGATTTGAAGGAATTAGTGAGGGCTTGCGGGAACACGGTCGACCACACAGATCAGCGCATCCAACGTATTGAACACGCATACCAGGCACTAGCAGAAGGGACCAGGTATGTATATGACCGATGCAACGCTAACCAAGAAATAGAAGAAACATGGGTACGTAGCGAACTCGCAGCTGCGGCGAACGCCTACCAAACCTTCACCAGAAATGTTTGGCAGGTCATCGTCGAATGGACGAACGAGACCACGGAGCGACAAGTGTGCCAGACAACACAACTCGCCAGGGTTAACGACGCGCTGGCTTTCCTGGGAGAGGCCAACACCGCTAGAAGCCAACACCTGGCCACCTTCCAAGGAAATGTTGAGCTGTGGGCTGCGGACCACCAGCGGATGGTAGCGGACTTACGGCAGGAATTACGGCAAGCTCGGAACGACATACAACGTCTGGCAGTACGAATTCCCCTGCCACCCATGTCTCCAAGCCCCCCCCGCCAGCGCTACCACTACTACCGACACAGTAGACCTGGAGAAGCTCTGCCAGGTTGCCAAGTACCAGTGCACCAGGACAAACCAGCCAGTGGTCCTCGGTACCCTCTGACCCACCGGCAACTCCGCTGGTAGCTCCGACCTCTCGAACAGCCTACCCCCTGCTGCAGAGCCCCATCCGATTAAACCTCCCAGCGGCCACCAGACGAATACGGCCACCGGCTATCCCGCCTATCCCCACCGGGCATGCCACCCCTCCATTTTGGAGGAACCCACATGCGGGAGGAGCCGGAGGACCCCCGTCGGACCCCCCAAGTCCGCCAGCAGGCCCACCAGGCCCGCCACTGCCGCCCACACCGCGGGACCCTAGACGGACCCCCACGCCGCCAAACGGTCCGCCCGCGTTCACCACGCAAGACCTAGTACAACTAGTGGCGGAGGGAGTGGCAAGAGCCACATGGGGCACTGCGGCCGAGCCAAACTAGATCCGAACATCCCGCCTGAAAATGGAAAACCCCGAGACGTTCGACGGCAAGCCAACAACCCACTTCAACAACTGGTGGAAAACGGTGCTAAAATACCTGAGTTTCTATCCCGAAACCTCCGACCAACAAAAAATCGTCTGGGTTGGAACGCTCCTCACTGGTACCGCCAAAGCATGGGACCTACACCAATACGACACGATGGGCAAGAACGATTCCTGGGGCAATTATTACGCAGCTATCCGAACCGAATACTTTGACTCCCGGGAGGCAGCCGGCGCCCAACTCAAACTGAGCCAGCTCAGGTACTCCGGAGACATTCGGGCCTACATGACTGAGTTCCGAGCGCTCAACAACCTCGCTCGAGCCACAGGAGAAAGCCTGCAGGAAAAAATTGACTTGGCAATGCCCGAGGCAGTAATCGACATGCGGTTCGCTCACTACCCCGGGGAGTTTGCGGACGATGAAGGGTTCCTACACGCCACCTATCAGGTAGTGCTCCAAGTCGAAAGAAAGAAGGCTCTGAAGCAGGCTAAGGAGCAAATGAAGGGGCAAACCGGAAGCACCTGAAATGTACGAACGGAGAAAAAGGAGGACAAACGACACGAAAACAGGACGAAGACAAGAGAAAGCCACCCCCCCGAGAACCCCAGCAACGCAGCAACTAAGCCCACCTGATTCGGGAAAAAAGACACTTGGGGCTCGGTGGACAAAGCCATGAAGGGCGTACCGCCCACGGAAAAAGAGGAATACCAGCAAGACCATGACGGCTGCTGGCGCTGCGGACGCGGAGGACACAAGACATACAAGTATCTGGCGTTCAACACCCGCAGAGGAACGAAGCTCCCACCCGCGCCCTGGAAAGTGGGGGCGGTTACGGAAGGGAAAACCCGCAAACGCGAGGCAGAGGAAGACGAGGAAAGCCTGGCAACCAAACAACAGAAGGTAGCGGCCGTGGAGACAATGGAGGTCGACACACTGCCAATATGGGAGTCCGACGAATCGGATATTTAAAGGGCCCAGTAACGCCGCAACTGAAGGCCTTCCAAATAATATGTGGAACATCCCGAAAAAGAAAGAACGAGGAACCAAGCGCTGGAACCCCATCAAAGAAACCCGGAAATTTCACCTGCGGCACCCGACCAATAATCGAAATGATACTACACCAAGGCCAGCAGAAACATAGGATCAAGGCCCTGCTAGATACTGGTTACGCAATAGCGCTAATCAACCAAAAAACGATCAAACGGTTGGGAATCCAAAAAAAGAAGCGAAAAAACCCAATACAAATTGAAAACTACACGGGAGAAGTGGTGGAAGGGGCGGGACAATGGTGCACAGAGCCTATGTGACTTCAGCACCGGAAGCATTACACCAGGGAACGGTTTGAAATTTCGCCTATGGACCCGGAGATTGACGTCTTCCTCCCCTTCGGATGGATCACCCAACATCCCCCGCAGGGAGCCTGGACCTCAGAGGAAGTCCACTTCAACAGCGCTGGATGCAAGAAAAGGTGTACCAAATACGAAACCAATGACTTTTCGATAACGTGTGACGACTCAGTGGCCACCGATCCCACAGCAAAAACCATTGGTTACGTAGCCGCCGTGACCAATAGCGATGAAGACCTACTAGGAAAGGTGCCAAGGGAATTCCACCAATATCTGGACGTCATGAGCACGGAGATCGCGGATGTGCTCCCCAAGCACCGCTCCTACGATTGCAAAATCGACCTCAAGGAAGAAAGCACAGCTCACTGGGGACCAATCTACCCCCTCTCTGAGGTAGAACTACAAACACTCAGAGAATGGCTAAAAGAAATGGAAAGGACGGGGAAAATCAAGAGGTCGACTTCGCCAGCAGGATCCCCTATTCTGATCATTCCTAAACCCAACGGTCAAGGACTTCAGCTATGTGTGGACTATCGGGGCCAGAATAGCGTCACAATCCCGAACCAATACCCACTCCCGCTCATGCAGGAACTCCAGAACCGCGTCCAAGGAGCACAATGCCAGTTTACGAAGATGGACCTCAAGAATGGGTTCAATCTCATCCGAATAAGAGAAGGAGGCGAATGGAAAACCGCGTTTCGAACCCGCTACGGCCTATACGAATTCCAGTTAATGCCGTTCGGTCTCACCAACGCACCGTCAACCTTCCAGGATATGATGAACCATGTGCTCTCCGACTTATTGGATGTAGGAGTTCCGGCCTACATGGACGACATTTTGGTATATACCGTCACCTGCGAAGAACATGACCGCCTGGTGAAGGAAGTCCTTCAACGACTACGGGACAACGGGCTAGAAGTGTCTCCAGAGAAATGCGTCTGGCGAGCCCAGGAAGTGGAATTTCTGGGCTATGTTATAGGTCGAGAAGGCATCAAAATGGCGAGCAACAAGGTGGAAGCAGTTCTGAGTTGGAAAACTCCGGGATCCCTAACGGAAGTACAATCATTTCTGGGTTTTGCTAACTTTTACCGACGCTTCATTAAAGACTATTCCAAGGTGGCAAGGCCGCTAACGGAACTTACCAAGAAAAACGAAGGAAAGAAATGGGCTTGGAACGAAGAAGCAGAAGCGGCGTTCCTCGACTTGAAAGGACGATTTACGACCGCCCCAATCCTGTCGCACTTCGACGCAGCAAGGCCAGTCATAATCGAAACAGACACGTCGGACTTCGCCATAGGAGCCGTCCTATCGCAACGAGACGAGGAAAACCGACTGCACCTGGTAGCTTTCCACTCACGGAAGTTCCAGCCCACGGAGATCAATTACGAAATCCACGACAAAGAACTTCTAGCAATCGTCGACGCCTTCAAACACTGGAGGTGCTACTGCGAAGGAGTACAACACCAAGTACAAGTTTTCTCGGATCACCAGAACCTGGAATACTTCACGATGACAAAGGTGTTAAACCGGCAACAGGCAAGATGGGCATAAGAATTAGCAGGAATCGACTTCCGTATCTACTACCGACCCGGGACGCAGAACAGCAAGCCGGATGCGCTATCGAGGCGGTCGGAGTACTGCCCAGAAAAAGGGGGGATAGAGAACCAGCCGATCTCGACGGTTCTGCAAGAGAATCACTTCGCGGAATCAGAAAGACAAGGAAGAACGTTCGTCTGTTCTTCGGCGAGGCTAGCGTCACTCCCCGGGAAAAAATGGACACAAGAATTCTTGACAGAAATCAGGAAAGAAGGGAAAAAAGACAGGACCTATGAACAGGCAATGAAACAGGAAGCGGTGATAGAGGAACTATCGCCGAAGGACCGAAAGGTCAAGGAAATAAGAGAGGAAAATGAGTTGCTATACTGGAAAAACCTACTCTGGATCCCAGAAGGACTAGTGGGGAAAATACTGGAATCAAAACACGACACCAAAGTGGCCGGCCACATGGGCCAAGACAAGACCATCGAGCTGATTTGACGAAACTTCTGGTGGCCAAAAATGAATGAACGCATCATCGACTTCGTCCAAAGCTGTCCGGAATGTCAGCAAAACAAAGCTTCCCGACACCAGCCCTATGGCCTATCCTCACCATTGGAACTCTCCTATGCACCTTGGCAGTCCATAGCGATGGACTTCATCATGGAACTTCCGGTGTCAGAGGGCTGCGACCAATTATGGGTGGTCATAGACAGGTTCACGAAGATGGCGCACTTCATCCCGTTAAAAGAAAAGACGGCGGCGGACTTAACAAAGATATTTGCCCGGGAAATCTGGAGGTTCTATGGACTCCCCACGGACATAGTATCGGACCGAGATTCGCGCTTCACGTCAGAAGTCTGGAAGGAGTTTCTAAGACTTCTTGGAATCCGACCACGTATGTCTACAGCTTTCCATCCTCAGACTGACGGACAAACAGAGCGCCTCAACCAAACGATCGAGGTATACCTCTGGGCATTCGTCACAAAGGAACAGGACGACTGGGTTTCCTTACTACCAATGGCTGAATTCGCCTACAACAACTCGGTCACAACAGGAAACGGAATGACACCATTCTTTCCAAATTACGATTTCCACCCAGCGGCCATCGACCCCCCGACCGAAGGACCTCTGAACCCAGCAAGCACAATTTACGCTCAGTGGATGCAGACAGTACACGAGGAGTCACAGCAAGGACTGGAAGCTGCGCAGGAATGAATGCGCCGATACACCGACCCGGCCCAGAGAAGCCCCCCGGCATATTGGATAGAAGATCTGGTAATGCTCAACGGATGCAATATCAAAACGCGTCGCCCTACGAAAAAATTGGACCATAAAAACCACAGTCCTTTTCGGGTCGAAAAAATCGTCTCCCCGCTCGCCGTACGCCTCACGTTGCCTCGGAAATGGAAGATCCACAACGTCTTCCACGTTTCGCTACTCGAACCTTACCGAACCAGCAAACACCGAGCACGACCGGACCCTTCAAAAGTACTCCGAGAAGCGGACGACATTGAGCAAAGCGAGGAATACGATGTAGAGGAAGTCATGTCGTCGGTCGAGCGCGGCCGCAGCAACAACAAACGGATTCTCTACCTGGTCCAATGGCTCGACTATCCGGAGCGTAAGGACTGGACGGAAGAACAGCTGGACAACTTCTCGACAGTCGGTTTGGAGAAACTCTGGGAGTTCCACCAACGGAATCCGGACGCGCCGAGGGACTACCGACTCACAGACACTTGAGGCGGGATGTCCCGGGGAAAAAAAAAAGAACCCAGCAAAAAAGCACGAAGGGTAGTGGGAAGAAGGAGCGAGGACGGTTCACACACGGTTTACACTTACACACGACTCACGTCCTATGACAAGCCCTGTCAATGCAGGCCAACCAAGAAGACCTTCAGAAACGATGGCGCTTCTGCAAGGTGGTGGGAACTCCGAAAGAGGGAACGGAAAAACAGTCTCGTCACCCGATTGATCCTGAGCATTTAGATGAACGGCGCAGTTAAGAATGACAACCGGACCAGCCACGGACAAATGCCACGAAACCACCCCTCAGAAAAAAGGACTCTCAACGATGGTACCCAAAAGACCTCTTGACGAAAAACTGGAATCGGTCATGCTTGCGACTAATGTTTGGGCCCCTGACCAATTGCCAAACGAGATACGCCACGTCCCTCTGAACCACGGAGTCTACCCTCTTTTTTCCGGACGGTGGAACATGCGAACCCGGAGACTGTAATCGGCATGGCTTGAGCGCCTTCCCTTGAGTACGAACCTACACGAAGGCAAAAGCACGCACCGGCTTGCTTTTGTAACAACAACCACGAAAAGTATGGGTACGCACCGGCTTACTCAGAGGGCCCAGTTGTTCCAACGGATTACAGATAACCCGCGAGGCATGACTGATCCGGCAACTGGGAGGGATGCAGGGGAGGAGGACTGCATTCAGCGGGCAAGCACTATGTCTGGCACGTATATCAAACTACAGGAAGAAAATAGGCTACTTAGAAAATACGCTTCAGGACGAAGCTAAAGAGGAGGGGGAGGTAGTGTTACACCTGAAGGATCACGGGTCGGTACGGATCCTTAGAAAGATACGTACCGAAGAAAAGATGGAGACCGGTAGCTAGCTATTTCCAGTAAGATCGGTTCAGAGAGTCTAGGCAGGAGATAAAGAAACGGAGTTAGGGCTTACGGCCGAGACCGGTCGTAAGAGTACCTAACTCCGGGGTGAGGCATTTGACTACACACGAAATGGAAGCTGGCTAGACTTGGGCAGACTCCCGAAAAGAGCTGCCCCGTCACCTGGAAGGTGTACAAGAAAAAGAGTCTAGGCGCAGCGACTCCACCTCGGTGCATGAAGAACTCATCTCCCTTATCTTGACCCCAGCCAGGACCAATGGATCGCCCACGGGGTCGAAAGCCTTGGAAGGATAGTTAGCCCGAGTCATCAAATCTCACGATGCCCCAAGTGATATATAACCTGGCTCTTCTCTCCCGAGAGGAAGAAAAACCCAGACCGAACACTACCGACGAAACCCACATACAAGATCTAAGATTTTTCCGTTGCGAATTATCGAAAGTAGCTTGATTACCTTTGATTCAAACCCCACTCCGGTTACGGAACAACCCCAGTATCACAATCAGGTTCATGAGGCCCTCTGATGGGAGGCAACTGACAAACGCACGAAGGGTTTCCAAGGTCTTGTCTTTTGTGCCAGTCGCCTGGTATTTTCCCAGCTTTTCTTCGACAAGCCTCAAGTTGATGAGATGTGCACTGATGTTGGTCTCTGTAGAAGATAGAGAAGAGCTCGGGAGTCCATTGTAGTACAAGCCGGAGTCTGCCTGGCCACTGGTCGTCGTGCTGGAATGGATTGAGGTGAGTGGTATGTAGATGTAGGGGGATGGCGTACTTAGGTAGAGAGAAGGATTGTCGTATAACTAAGTAGAGAGCAGAAGGAGGAAGGGTCCGAACCCGCTTAATGTCAAGACCAAAAGAAACATAGATACTTATCTAGCACTAGCCACATTGAACAGTGTCTATTATGTAAGCATCCGCCGCTCAGCGCCCATTCAGTTTCCGGCTGGACTACACCAAGCAGTCCAGCTATTCGTGGAGTTCACAACTAGTAGTCTTGTGAATGCTTAGATTGGAGTGGTGGTAGTCGACTACAGTTGCCCGGCATTATTGCATGGCACAGACTGCAAAGTATTGACCTGTCAGGCGTGTCCCATCTTGAGCTGGATGAACCCATCAATTACCAAAATCTAAAAATTTAAAATGCGAGAGGTTTTTTTATGCCGTTCACCAATGGTAGATTACCCCATAGAATTACCGTAACTACCTATGTACTTATTCACCGTAGTATTAACATGCAAGACACCTGGTTTTTTTGGCGGTAAGCGCCGTCTTGGTACTGAGTAAGCGTGCACTGGCGCGATTCTAGACTATCGCAATATCAAAATCGTGCTAGATTCAATTTTTCAGCCCTGGATGTCACCCGCATAAGTATGTAAGGACTCCCAGCTTGAATTCAACTATGCTCGGTGAGCGCTTTTCTCAGGAAGGTATCGAGGTGATGGTGGAAACTCAACAGCGAGGTCGTGCCGGCAGCAGGGAGCCATGATTGTAGGTACCAGGCCTGGTGCCATCAGCTTTCCTATCAGTATTTGTATTTTCCCATGTCGTCCATAACATGTCGTCTATCGAATGTCACAATGCTACTTCATTGGTGGTTTTCTTGTGGTGGGTTCTATCGCTTGTTTTACAGGCAAAAGTGAGTCCATGACATTAAAAAAATCCCAGCGCTAGCCATAAGCGCACATTAGTACACTTATTGGGTGCCAAGATAGCGCCTACCACAAAAAAACCATATGTCTTGCATGTATCGATTGGTATCTAGTAATCTACATAGTCTATCTACATACATGATGTATACAATGACAAGAAGTGGGGTGATTTCACTACCGTAATCGTACCCTACTAGTACTGATATGCTGGCTGAATACCCAAATCGAGTAAGATACTGCCATCTTACGGTATCGTCACTGATACCAAATTGAAGGCAACACGTATTTTTGTGCAAATACGGGTCAAACTTGATGTGGTATGTAGCACAATTCCCGATGAATTCCATAGCCATACGGTGTCTGATCATTCATGCCTACTACACGAGAACTGTGGCAGTACCGTGTGACTACCTTATCGCAAGTGATCGGTATCCTTAGTATCCGTCCTCGTATTGTACGAGATACTGTAACAACACTGTTTGCATACCACTCTGACTTTGTATTCAATCAAAGATTACAGATGGAGTACTTTGAAGCTTACTGTATCAGTACGCTATGCAGATGGTATTGAAGAGACTTTTGTATTGCATTTGCAATACTATGAAGGTAAATATTCAGATCGATATATATGAAACCTGACTCTGAGCCAATACTACCAGCATACCACATTTGAGAAAATATATGGTGCTATCCAGAATACTTGTGTCCTGTCAATGAAGGTGCAATACCAAGTCAAACTTGTACTCCTACCACCCAGTACTGGTACTGCACCACCCCCGGTACTACGTCTAGAATTCATCTGTTAGATGCTTACCGGTTAGTCCACTGACTCTTCCGGTATCGCTGAAAGTTAGCATAAGAGCAGTTGCAATTAGCATCGCCAGTAGTGGCTGTCGTAGTGTAGTTTGAAATTACCATCAGAATGAGTCGTAACGGCAAGATACTTGAGTACAGATACTGAAGTTCAGTGCTGGAATACAATCAGCAGAAGTACAAACCCAAGATTGAGTGGATTTGGGGCAACGGAATAATCTGATAGGTGCATAAGCGGATAGCGACAGCAACAGGTCGACAATTCTTATCGTAGTATTACGAAGTAATGAGCTCGGTGCTAAAGTACAATTAGCAAATAGAGACCCGAGACCGGAGAGGATTGGGGGGCAGTGAAATAATCTGATAGGTGCATGAGCGGATGGCGACAGCAGCGGGTCGACAATTCTCATCGTAGTATTTCGAAGTAATGAGCCCAGTGCTGAAAAGTACAATTAGCAAATAGAGACCCGAGACTGGAGAGGATTGAGGGCAGCAAAAAAACTGTCTGATAGACGCGTATGAGTGGCGGCCATGGGCAGATGGCGATGGCAGCCAGGGGTCGACAATTCTTATCGTAATATTACGAAGTAATGAGCTCGGTGCTGAAGTACAATTAGCAAATAGAGACCCGAGACCGGAGAGGATTGGGGGCAGCGAAATAATCTGATAGATGTGTATGAGTGGCGGCTATGAGCAGACAGTGACAGCAGTGGGTCGACAATTTTCCTTTTATTGAATGAGCATCCAGAAGACAAGAAGAAAACTACTGTCGTATGAAGGAGGTCTTTGCTACCTGAAGGTATCAGTAGTGCGCATACTATTCTTGACCCTCCTCTTGGCGTCTAACTGAGGAGAAAAATCACATCGTATATCGCTGCTTATTCCCACTTCATTTTGATATTTTGTACTCAAACCCCTCCTTAATTCACTACCCCAACAACCCCACGAAATTTGCCCAGGCACTCCGAGCAGCAGCCATTCAATCGCAATATCTGGCTCTGTATTGCGGAGGAGGCTTCCAAAAGCCACTCCACTGGTCCGCTTGAAGTCATCAACTGGTTCGATACCGTCAACCAATCGGAAGCGCCATCATCGTGATTCGTTAGATGAGGAAACACCAGTTCACCAAACAGCCTGTTGTGTTGGGTCTTCATGCAATTTCCCCAGAAAACGTTCATTTTGTACCGAAGGGTGCTGAAACCTGGTGGTGGAATTGTTTTGTTGTTAGCTTCAAATAATTTAAAGGTGGTTTTTTGGTTTATTTTTATTCTTACTCGTATACAGTTTTCTAGACTATGGCAGCACACATTGCGATCGGAGTTTCCCATCCACAGTCCACAGGTGGTAGTTGCAATCATTTCGTATCTACTCGATACCGTAGCTACTATAGGCCACATACACAAATGAATCCGAATACTAAATTTCAGCTTGAATACCTTTGTAGCACAGGGTTCGTTCAGATACTGGACTACTACTGTTAATTCAGTACTGACACGACTATCCTTCTCGACACGTATTAGAGCGCAAATACGTATTAGCGATCAATGCAGGATGCCTCCAGCATCAGCCTTGATACGTACGGAAGTCAATACTATATTCGTGTTGATACGTATCTGGAGCGAATAGCGTAGTGCTACTGGTTCCACCCTAGTACGGTAAGAATACGGTAGCGAATTTACCCCACCTCTTGTCATTGTAGGTATGTATGCGTCGATCCCTAATCCTAGTTACGCGACACTCACCTCCATCCATGTCAGCATGATGACCAGTACCCAAGCGGACTCCGGCCCGTACGACGGACCCCCGAGCTCCTCTCCATCTTTCGCGGTGACCGACATCAGTGCACATCTCGGCAACGTGAGGTGTGTCGGGAAAATATCGGGCGACTGGCACGAAAGACAAGACCTTGGAAACCCTTCGTGCGTTTGTCAGTTGCCTCCCGTCTGAGGGTCTCATGAGCCTGATGGATGACATTATCGACTGTCATTCCGATGAGCAATTACAACAGCTTGCCTCCCACCTCGTGTCTGCAGTGCTCCTTCCTACGTTTTTTTTTTGTTTAATCATTTTTCGCATACGACCTAGATAGATCATGGCGCAGATATGTACAGTCCGTTTCCTGTCCGCAGTCCGCACACGGCGGCTTGTTGCATACTCCCCTTTGCCCTCTGCCTAGACCTGTCCTAAAAGATGTGATGCGCACCGACGGAGTGGCAGAGGAAAAGAGTTCAGCCAAAAGAAAAAGACCAAAGAAAAGCGCTCCCCGCATCGTCCCCCCCCCCCACAGCCGGCACCAGCGGTAGGCACTGGCACCACCAGCACTAGGCAGTGGGGCGGTTTTTTGACCAGTGCAAGCACTGTCCGATCCGGCAATTCCCCGTCTTCAGCTGGTAAAACCTAGAGGCGAGCCTCTTGGTGCTTCCAGCAACTGTGCTGTCCGGCCTCTGGCTTTTCGGCATCCGATACTTTATCTTAGAGGTCCGGCCTCCCGCCCACTTCTTCTCCATGATCTCCCGCTTGAGGTGTGCAAGAGACCTGAGGAGAGGCATCGAGCGCGCTTCCGCTCTGTCCGAGTATTCCAGCCATTCCACCCCGCGGGCGTCAGGCTCCTCCGCCGCGAGTTTGGCCCATTAGTCAGCCTTCTCGTTCCCAGGAACCCCTTTGTGCGCTGGGCACCACCGGATTCGATGATGATGCCAGGCCTGGCCCTCCGTAGTGCTTCGATGTGTTTTCTGGCTTGGAGCGCGTACATCTGGCCAGGGCCAGGCTCCTCTGAGGCCATCCGTCTGATGGCCGCCTGTGCGGTGTTTCTTCCTAGTACGTACATAACTACTTGCATTTCAGCTCGCCTATCATGATCCTTGCAGCTAACGCTTTGTTGTTCTCGTAGTAAAAGCGCGTGCTTGGACGCCGGCACTTATACCACCAGTGCGGCTTGGGGCCGAAGCCGGTGACGAGGAGATCGCGTCAGAACCGGCAGAATCGAGCGCCCTGGACGACAAAGGGCCGCTCAAGAAGGCCTGTCTCAGCCGGGATGGGAATAAGTGTGTTCTCTCAGGATCTTACGACCACGACTGGGCAGCGGTGAATCTCATACTGGAGCAACAAGTGACATCCAAAACTTTCCGTACTGTATGTGCGCATATTATACCGTTTTCCCTCGGTAACCCCACTGAGGGTGAGGTGCGGCAACCCACTCTGAATACGTGCAGTATCAGTATCACAACTGATGACCAGATTCCGGGTCACGCCATCTGCTGGAACGCACTGTACCGCTGTTTTCCGAGTTTACGTCCTCGGGCTGGTCTCAAGGCGGAAACGACCGCTTAATGCTATCACTTTGGCAGAAATTTTTAGCCCTTCTTTCGACAGACTCAACCTATTATTCGAACCAATGGTACGTAATTTGGCAAATGTTGAATTTTTACCTAAATTCCCCTTCTGATAGCAATGACAGTCTAAAGAAAACGTCTATCGCATAGGATCACACCAGCCGGCTTCTTTCGTCCATAACTTCCTCCCCCCAAATGGAATCATTACCTTGGCCAGCCAAGGCCCGCGCTATGCCCTCCCGAGGACAGCTCTTTTCGGAGTTCATGCTACTATTGCCAAGATTTTGCATTCAGAGGGCCTCGTCGAATATCTGGAGAAGGCTCTGAAAGACCGGAAGTCCACTCGTTGCCTTGCGGCAGACGGCAGCACGGACATTTAGTCGCTGCTGCTGGTCTTCTAGAGGGACGCACACTCGGCCCTTTCTTCCTGCAGATGTCTTTCTTCCTCCATTTGCTGTCTCTCCAATGGCAATGTTTCCGGGGCCTTTCTGTTTTGTCCTCAGAAATAAGTGAGATGTCGGTCAAGGCGTCAAGAATAGAATGCGAATGGTGTTGGTTTGGTTTCGAAATGGCGGGTCCGGCAGGAGTGAAGAGATTTGGGCCAGCAGAGAGACGAATAGACGGCAAACAGATTCTGTACACTGGGGTTGTGGTTTAGTGGCATATATTACGGAATTGCGAGCACGAAACAAGTCGCCGGAAGATACATAAGTACACTATGAAAGTCCCAAATGCCACAGGACTCTGCAGAGGGGCGATATTTGAGCGTGCCACAAGGCTGGGCAGTCAGAATCTGCCGTTTGGTTAGGCCGCCAGGAAGTTGATACCAAACAGTCCACCAGTACCACCACCGCTGCCACCGCCACCATCACTGTTGCAATATCTCACTCGTTGCTTAGTCACGGCAGGCATGGGCCTACCCCTATATTCTCCTTTCTCTCGAGGCTTCAGCCTTACTTAGACAATACACACGTTCATCACTTTCAACAGGTTATG
>Ga0307516_10001400_pt1 | contig 33340 bp, 60 predicted proteins | sample 19_EM_MG_FD_203310 | JGI IMG/M metagenome (GOLD analysis project Ga0307516, IMG submission 203310) | Populus trichocarpa ectomycorrhiza microbial communities from riparian zone in the Pacific Northwest, United States - 19_EM | ecosystem: Host-associated > Plants > Roots > Unclassified | place...
CGCTTACCACCGACCGTGACCTCTTTACCAACCGTATAGGCGCCTTCTTCCGGCTTTTCTTCCGGGCGCTTCGGAGCCTTAGCGCTAGCAGGTGTAAATCCACGAAGACTTCGATTTTTCTGCGCGTAATCGTCAGCCTCGGCAAACGTAGACTGCGAACGGTTAGCGGCACGCTCAAGGATGCCGATGACAACCTCGTTGGCCTTCGGATCAATACCGAAGCTCGGGGATGCCTGCTGCAAGATTTCGCGATCCTTATCGGACAAAGCGCCCTTCATCTGTTCGGCCATGTTCAAGAACAGCGGACGGGCGGCTACGTTGAAGGTCTGCATATCCGTACCAAGATCGGTTCCGAAATACTGCCCAGCCTGGGCAAGCAATTCCTGCGTTTTGCCGGTCTTCGTGCCCTGCAGAACATTCTTGATGACCTTCAGGTTGTCGAGTGTGCTTGTGGCGGTCTGTGCCTGAGAGCGAAGGCTGTCATAGAACTCGGCATCTTTCTTGTCCAACGCTTTTTCAAACCCAGTAGGCGGCGTGCCATCGGCATTGACTGTGACATTGGTACGTCCTGCGGCACGTTCCCTGACTTGCTGCTCAAGGTAACGTTCGTCTGGGGTGGCAGTTCCTTTCTTTTTGTCGATCCAGAATCCATCCTTGAACTCGCGCCCTTCCAAAGCCTCTTTCTCAGCTGCGTTTCGTGCATTAGCAGCAAAATCCTCTTTCTCGCGCGCACTTGCAGGAACCTGACCAACCGACTCGCCGAACTGGTTCAATTTGTCAATCATCAAAAGAGGCGGTCCTTGTTCGGCACCTGACTGAAAGGCTCTGCGCTCTACAGGGGTTTGGGTTTGACGGTTGAATTGACGATCTTCCGCAGCGATGGCGCGCTTCTCTGCACGCTCTTCAGCCGCAATAGCGCGTTTCTGCATAGCCTCTTCGTGAGCCAATGCCCTTTTCTCTTCCATGGACATGCCGAGCTTCTGAGCAAAAAGCTCTGAGAGCCTAGAGAATCCAGCGCCGATAGCGGCGTAAGCGTCAGCACCCATATTAGCCTCGTGCGAGTAGTGGCGGGCGTTCTTGCATTGGCGGCTGCTCAGGCGGGGCACCCTCTTGCGGTTGTCCGCCTTCCATCTGCGCCTTCAACTGTTGACCACGTTCGCCCAACATTTTTCGAATCTGTTCCTTGACCGCATCCATCATGCCGATAATGTCGAATTGGCCTTGTAAAAGGTCGTCAAGCTCATTGGCAATCTCGTCAATCGCGCCACCTTCGGCGAACCACACGACCGGATTGATTTCGAGTCCTGCGTCTTGAGCGTCAGTCATCACGGCTTCGATCATCTGCGTGAAGAACATCGCAAGCTGCTGCTCTGGATTCTTCCCGCTCAATAGCTTTACCAGAACTTCAGTTCCATCCTGCCCGCCTTCTGGACTCTGGATAAATTCCATCGCGCGAGCAACGGCGATATCAATGTCCTTTTCGTCTTCCTCTGAAAGCTGGTTGACTTCCATTTCAGGTTCTTGTGGTTGTCCCTGCGGCGCGCCCATCGGCGGCATCTGCTGCATCGGTACGCTCATTTCTTCACCGGGTCTTTGACGATAGGTGGAAGGGTGGGTTTGGCAACAAGCAATGGCGGTCGCTCATAGACCTCGGGGATTGGAATCTGACTGAACTTGTCGAGTGTCCCCGTACGTGCGTCACGCTTACGCTGTTTCGCAAGTTGGACGTTGTAGTCATTCAAATCCGACTCGAAAAGAGTAGACCGGCGACCTTCGTCTGCCTGGATTCTCGCTATCTCTTTGTCAGCCGCGATCTGATCCTTTGTGTTTCCTCGGCTAGACCGACTAGACGCATACGCGCCTACAGCCGCAGTACCTACGGAAACCGCTGCAATTGCCCAAAATTCCATTACTTAGCCTCCATAGGGGTGTAGCCAAACGAAACCATCAATTTGCACGCTTCTAGCTGGTCTTCTCGCGTGGCAGCGTTCTCATTCATCAATGCGGTGTTGTCGTCATGGTTGAGGAAAAAGGTAATGCCACTGGAAAGGCAAACACGGTTCCCTTCCATGACTTCTTGTCTGTCGTCACATTCCAACCAGTGAAGAATCTTCATAGTTTGTCGAAAAACACAGTGCAGACGATACGCGGTTTTTCACCTAGCGCAATAGGCATGTCTTTTGGCCAGCGAGAGTGGAAACGATTGGTTTCAAAGATCACAGCTCGATTCTCTACTGACTCTACAAGCTCTGTCATTTCCCATTCGTCTTCGTTCTGGATCGCTTCATTGAAATAGGAGAATCGACGCCATCTTGCGACAATGGCAGCGTCAGAACACAACTCTTCAGAGTCCAATACCGTTTTCGTATCCGGTAATTCAAGTCTATCTAACCCAGTTTCCTTGTGTCTCCAAAACGCAGTCCCAGATGGACAATCCGGAGCCTGTAGACAAAGAACCATTCCCAAAGCTGTACCGTAGTTGTCGGTATGGATGTAGTGAGTCAGTGGGGTATCGGAACGCGCCATCCTCAGATGGTTCGCCTTGATCTTGACCGGCCCTAACCGTCTCTCAATCAGAGCCTTCACCGGTAACGTAACCTGCCCCACTCCGGTGTAGTGCTTCCCTTCCATTTCGTAATCGCCGTACTCAACGTCAGCGATAAACGACTTCACTAAATCGAAGTCGGGAAGGAAGTCATCAATGACGATCATGGACCGTTAGGGACCGGCTGAGTAGAACCACCACCACGAGGCGCGCGCGACTGGTCAAAGAGACGACGGAACAGTTCAATAGCCCCTGACTGGGAATATTCGTCCCAGGTTTCAGGATCGTCAAGAAAACGACTGTACGTCTCGCCGGCTACGGTGCGCATCAAGTCAGCGTCTCTGGCCTGCTGGTCATAACCATACTGATCTTCATTCAATCGACGCTGATACCCGAACTGAGTTTCATCCCGTCCAGTGTTGTAGTCGCGTTCCCTCTGTGACTCGCCAGCCCGGTATTCTCGGTCACTCAGGGTCAAGTCGCGTTCTTGGGTCATGCGGTCACGATCCAGAACATTCCTTTCGCGTGCGGCCTCGAAATCCCTGTCGGCACCGTACATAGAAGCGCCTGCCCCGATGTCGGCAGACTGAATCTGCGCCGCGTTACCTTCTGCGCTCATCCGCTGTTGACGAAGAGAATCGAGGTTCTGTCCTGCTGCGGTTCCGTAGGCTCCGGCCTGCTGCATAGCCACCTGTCCGGCAGCGTCAAGCCAAGCCTGTTCACCACCCGCAGCTGCAAGGTTTGAATTGATCCCACCTCGGGAAGCTCCGGCCATGACACCACGCTGACGGGCTTGCTGAAGGATTCGGTTATCCCCACGGCCAAGCTCTTCCATGTGAGTCCCGGCAAGTTCATTCCCTTGAACCTGACGTGTGTAACCTTCCCCGCTGCTGGTCATCCCAGGAGGCAATGGCCCGCCCTGCGCTCCGGTTCCCGGCGTCCCCGTAGAACGACTAAGCAGCGGCCTACGTGGATCGACAATCCAATTCTGATTAGGTGCCGGCATTTGATGGCCTCGTCTTGAGTGGTTCGCTGATGAGAATTATAGACTGGATCGTGAAGGGACGGAATTTATACGGACTGGTTTGTGTAGTGGTAGCGCCGTATACGGAATCGCCATTAGAGACGAACTGAATCGTTAGGGCATAGCCATCGGAACCGATTGAAGTTCTGACCTTCTCGACCTTTGAGAAAGGCTTGAGATCGAAAGCCAAAGAGCCTGCGCCAGAGGTTGACCCGCCATTAACGTTTTGCGGCGTTCCTGTCCCGACCTCTTCAAAGTTCACGGCGAATCGTGCGCCGAATGGAGCGAATCCGTAGCACTGTCCATGCACCAACATCTTGTCGTAGTGCTTGACTTCCCATTCTCTTCCGGCTGCGCCGCCGTTGATTTCAAACGATGCGTTAATTGGCAGCTTCCTATCCCAAGTCGTCCCTACATCACCTTGGTAAAGAAAACTCGGGGCGTAAACGTTCGCGTGAATCGTGATGTCCGTATCGTCTTCGTATTCCGCCTTTAGGTCATTCGAGAAAGCGCCGTATTCAGCCATTCCATAAGGCGCAAGGAATAGCATATCTTTCCCGCCTGAAGTCACTCCGGTAAAAGTACACGCAGGAACAAAAGGAAGGTACTGAGTCGTGAACTGGGGATTGTCGTACCCATTGCCGACCATCGTCATAGTCAAGCAATACCGGTCCCTAAAAAACACTCGATACTGGTTTTTGTTCCTAATAACCTGAGCACCGATAGGCCCTGTGTTCGACAGCATCGTAGACCCAGCCTGCTGAAGCCTTGGAAGTAACCATGGTGAAACGGGGTCGCTTAGACGGCCACGAGCGAAGTCTCCGAAAGCGTCCGTAGCCGCGACCGTCCCTATTCCCCTGTAGTCACAGAACACAGGTTGCCCGACATTTTTCAATGTGTACTCAATGATTCCAGATTCGCTTGAAATAACGTCATCGACCAAAGCGCCGCCAGAACCAACAATCTGCCGGATAGAGTTACGGCACATCACGCCCATGGACTGCTTTGAAAGACCGATGTAACCGTAGACTGAATCCCCGTGCAGGACCTGCTGAGCACCGCCCGCGAATGTCGGATACGTGCTTGTGTCATCGCTGATAGGGCTAGAGCCGCCAAGCGTCCCACCCACGACACCAGCTGTAGATTCCGGATATCCCAAATCGGAGGCTATGGTAACGCCCTGGATGTAGCCCCAGAACGCTTGGTCAAGATGCTTCACCACATGCCGAGGCTTGTCCTGATTCGCCTCTACGCCGGTCCTGACGCGGATGTAATACGTCCCGTCAAACGTTCCGCCGAAGTCTGCGCCAGAAGCCATCAAGACCTGTTCAAGTCCTACTGACCCGAAGAAATTCACTTGATCCGTGATATCCCACTGAGCAGCATTCGTTTCCTGCGCGTTTGAAGACGCCAGATAAACTCGCTCGCATGCAGACGCTGCGGTTGCATAGGTCGTCCCGCTTGCGCCAGCGCTGTTGCGAATAATCTGCCCGGCCTTAATGGCGGATGGCGCCGATACTTCGTACAAGGTCAGCGTTCCTTGTGCGTCATTCGTAGTCCAGTCGCCCTTTTCCTTGTGATACCAGATTACCCTTGCTGTCGAGAAGTTCCGGAAGGCAACGATAGTCCCAGTTGCTGGTGTTGTTGCCGATCCTGCAAACGTGTAGGTGAACGTAGTAAGGCCCGTCACCGTAATGGTGTAGGTGCCGTTGTACTCAGCCTGATTCGCGCCAGAAATAGTAACCGACTGCCCTGTAGTGAACCCATGGGCTGCGGTTGTGGTGACTGTTGCGGTTGTCGTTACGCTGGTAACCGATGTAATCGCAGTTGTTGCCGTATCACCGAAGTACACAAGAGAAGACCGGTCTTTGTAGGTGATCCGAACGCGAACAGAGTCAATCTGCCTGTCGTTTCCGCCCGAACCATTAACTGCTTCTGCGGAAATGCTCATGCCAAAACTTGAGCTGTTCACTACCTCGGCAGAAAGGCTCGTATTCCAAAGGTCAGATGCCCCGCCATAAGAAGCGGTGGCGGTTACAGTTGGCCACAACTCGTTTTTCTTTTTGTCCTGCGACTGCCCAGGAACACCCACCAATCGGACTTCTCTGTCTCTAGCCGAAATAAACCCGGTTGCCTGTTTTCTCCGGCCCACTTCTACCTCTATCCCGAGGATCACCGCTGTACTCGGTAGGTTGAAACCTGCGTTGGTACACACGAGCGGCGGGCGCACAACGCCATCGTTAGACTGGCTTGCGAATGTTCCAGCAGACCCGTCAATAGCATTGCTACTGTTCGTCCATCCTGAAGCCGTCCCAAACGTCACCCAGTCCGTAGTGGTTACAGTCGCTTCAAGCGATGAATCCCTGTTAGACCTGTTGAGAACGGTAGGGAAAGCATCGCCAGATGAAAATCGAACTTCGTACCCAAGATCAACGCGAGTCCAGATATCCCCATCCGTAACGTCCGTCTGCTCACCTTGCTTCATCATGATGGCGTTGCTTGACCTAACCACAGCACCCATCAGCAAAGGATTCCCGGCTCCGGTCGTCAGATTCTGAGTATCGGTCGGTCTTATGATAGAACTGTAGCTATCGGTGCCAATCAGCTGTATCAACTGAATCCTTCCGACAGCGGTCCCAGCGCTCCAATCCCCAGAATCTGTGAACACCTTGTCTACGGTATAGCCAAGCAACCCACCGGCAGGGTAGGTTCCTGAGTAAGCGACTAGCAGCGTGTCCCCTTCTGCTGGCTCTACAGCCCCTAAAGTGAAAGCGCGCGTTTCAATATCCATAATTGCGTAAGCGCGATCACGAAACAGAAACCCGCCTTTAACGCTTCCCAATGGATTAGACGGAAGCGGCCATCCGTGGGTATTTTCATCAGCGCTCAAGTCGAAAGCCGCGATCAACTGAGAAATACTGTCAACCGTATTGGTGTAAGAGCCAAACGCGTAAGGCGCAAGGTCAGCAACAATCTTACTGGCAAGCCAAGGAACAGTTGACACCATTGCAAAACCGCCAGAGCCGTTCGTGATGAAGTCTTGGCTTGCCGGGAGTCTTCCTTGAATGTTGCAGAGGGCGATAAGCATCAATTCTGCCCCGGTCGTGCGCAAAAAACACACAACGCCCGTGCCGTCTACGTTCGCAAGCTCTCCTGTTGAGTAATTGAAGTTTCCTCCGGAACCCCAGCTGACAATAGTCCCCTCTGTAAACGTGCTGGGATTAACCACGTCAACAAGATTGCTGCTCAAATCGAGCGGATCGAAGCTCGCGCCAAAACCGTAAGAGTGCAATACATACGGGTCTACCACATCGTTCTGCACCCCGCCGGAAAACGCATTAATCCCCTGAATCTTCGTCAGCCCTCGAATGTTCGATATCTCGAAATTTTCGCAGGCCGATAGGGAGCCGGGATCAGCTTCTTGCTTTGAGCGAACAAGGTCAAGCCCGGTGAGGATGATGCTTTGAGGCATTAGATGGTTCCGTGCATGATGATCGGGTTAAGCTGCTCTGCGCACAACTGCCGGTAGAGAGTGGTCAGGGGAGAGCTTGGAACACTCCAATCGTCCAGGCCATTTCCGAGCCATCTGAGAACGCGATTAGACTCATTGCTCCGGCCGTAGTAGCACAGAGCGAGATAGACGATCAATTGATGATATTTCACGGGCAGCGAAGGGACCGTAGCGTCTGCTGCAAACGTTTGTGGTGTCTTGCGATATTCGTACTTCACACCGTAGGCAACGTCAGCCTTCGGAAACACCTTCAAAGTCCCGTCAGGCGCCCGAGAGCAAAACTGCGGCCGGCCCGATGTGTTTGCAAACTTCCCACTGTCGTAAAATCCGTGAAACTCAGCCCATGGCAAAAGCTCCACTTCCTGGCAGTCTGTCGTCCCTATGCTGCTCTTGTAGAACAGCACAAACGGGCACCGATGCCCGAAGTAGGGACGAAGTTCCTCATAGTCCGACGAAGCGCCAGTTAGCGTTACAGTCACAGCGCCAAGGGCGAGCGTGTCGTTAGACGTAGACTCTGCCAGCATGAAACGCCACGTTCTCTGCGCCTCCTGAATCTCAAGCCAAGCCTGATCTATCCAGTTCACGTAACGCAAAAGCTCCCCGGTTTGCCCGATAGTGGTCGTCGGCACAGTGGTTTCACCACCGATTTCCTGATTGAGCCGCTGCGTTAACGTGAGGCGGTTCACGCGGCGATAACCTCTGGCATAACGTCAGGATAGCCGTAGACAAAGGTGCTGATGTTCGCGGAAAGCTCTTCAGCAGTGAGCGGCGTGGTTTTCTTGTTTTCCGGGTTGCGCGTGTGCGTGTCGATCCCGAGCTTATTGGCAATCACCTGAAGCTCTCGAATGTTCTTGATCGCAGCGAACCAGTTCGGGCCTTTCTTCTGATACCACTCAAGCAACGAAGAGGGCAAATCCTCGGTCCCTGGCTCTACCATGATGACTTCCACGGTATACACAGGCTCAGCAGGCGTCCATTCCGTCACAACGTCGTTACCGATGGTTTCTTGATAGTGGCGGTGAAGCTCAATCTCGCGCAGCCGGGTAAGAATCGGCGCAGGAATGACTTGAACCGTGTTGTAACGGATCGGATAGCCCTTCACAGTCCCACCGTAGGAGCCATTCGCGAAGATATGCGTTCCAACATCCTTGTCATGGGCACTCACAGGGCGGTTTACACGCACACGGAAACGCTTGCCGCCCCAGATTCCCTCTGGATCTAGATTGATGTCAGGAGTGACCTTGCTGGTCGGCTTAATCGCAGCCATGACCGAAGCTACTGGATTGGAAACGTCCATGCTCAAGCCAAGCGCCTTGCAGAGAATCTTCTGCAGCGCAGGCTCGCCGTGTGCGGGCTGGTACTTCTCGCCCAAGATTTTGCAGTATTCGCGCAATTCCTCTTTCGTGGAGTTGCGGAACATGGTCTCTTTGGCTTTGTCAATCGAAATCATAAATTCTCCAATGAAAAGGGGCGACCGAAGCCGCCCCTTATGTGATGCCCTTTCGGGATTAAACCGCCGTTACGATGGTGAAGGTGATTGTCGCGGAAGTCTCGGTTGCGTTCGTGGCAGTGAGGATGTACTCGTCACCTTGAACCGCCAACAGAGTGGGAACCGCCTGCCCGCTGCACTGCACGGTAATGTCCGTTGCGGCCTGGAATCCGGTGGAATCGTTCAAGATGCCATCCGGGTCCGTGGTCGTTCCGATGTCCACGGTGATGTCGTTTCCGGTGTCAGGATCGGCAGAGAAAGAGATATCCATGGATACCAGCTTTTCGCCAGTCACCAAGCCACCAGCGATATGCAACACGTCCGTGGTTGCGATAGTGCCTGTGTACGTATGGGTACGCGTACAGGTGTTTCCCTTCGCTTGGATCGTCGGGCCTTTGTAGATACGGGACGTGGTAGACGTTACCGCACCCGAAGCCGTGGACAGGACGGCGACAGAGCCGTATGCATCAGTGTAAAGGTTAGCCATGATCTACTCCTTAGGCCGGGTTATTGGTGACGCCGGCTTCAACGGTGATGGCCCAATTCTGGTTAAGAATCACGGGGCCATCGTGCCACTGAGCACCGACGATGCGGAGACGGTTGTCGCGGTCAGACTTGTCGGCATCCTTCAACACAGTGAAGGTCACACCGCCCAAACCAGACTCAGACTCGGAACCCGCGAGAGATACACGACCGAAGGCTTCCTGCCCGAAGATCACGTAGGAGTAAACGTCAACACTGACGCCGCCTACCGACTTCATGCCAGTTGCGCCGATAGCAGCACCCGCAGCAAGACGCGGTTCAAACTCCGGCGAGGTCACAAACGCCATGTCTTCCACGTAAGCGAAGAGTTCCGGCATCTTGTCGCCGCCGCCGATCTTCTGAGCCATCACGCAACCCGGAAGGTCGCGGATATCGCTCTGGCAGTCGGTATGGCACCACACCAGATAGGCCGGTTCCATGGCGTAGGTGTCGTAGTTGGTAGAGCCCTTGGTGGCTTCTCGGTGAACCTTGGCCTTGTTGGCCTTGAGGAATCGAGAAGCGACACGGAAGCGTCCAAGAGTCGGCGCACCGTTGATCGTGACTCGGGACGTAATCGCAGCCGAGTTGTAAATCACGTTGTTGCCGTTACGGAAGGTGAACCAGCCGTTGACCTCTCGGGTCTTGCGGATCAAGTCAACCAGTCGGTTTTTCGAGTCGGCCAGAACGTCACGCTCGCCCATATCGGCCTGACGGGACGAAATCGCGAAGGACTCGGCAAACTCTTGCAGGGTCACAGTCGCGTTTTCGTAGGTCAGCGCACGGGATGCCTTGGAAACGCCCTCAGCGCTTTCTGTGGTGTCCACATCGGGAGTTACGGCACGAAGCCATGTCACAACTTCGTTCTTGTTCTTCGGCACGCGCTGCTTTTTCACGGAACGGTCAATGACCTGTACCGTGTCAGCAGCCATCAAGAGGTCGGGGGATACCCAGGTGTTAGTGGGATTGCCACTAGCGGTGTTGTTGTACGCATTAAATGCCATGAGAGTTTACCTTTGAGTTCGTAGGCGTTGCATGTCCATGTCAAAGGCGGTGGCTACGTCCAAATTCTCGGGGTTCGCTCTCGCGACACCCACCCCAGAACTTCCCGGAACCGCACGCTTGACAAGGTTCTCTTGTCGGGTCTGATGCACCTGTGTAGCTTGGTGCGCTTGGGCGGCTTGCTCAGCGGTTTTCTTCTGCGTGCTCATGTGATCGTAGAAGCGTTCAAAAACCGCCTGTACTTCTTCAGCGTCTGCTGGGTCTCGTGAATTGAGCACCTGCACCATCGCCTTACTCATGAACTTCGGCAGAGAATCGAGCCAGTCACCCATTTCGTTGGAAACCGTGAGCACGTATTCATTCGTGTCAGGGTCTTGTTTAACCTCGGCATGCGTGGGCCAGTCTTGGTACTTCGCCGCGAACACACTCTGAGCTGCTTTCTGCTCTTGGATGAACTGAGCGCTTCGGCTTTGCCCCAGATAATCGAGACTTGGCTTGACGTTCTTGTCCATATACTCCCGGACTTTCGCCAATTCGGCCTGCTGGGCTTGGAACTGCTCATGAACCTTTGCAAGCTCTTCCTGATGCTTTCGCTCAAGGGCTTGAAACGCGGATTCAACAGGTGCGGCGTCTGCGGGGTATTGTGTGCGGTGAATTTCCCACTCCGGCAAACCTTTCAACAGGCTTACTGGGGGCTCACGCTTCTCTATCGACGTCGCTGCGGCGGTAGGATTGTCTGCTCGTGACGTCGCTGCGGCACGGCTCTTTTCATTTTCCCACTGAGCAACTTTCTTCTCTAAGTGGGGAATCTTTCCTCTCAAACTGCGTCGGTCGCGATCAGCTTCCCTGTAACGATCTTCGATTTCCGCAGCTTTCTTGCGTTCCGCCTCTAGCAACTGTTTTGCAGCCGGTGGAAGCGTATTAATGTCGAATGTAGCAGAATCTTCAGGTTTTGCAACACCCTGAGCCTCTGGGGCAGATTTCTCTACTTTCTGGACTGGCTCTGATGCCTTGCCAGTGCCAAGCGTTTGCATATCGGCGTCAAACTGCGCGGCGATATCACTCATTTACTTCTCCAAAGGTTTCAAGCAAGGTGTTGAGTTCGTCAATCCGAACCCGGCTATAAGCGTCTGAATTAGGCTCTCGATTGATAGGCCCGTCCCACAATTCCTGTTTCAGTTCCTCAATGCGTTTGGCGATAGCGTCCTTTACCGCGCGCCATGTCTGAGTGTTCTTATCAATCATGCGAGGTTCACGTCATTGCCGCCCGTGCCCTCTGCTGCTATTTCCAATAGGGTTTTTGCGCGTTCCTGATTCAAAGTGTCAGCCTTCAGCTGAAGCTCTGCGGCAGTCTTGTCGCGTTCGCGTGAATCCTTGGCACCTTCAACAAGCGCTTTCGACTCAGCATCCAAGGCGGCAATGTTCTGCCGGACTTGTGCCTCGGCTTGGGTATTGAACTGATCGGACGCCGCCTTAATACTCGCAGCCTCAAGATTCATTCGTGCCACAAGCTGATCGTTCTGCATCTTCAGTTGAGCAACCTGCATTTCCCCGTCAATCTTCATCTGCTCAACGGCCTTCTGAGCCTCAATCTTCATCATTTCCGGGTTAGGCTGCTGCGCTTGTTGTTCCTGTATAGCCTGGGCTTCTTCCTTCGTGACCATGACGATATCGGCATCAAGGTTCGTCTGGTCAATGACCATCTTCGTAAGCTCATACATCCGGAAAAACGGGGCAATCGCAGGGTTTTGTGCCATCTGAATAACTTGCATGCCCTGCTGAGCGTTGATGTCCTTGGTGAGAAGGTGGCTTGATGCTTTGGGAACAACATCAAACGCCCACTTAGCCTCTTTGTTCGTCCCGTAAGCGAGTTCAAAGTCAATGAACGACCGGAACAAAGGCTTTGTGATGCTGTCATCCCAGTTCTTCGCCGCGTCAGACTGAATAATGTTGTCTTCAATCCGCATCATCGCGAACATGGCCGCGCCCATCTTCACGTCAGCGTTAGGCGACTGTTCCATAGGCTGAACCATCGCGTGATTTTCGGCGTTCTGGCCGGACTGGGTATAAACGAGCATTGCGGACTCTGACGTATTGGGGACCGTCGTGATCTGCAACACCTTGTTGATGTCGTCCGTACCGCTGCGCAAGAGGATAGGCTTACGAAACGGGTAACTCAGCACTCCGTTCTCGGTGTCGAATGCGCCCTTCACCACCCCAACAATGGGATAAGCCGCCGCCATAGAATTGAGCTTAACCGCTGACCATGCCAAGTTGCGGTCGTACTGGTCATTGGCGATATCGTGCGGGACGCCCCAGCCAAAGACAGAATCCGGATCAACGGAATAGTTGAACACATGGAACTGAACGGCATCATCATCTGACGGGACGGCTTTCAGGGTAATCCCCTGACAGAACCACACTTCACCGTCCACCGTGTCTTGCTCGGCCTTCTGTGAAGAGTCGAGATAGTTCAGGCACTTCGTGTCAATCGAGCCGGTGAACTTCCAAATCGGGTATTTCCCTTTCAGGACCGCTTTCGTATCCCCTGACTCGGAAACGTTCGCCTTGTCGTTCAAAATGCCCGGATTCGGCGGAAGCTCCAAAAGCCTTGCAATCTGCTCAGCGTCAAAGCCTGGGGATTCGGCGAGCTTCTTAACCTGCTTTGGCGTCATCAAGTCGAGAAGGAAAACACCCTCGCACTCGCTCATCTTCCGGCAAGGCTTGGGATAGAACCGCCTATAGTCCAGACGAATCACCGAGGGGACAATCGAGGCTTCCATGATGAACGTCGTTACCGGGTTTCCTGCCTCATCCTGGGTTGTAGTCGAGACTTTCTTGTTGACCACCTTCGGGAAAGGGCCGTGCAACACACCGGTCCCAACTTCACACGCGTCCTTGATGCACAAGCGCCCCTGAGTCGAGTAATCGGCCTCAGCAAGATAGTCCTTGATCTGCTTTTCCATCGCCGCCGCTGCCCTGTCGGCTTTCTGTGACAGCTTGAGCTTCAACTCAGGATCGTTAGGGTCGATCCCTTCCAGCATCGTCGGAGTCGGCTTAGTCACCGGCGACGGAACAATGTCTGCCTGCTGCTCATCCGTGCCAAAGAGCATGTTCACGATGCGCGCAATGATCTTTCGGGCGATCGGCTTTGTGATGTTGTCCGTAGCCCTCTGATGCTCTGGCTTGTCGGTAGGCGTGGACATATAGCCGCCCGCGTCCTTCGTGCCAGACAATCGAGTTGTCCCGTCCCTCAGCTGCCTTTCTGCCTCTAGCCAGCGCTGTTCGTAAGTCGTGCGCCATTCAATCGCGGCGTCCTTGTCCTTCTCAAGCGCTGTCCCGTACTTATCGAGGTAATCCCGACGTTCGGTATCTTCGAGATTATCCAAAGGCTAAGTCCTTAAATTGCGTTGTGGTTACTGCTGGACGTTCTGCTACGTCTTCGACAGCCATACAGAGATACCGGCATGAATCTAAAATATGGTCATTTACCTTCACGATACGCTGTGTTGGCTTGCCCTCGTCGTCCATTTCATATGAGTAGCTGCGGAATTCGTCTAGGAACTTTTCGCAGGTGCGGAAGACTTTTAGGCGCCCATCATTCAGCCGGGTCAGCACTTTGACGATGCCGGTATCAACCGCTTTCGTGGCAAGGCGAAGATTCAGCCCGTAGCCTTTGTACTCATTCAACATCTTCTTTCCGTCTATTTGGCTCACTGCAGAAGCATCGCCAACGCCCGGCATGTTGAGGAACCCGAAAGCTCTGTTTCGAGCTAGGAACCGAGTCGCGTGCAAGCCTGCGTCCGTTCCTTCGCCGCCATCCTTGTACTCGCTGACGATGTAAACCGTGTCTGAGTCTGCGTCATACGCTCCCCAGACAGCGGCAGTGTTGTGATATCCGCCGTCCATCGCCCAAATCCACCGCCAATGTTTCTGCGTCGGGATCGGGTCAATAACAAAGTCCTTCTCAAGCGTCGGATACACCGCACCCTGCCCGCGACTCGGGACGCCGGTTTTAACCGCGTCCTGCAGGTAAATCGACGTATTCGCCAATGTGTTCCTTTTCCACTCTTCAGTAAGGTGCGGTATCTCGTCCCAGCTACACGTCACAATGACGCGCGAAGGGTCTGGTTCGTCCATAAACAACCTGACGGCTTCGGTTCGCCCCTCAAGCGCTGCAACGGTGTAGATAACCCGTGCATTCTCTCGGTTTCGTGTACGCATCAGCCCTTGCGAGTAGATCGCCAGTGGGCACGGCTCGTCATAGGCCACGATATCCTTATCCGTACCGTAGAACGCCGCCACGCCTTGTTCGTAAGCCTTGAAGCCTACGTGCGTAGTCGTTCCGTCAGCACGTTTGATGCGAAACGAGTCAATCGAGCCTTGAGACAAGCGGCTGATCGAATCAAGGTCAAGCCAGTCAACCGGCAGGATTCCACCGCCAATGTGTTCCAGCTTCGGCGGACCCAGCCACTTCGTCTGCATAATGTCGCGGACAGAGCGAATCGTCCCACCGCACACCCAAATGCTTAGTGGGCGGTTGTACCTGACGCCTTCCCACCAATGCGGATACCAGCCCCGTGCATGACAGGAAAGCTCATACAGCAGCGCCTCTGTTTTTCCACTTCCAACCGCTGCGAGGAACATTCGAGCGAAAACATTAGCCCCGCGAGCGAAGAATTCCAGGTGCTTCGGGTATCTTTCACGAGCCGGGAAAATCACCCCATCAGGCCCGATAGTTTCCTCATCCGGGAAATACAACCTTAGACGATTTCTGCTATCTCGCCTTTCTAGCTCATCCCGAATAGCCACCAATGCCCGACGCTTCCCCTGGACATCCGCAGGCATTGCAAATGCGGTCATGCCAGCTTTCTTGCCCGCCCAAACGATCCAGCCCGAGCGTTAGGGCCGGAACCCACAGCCTCACGGCATGCCCGAGCGATGAGCGTTCCGGGGTTAGGGCCGTTCCTTAAAATCCCGTTCACCACGTAGATAGCCTGCGTCGTCCCGTTGCTATTGGCGTGCGTCCCTACAGTGTCATAAGCGGTTGCAAGCTGGCTTGTGGTCACCAGGGTAGCCGTCCAGTAGGTTACGGTGTAGTGAATCGACAGGGGCGACGCAGGCCCATTCACAGCCGCAAAAATCGCGGTTGTCGTAGCGTCTGAGTCAAGGATCAACCTATAGTCGAACGCATAAACACCGTAAGCCGAGACAGGAATCCCTGTCCCGGTTACGTCTACGTACGATGTCCCAAGCTCTAGCTGATCGGACTCTTTGAGCGATGTCAACTCATTGAGTCCGAATGCCAGTTCCTTCAGTGCCAAAATACCGCCAGGACTCAGGTCTTGCGATCCCTGCATCTTTGTGATGACCGCGTCTAGCTGAGCCTTGGTGGGCATTACTGATCCGCCAGATTCATCCAAGTGATGATAATGGTTCCCGTCAAAGTCTGGGTTGCGTCAGCGTCCACATCGCCCGTGGTTGCATAGGCGGTGTTGATGTACAAATCCGCAGCGGTTCCAGTGCCGTTGATAAGTACAGGGGCCGCAAGGAACGGGACAACAGCAGTGCCGGCAACGTTGATCGTGGCCGAAGAGGTAAACGCAATGCTCGGGGCGATGTTCGCCATCGTCGAGGTTAGGGATACGTTCGATGCTGTAGCCGTACCAAGAGCCAGAGCGCCGGTCACGGAAGCGTTGAGGGTTGCTGTCAGGTCCGAAGTAGTCGTCTGAGCGATAGAGCCCACGCAGCCCATCACCAGAATCTGGCCTTCCGGGAAATCGAAAATCTTCGTTCCCTGGTACTCAGTTCCATTGACTACAGCCTGCGGGGTGGCCGTCAATCGCAGAGTCGTCTGCCGGATAGCCCCCTGTCGCGACTCAGAAGCTGTGACAGTGGCCCCGTTCGGAAGCCCGTTGCCTTCCAGCGGATCGCCGAACATCGTCAGAAGTGCCCGACGCTGGACGCCAGGGAAAGTGTTCAGTGCGCGGTTGCGCTCTACATTCGTGGTAATTGCCATTGTGTTTCCTTTGCGTTGGAAGAATCCAACCGGCAGTTAGCCGGCGCTGCATCCGGAACCGGGATGCTCGGGTGAAAGTATAGGTTTTCGATACCTTAGCAGAAGATTTGGCGGTTCGGTATCATAAAAGCCCGCAATCCTGATCCCGGATTAGGGGATGTACCATTTGGTACAGGGCTCAAACCTTCTTAATCCCAACGTCCGCCGTAATCAGCACGGTTCCGGAAGGGTCTGCGGATACGTCAAAGCGGTAGTAGCCGCCACGTAGTTCCATCATCGACACGTTCGCAGGGGTTCCGCCGCTTCCAGTGAACAGGACCGCCGTATTGGTGGCCCCGCCAGCGTTGAAGTCGTACAGGGTGACGAACGTACCGCCCACATTCCGCGCAATCGCCACCGTCTCAGCCGCGCCCAGGCCCGTACACGCATACACGCACGTCTCGTAAGCGCTACTGTCGTGGTACTTGATGAAGTCCGTCGAATCGCCTTGTATCAGTTCCTGTGCCATGTCATTCCTTCAGTTCAGTAGATAGTTGCTTGATTAGGTCTGCCGCTGCCTTCTTGAGCACGTCATCTGGCACGGTTTCGTATTGGATCGGGCCACCGTTGGCGCCTGTGTGTTCTTGTGTCACTTTCTCGCCGTAGTCAGCGGGCGCAATCTTGGTAGCCCGCCAGCGTAGGTGATGGGCCGCTTCCTTCGCTTTAGCCAGCTCGAATGGATCAGCAGCACTCTCAATGCCCTGTAACGCCTTCTCGTCCCACATACGAGACGTGACTCGCCTAGCCTCTCTCGCACGTGCGGAACGTTCAGGGATCGCCTCTAGCCACGTCTGAAGCGTCCCGAACGACACCCCAATCGCAGCGCAGATATGGGTCAGCGGTTCACCGTCGCAGATGCGTTCACATATGCGGTCGATACCCTCAGCGTCTAGTAGCGCTTGAGCAGGGGCTACACCGTTCCCGCCTGCGTTAACCTGATTTTTAGACATTCTTCCAGCACTTATAGGATTTCGGGTCTTCGGCATACAGATCGCGCATGTGCTGCCTGATGCTTTCAGCTTTCTCTGTCGCGCCAGCTCTTATGTACCCTTTCAGGGACCAACTATACCCATCAATGAGTACAGCTTCCTTCGTATTCCTTTTTGCCTCGTAATCGCCATTACGCAACTTGGCTAGGGTTTTTCGCCCGTTCTCACTGCGCACTTCTGGGGGACAAAACGGTTGACCCCCGCCTTCTGCCATATTCAGTAAGTCATACCCAGCGGCCTTACCGGAAGCGATGTAGAACTTCTCTCTGGACTGCCATTCTGCGCAGTTTTCCTCAATCACCACGCAGTCGGGCTCTAGCCCATTAGCGGCTAGCTTCCTAATCCACGCATACAGTGGGGTGTTCCGATTGCGGCTATCCCGAATGTGTCCAGCAAAACGTGTGCGGACGCAGTTCGCTTTCCCTATGTACCGAAGCGCACCGGTATCGGGGTGTATAAGGGCGTAGATATCAGCCACGAACAATCCTCAACACCCTACCCAATTCCCTACCAATCTCATCCTCTACCGTCTGGGACGCCCCGGCACAGATGAGGTTTATCGCCCCATTCAGAGGCCAGCGGCTGTCTACAGCCATGTGGGGCCATGTGGTGTGGTACATGCGTTCTACCTTTGACAGTTCTTCGCGGACCTGGGGGATAAAGCTGATTGCGGTCTGTTCTGTTCTAGCGGTGCAGTCGGTCATGGTTAGATGATGCAAGGGATTCGGTAAACCTGCCCGGTGGAATCCGTGAGGGTGATCGTGGCGTTTGTCAGTGCAGCCTCTGCCCCAGCTACCAGCCCGGTTACGGCAGCATTCCCGAGCACAAGCTGTCCGGTGACCGTTGCACCAAGCGCATTCAGCTTCAGACGTGTAGCCCGAGTACCACCAGCACCCTGCGTCCGAAGATTCATGTCGAAGTCTTCGCTGGTGTCGGTTACGTCTGTAGCTACTACGTCAATTGATCCACCGATTTCGACATTTTCCGAAGCCGTCTCAACCGAAAACGTCAGCGTTACACCCTGCCCGGCAGCAGGCGTCCCGGATGTTTCGTGACGCAAATCAAGCCCTATCGCCGCTGTATTGGTAAGGGCATCACTGCGTAGGAGCCGCACCCCCGGCGAATTTCCTGAAGTCACCGCTGTTTGAATTGTAAGCGTCTCAGCTATGACATTCCCGACTTTCTGCCCAGTAGGCAGTTCACTGATTTTGACTGTCGCCATGTTCTTTAATCCGTAGTTACGTAAGTAGTTCCGTCATCAAGCATGACGTAAGTGGTTCCGTCGTCCAGTGTGATTGCGCCGTCTGGGATTAGCTCTCCGGTCCCGCCCGATCCGCCCACGATCCCACTAGCGATACTCTGGACGATGCTTGAGACTATCGAACTCATTTACCAAACCCACTAGAGCCGCCCATATTGGCCTTGACCTGTGCAACGCGTTCTTTCACGCGTTCAAGGAACCATTCCGGCGTACCGGTTGCGGGGTTCCAGTCGCAGCACATGGCTGCAGTCGTCTTGCCTTCCAGAACGGCCGGATGCGTCTCAGTGAATATCCCCTGCTGCGTCCAGACGTTTGCCGCCTTCCGTTGAGCTTCAGGCGGGCTATTGAAATCAGTCTTCGGAACGCCGGGAACAACCTTGTATTCGATTGCGTCGAAACTGAAACCCATTCCGGGGATCACCCAGTTACGGGCGCAGAGGTTGCGGTAAGCCTTTTCCTTGACAATTTCACCGGACACCGAACCATCACCCCACTTCTTCACAGCGCGATACGCAGGCTCGGACATGAAACGCTGGAACACTTTGGCCTTCACGGCTTCCGATTCAGTAGCCAGATACTCGTCTACGATCTTGACGCGAACGAGACCGTCATTGTCGCTTTGACGTGAGAAGCCTTTCGACCACGGGGATACTGCCATTATTGCATGCTCCTTGTCTTGTCGCGCCAATCGTTGACGCAACCAGTTAGTTTGATGTGCCGCCCGCCCAGCTCACCGTACAGCGTAACTAGGGAATCGAAGGCTTCCACCAGCTCCGCATAGGATTTCGTTTGCAGGTTCGGAATCGCCGAAGGGGCAGCTTTGTATGCCGGGTCGCAATCCACCAACGGGGGCGGGGGTGGCGTTTCCGGTGACAATGTTGGCCTGATTGATTTGCTGGTTGAGCAAGCTGAAAGTGTCGTCAGAAAGACCACACACAGCAACGTCTTGCGGGTTAGCACGTACACTGGCGGTTACTCCCCTGCTGATTGTGCTAGACGCACGACGCGCCTTAGCAAGTGATGTTTGGTATTCCTCTGCTGCGGCTACTTGCGCTTCCTTCAACGTCTTGATGCTCGTTTCTTGCTCAGCTACCTTGGCTTCCCATTCAATCCTGGACTTCTCGGCAGCGGTCACGGCATCAGCGCGTTCCTTCAGTAGCTTTACCTCTGCCCGAGCAGTAGCGTTCGTGTCGCCTTTCATATAACCAGCGCCGAACGTCCCAGCAAAGGCCAGAACCAGCCCTAAGATCAACCATGGATTCATGGGCATTGCCTCATTTCAGCATTGTGGAACCGCCCAGCGCTATACGCAGTGATACACGCACCGGTTAGGATGGATAGGAAGATTGTGGCTAGAAGGGCGCGTTTCACGACTTGTCAGATACTTTAGGCGGGATAGGCGGGGGATCGCCGGCAACCTTGGCAACCTCGATAACTGAATCATTGTTCTGTTTCTTGTTCACTGCATACCCAACGATCCACATTCCGCCCCATGCCGCAAGCTCAATCGCGCCGGCACGCCCAGCTATCATCAGGAAAACGATTCCCCAGCCTGTCACGATAAACGCACCCGCTTGGAATAGTTTGTTGCTAGCGAGACGGCCATTATCCGCCGTAACCACATCGAAGCACTGGATAAGTGGATTGCGACGCTGCTCGATTATCCACATAACACAGATGGCAGCAATGATAACCAAGAGCGCGAACATGGCGACAGTTTCGCGTGTGAGCCATTCCGGTAGATCAGGGATGTTCACTTAGGCTCATCATCCATTCTTTCGCGCGCCGGTCCATTATAGCGCTCTGGTAGCTTACGCGAGAAATCACTAATTGTGAGTGATTCTTTCCCAATCAGATGTTTATTAAATCGGCGCCTGACAGCAGACGGATTCATACCAACTTCTTGCGCGATGTCCTTTACCCACCGCTTCACACCGTCCACTACGATCACTACTGTGTTTGGGTTTAGCAAGCCCTTTCTCCCGGCAATCTTTGCTCTAAATTCCGGGTCCTTCCACAATTCTCGGTGACGATCAGCTTTCCTGAGCCGCTGCTCTTGAGTAAGGTTCATAGGAACCCCGAGCTGCGCATTGCTCTGTTTCTGTCGCGCTTCCGGGGAAGCCTTTCTACCAAGCTGATTAGGAGGGTTTGTTTTTAGCCACTCGCGAGTCTTCATTGACAGCTTCTCTCGCACATCTGGCGGCGTCACCCTTCCAAAGTTAGGATGCCTCTCGCCAGTGATCGCCCTGAGCTTGTCCTTCATCGCCTCGGAATGCCGAAACCCAGCTGTAGACTCTCCGCCAGGAAGAATGTTCAGCAATTTAGCCCCAAGGCCGCGAAACTGTGCGATCCAGTAAACCTCACCTTCCATCAGTTCGGCGTGCGATTCGTATCGTTCAATCTCCATTAGGACGGGGCGTTTACCTTGCCCTAGAAGCCGACTTATCCACCCTAGAACCTTCGGCCTTTTCTTACGTCTAGCTGATGAAATGTGATTAGATAGGCGCGTTTCTCCGCGATAAACCGTCTGCCCTACGTATCTAGCTAGTTTCGTATCCGGGTCAAGTAAGGCATAGACAATCATGGCGTCAGCCACAAGTCAGCCTCACGCTTCCGGCGCTTGGTGAGCCCAGCCATGACAACCCCGTCATTCTTGTTCCACCGTGCCAGTTCAGCAGGCACCGCGTCATAGTTCCCACGGTTCAACTTGCGCAGTAGCGTGGATGATTCAAGCGCTTTCAGGCCGCAATTGTATGAGAAGCTGACGAGGCAATCGAACTGTCCCTGGGTCAGCGGAACCATAACCAGCGCCTCTACACCCTTCTCAAACTTCGTCAGATCGGCACGCAACCGTTCTACCGCTGCGGGTTCGGTAATCGACATTCCGGGCAATACGTCAATCCCGGTACTGCCATAGCCCACCGTCCAAGGGTGCCCATCTTTACTGCCAGGATCGGGGTAAGACTTTGAGCTAAACCCCTCGAATCCCTTGATTGCTACAATCCCATCGGGCGAGACTCGCATCAAAACCCCTCGGAACCGTCGCTAAGGTAGGTTTTTCCAACAAACCCAGTCTTGTCGATTCCGCCGCCAACGCCTTCGCCGATCCATCCGCCCTTGTCACTGATCCATCCGGACTTGCTCATACACCCGCCGCCGCACTGGCAGACTGAACGCTGGCCGAAACCGGAGCCATGGCGGTTGCCGTGTCGTCGATTTGCTGTTGCGTCACAAGATCGGAAGCGATTCGCGCCTTCGTGGCGTTCAAGCTCGCTATCTGATTGTTGATGATGATGATTACTGACGCCGCTGAACTCATTTAACACCTGCCTTTAGCTTGGCTATGTCACCCTCATGCTTAAGGGCGTATGCGTTTGTCACGCTGCCTTGATCGCGGACAGCGGACAATTCCTGTCTTACGGACTCAATAGCTTTCATGTCAGCACGTCTTTCAGCCGCCATGACTTCCATCGCGGAGATTGCACGGATGCGCTCAGTCTCCGCATCCTTGTGGAATCCGTAGGCTAGAGAGATGCCGCCTACAGCGAGAACGGCGCCTATCAGAAATCCAGCCCCGCCCATGTTGAAAACCGTGCTCGCGGTATTCGTGTTGCTTGGGGCAGATAACCTGTTCAGAGCTTCCCACCTGTCCAGCAAGCGGGCCACCCGTACCTCATGGGCTTCTAGCCCTTCCCCCATTTCAGCACCCATTCCAGGGCCTCCCAGATACTTTTAGCTGCCATCAGCAGCAGGAACCCGGCCAGCAAAAAAGCACCTCTACCCATGTTCGCTATGCGGTTGTATCCGTTGATCGTCTTTTCCAGTCCGACGATTCTGTTCATCACGGCTTTCCCTGTAACTACTCCGTTCTCGTCTGAGAAGGAATCCCGGAAACCGTTGTGAGCCACTTCCAACGCGTCTACGCGCCTGATTGTGGCCTCTATTCGTGCAATCAGCCTTTCCTCAAGGCCCTTGATGTGCAGCAGTAGGGCGTCTTCCATGCCCTCTAACGCTTGCTTGAGGGCGGCTAACCGCTCCCCGTTGGTGACTTCACCGCTCATGGGTCCGGGCACACACTATGCTCAGGAGCTTGTCCGAGCATGCAGGCAATTAGATCGTCGCGGTTGATGGCTCCGGCGTTTGCTGAGGACAGGAGCAGTGCGATGGCGACGAAGGCCCGCACGATATGCTTGTTCTTCGCGATCTTTCGTTCCCAGATTGGATGATCGAGCAAATACGGGACGACACCATTGCGCTTACCACGCGCAGACCTTTCACGGTTTACGGCTTGTCGAATCTCTTTCGCTGCTTTCATGGGCTTCCTTGCTGAATAGGTGGCCCGCCACCCTGCGGGAGATTCACAGGGGCGGGCCTCGGCTGAGGGGAACAGCCGAAAGGGATAAGGGTGTCGTCTGGCAGCTGGATCGCTAAGGCTTGGCTCTATACCCCGCAACCGCTCATCTAGCCAGCTCGAAAGGCCGGATTGCTCACGACACGGAAAAGGAAACGCCCCGGTTAAGGGGCGCTGTTGGTTCAAGCCGGCATGGGAGTGATTGGCTCTCGTGCCTCCCGCCGTATAGCTACTAAGTAGCGCCGACTTCCAGCAGCATCGTCCGCTGGTACTGCCTCTACAGGCTTGATTGAGGATGACCGGCGCTGATCCCCGGCTTCACTGGTTATCGTCGGAAGTGCTTGCCAGTTTCTGTCTCTAGTCCGCCACATGTTGCGCATCAGCCTGCGCTACATCCTCAAGTAGCTTACCTCCAGCGAGGCCCTCCGCATGCGCATTTGGAGTGAAGGTCAAGCTACTTGAACATGCAACGTCACCATCCGGCGACTATACAAATCTACAGGGTTCAGAGCGCCCGTGCAACTGTTTTCTGTGTTATCGCACAACCTTTACGGGCTCACGGTGGACATAACTCAGCCCGCCCGGAAGCGCCCAAACCGACGAAGTTCCGTAAACCCTCGGCTTCGGTAGCTTCGTGTACGAAAGCGGCCCACAGTGTTCAACCTGTATAGGCATTCGCATCCCGAATAACTCAAGGTGGGGAATGAAACCTATGCAGGTTTGTGTTCCGCGAACCTTTTCACCTTCGATCATTACCATTCTGGCCTCTTTGCGTTACTGGCTGCGGTTTCTATGGAATCGTGAAGAATTGCAACTATGTCGTTTTCCAGGGCAGCGAAGTCAGAACCGCGCATCTTCGCTATCTTCGCTCGGTCCCGAGATTGGTCTAGGTGTCGGCGTCCTAATGACAGTAGGGCAAATTCCGAATACAGGACGCTTCTAGCGATCCATACCCTACCCTTGAGTCTTCGGTAGATCAGCGGTTTCAACCGGCTTAGAACGTCCGCCAGTAGCGAATTCGTTAGGGCGGTTATCGTGTCTGCGCCTACCGGCCTATGGGTTGCTGCCAATAGCGCCGCATCGGCCCACAATCGGGCTATCGGCTCACTGTTTCCGCAAGCCAGATTCCCGACAACCTCAGTAGCCGCCTCACCCCGCAAGTCAGAACCGCAGCGGGATAGTTGTTCTAAACGGCTTCGTGGTGCCCTAGCTTGGAAGACTTCGGTTTGCGGTTCCATTCCCTCTCCTGGAATAGCCTCGCCGTTGGTTTGTTCCTGAGTCGCAGCCAGCAAACCCAGGGCCAACGGCGAGGTTGGCTGCTGCCGCCAATGCGCGGCAGTTGATTATCCCGCGCATGTATTGCGGTTTGCAACATGATTTTGCTTTCTGCAATCTGGGGATTGCCGCCCAAGCCAAGTGTTGTACTTCTCGATATCACCGCGATTCTTGGCCCTCAGTGCTGAGCGCTTCTGTCGCTTGGACTTACGAATCACCTTTACCTGTTTAAGTCGCTCGTCTTTGCGTGCGTAAGCCTTGAACCGCTGCTCTTTGCGCTGGCGAGTTTTGGCCTTTTTATCGCGACCGGCTGACATAATTTTCCTTTCGAGTGCGCAAGCCCCTTTTCCCGTGGAAGCTCCCCGCCTTGCTTGTGCTCTGGCTCTTGAGGGTTCCATGGTACTCAGCGTTCCCGTCTGTCTCACGACAGCTTGTCGGCGTTTCGACAAAGGCAGGGACGTGATAAGCGTCCTTTCCACGGCGCTCGTTGCAAGGGGTCAGCAGCGCGAGCGATTTGTTTGTGTCCGCAACATCTTTGGTGACTTGCCGGGAATGTAAGCCCGCATGACTAACGGGAGCCGTGCCGGCGATTGAGGAAAGTGCTTGCAAATGAGTACCAAATCGGTATCCTTTCCACACTTCTCTTGTTCGCACCACGAGAGTACCGCTAACACACCTGCGGTTGCAACTCCGAAGCCCCTGCCGCAATGGTCGGGGCTTCGTCTTTTCAGAATGGCAATTCTTCCTGTTCAATGACGTACTCCGGCGCTTGCGGGACATACTCAGAACCAGATGCTTCCATGACAGCCGCGATCACCCATTCCATAGGCTGAAAGTCCAGATGCCGCCCAGGATGGTAGGAATCTATATGCTTACGGGCTAGGGCTACAGCTTCGTTGCGGGTCACGGCACTCTCTCCTAGTGCGCTGAATCAGGGGTTGCGTTTAGCCTTGCAGCAACCTTTTCAGCGTCTTCCCGCGTATCGAACCGCCATTCAGGCCATACATACCCGGCCTGAACATCCGTTACTGACTTCGCGCGGAAGTTCGCCAGTTTCTTGTATGCCGTATAGCCCTGAACCTTGTGGCCATTCTTACAGAGTCCTTCGACGATAGGCCGCTCAGCGTCCCCGTTACAGCCTATGACGAGAACCTTTGCCCCGTTCCGGAACGTTTTGCTTTCGATCACGTTGGCTACGATACCGAACATCAGTCCTCCCGGATTATCGTGACCCTAGTCCACTTGCGCGGGCCTTGAATGTGTTCCGCTGCCCAGTGGATCAGGCAATCGGGTGAGTCGTTCTTGACGATCCCTAGCCCGAGCTTGTGAACGGACCTCGGCTGCAAGATATCGGGGATAGGTTTCGCGCCTGACCAGATAGCCCCGTGATCCGGCTTTTTCTTTCCTTCACGCTCGATCAGGATTGACCACTTTTCCCACGGAACCTTCGGCCTCAGCTTAAACGGGATACCGTTGGATAGGTGAACCCAAAGCATCTGGCTATACCATCCGCGCTTCATGGGGTACATGCTGTTATAGACGTTGGCTAGCAAAGTCTGGAACGGCAGTTCAATGATAAACCGATCAGTCACGCAAACCCCGCCAGGCCAAGTCCAAAGTCCCAGCCCGAACCTTCTGCCGTATCACCTTGCTGTGCAGTCCAGTGATTCGACACGCCTCGCTCATCAGCATTGTGTTCCCGCCGATCCGGATTAGGGAATTCTGCGCTACGGCACGGTTTCGCACGCCTGTCTGGATTGCGGTTAGGCGCTTAACGTCTTTGGGCACTACGAATTTGCTCATGTCAGTCGTGTTCGTATTCTTCGACTTCGATCCCTTCGCGGGTAACGAAGACTTGGACATGATCGCCGAACGCCTCTTCGAGCACGTCATGCATTCCGCTGAGCGCGTCGCTTAGCTCGTTGAGTGCAGCCCACGCCTCGGCAGAGAACCCATCTGGCACTTTCTTGTTGTAAGAGGAAATGTACTCAAACCCTTCATCCTCTTCGCCTTCTTCTTCAGTAGACTTGTTGCTGCGAACGTATATATCCCCGACGCTGAACACGCAAGGCTCGCCGTCGTTGAAATATGGTGTGTACTGAGTCCATTTGACCTTTTCCACTTCATCGAATTTGAACACACTCAGGATGGCAGGCGTAAGCAGCGTTTTAGCCTCTTCGATATACTTCGCCTTAGCCGCAGCGGCTTGTCCTGCAATAGCTTTCAACTGGTCAAACATGGTTCTCTCCTAGTCGTGGTTTTCAAAAGAAATAACGCGTGTGCGTTTTACAGTCCCGCTCATCCACCCCTCAATCGGCATCGTCCCTAACCACCTTTCCAGTGTTGGGATAAACCCCAAGTCCTGCAAAACGTGGTCCTCTGCTACGTCCCGAACGCTTACCAGCTTCCCGTCTGAATTCGTGATCGTGTCGCCAAACACCTTGGCGCAGAGGTATATTCCCCATGCTGAGTGCAGAATGGCGCGGTGCCGAACATCCGCTATTGCGATCTTCGTTGAGTCAATGAACTCGTGGATAGCCGAATAGTCCACAATCTGGCCACCGTACTTTTTAACACTCAACCGTCCATGAAGGTGCGGTTTCATTTCATCCCCTTGCGCTTGTCTGGTTCCTTGATTCCGCATGCCTTCCGATACGCGGCCCTACGCTCTAAGCGTTCTTTCTCGGTTGAACCCATCAGTGCCCAGGCTTGTTCTTGAGTGAATGGAACCCAGGCGGGATCGCGTTCGTAGCAGCCGGGCTTGACTTGCATCAGAAAGGAATTTCATCATCTTGAAATGGGGCGCCAGAGCTTTCCGGCTCTTTCGGCTTCGGTGCAGGCACCGGACGCGGCGCAGATTGAGCAGGCTTTCCGCCCAGCAAGGTAACGTCCTGCACGTTGCAGGTAGTGATAGTTTTCCCGTTGTATTCACGCACGCCATGCTCGCCGGAAATTCCGACAGTCGAGCCCTTGAGCAGGTGATCCGCGAGACTTTCAGCGCGTTTTCCAAACAAGGTGCATTCAACCCATGTCGTTTTCTTGTTGTCGCCCCACCCAGATTCCACCGCTACCGCGAAACTCAGCAGCGGCTTACCGTTCGGGGTTTTCAGTTCTGCATCGCGGCCCAACCGGCCAGTAAAGTTCCATGAATTCACGATATTTTAATCCTTCCGTTAGCTGCAAGCGCAGCGTGTGTGAGTACGATTGCGCGATCCATCTGTGCGCGACGATCTTCCTGTTTCATGTCCCGTCCGTTGTCGATTTCTCCGTGACATGATGGGCACAATGCGGCAGTCATCCATGGTTTCGACTTCTGCCCCATTCCGCGATCCCGGTTTGAATGGGCCACCTGTACACCCCAGACATTACACAGAACGCACGACTCAAGACTTGCGACAGCGGCGAACCAGCGTTTTTCTTCGGCTGTGCTCATCAATCCTCCGGCGGGAACTGCAAATCAACGTCAGGCCGGTTCTTTTCCCTAAACCAGTTCGGATCAGGATCAGGAACCCATACGCCGGCAGCTTCCATAGCGCGCCGCTGAATGAACTCGTAAAACGCTGCCAGTTCTATCGTCTCGATTACGTCCCGCTTGCCATTCTCGTCATGCGTGGTTGTCCTGCGTGGCTTGCGTTTCCGCTGCCCCATCACTTCAACCTCTACCCAACCCCAGTTTTCCCCACAAAAGTAGATATGCAAGTCTTCTGGATCGTTACCGCTGGCTTCCTCAAGCGCCTTGTACGCGCAACCCCACAAGGCGGAATTCTGAAGGTTCGTTCGTTCCTTGACGTACCGCTTAACCTCGATAGACCACGGCTTATCTGCCGGAAGCGCCCCGATACAAGCCAGGACATTGGCGAGAATCGTATCCCGCCTTTTGTCCTTCGGATCGAGTAGGAACTTCTGGCTCACAGCAATTCCCACTCTTCCCGACATTCCTCGTGGCACGCCGCGCCTGACTCAGTAAACGCCAACTCGTCCTCATCCTCGATATCGAAGCCGCAGACTGAACAGCGCATAGGGAAGTCGATGGGGTGGGTCATTCGGGCAGTTCCACTTCAACGTATTTCACCCCATCACCAAAGGTAATACAATTTGAACTTTGAACGATAGGCTCGAATGCGGCGTTTCCCGGAACATAGGCAATCGTCACCTTGCGCGGCTTGGGCTTGATGCGGTACTGAAGATCAGCACACCACGACGGTTCGTCGATATCTTCCCATTTCCCATCACCCAGCCTTTTGAACTGGACAGGTGACCCGTTGGCCCATTCTCTGATAACGCCGATATGGATTCTTACATCTTCACGGTTCATTTCGCAGATTCCTTAGTGTAAAACGGCGTCCAAATCCCGAATAGGTAGATTCGAGTACGCGTCCAGTCGGGGCAATGGTAGGCAGCCCAGCGACGAAGGGATAGCCTAATCATGCGGGCTTTCTCGCCAATCTTCTGCAATCCCCAAGCGGATAAGTGTCGCTGCATCTTCGTCGGAAATTTCCACGCCTTCTGACCAGCCATAATGCGTAACGCCGTAGTAAGCGTCTTCATAGCTGGCATCCGGATCGTTGAACTCACCGCGCAGGCGCAGCATCCGCTCAATGCAAGTCTCGGTGCCAATGACGTTCCATTTGTCGTCGTAAATCTCAATGGGCTCTGGCGGATTACCGTCGTCGTCTGGCTCTTCGCTTTTTTCCTTCCACCCGCCCCATGTGTAATGGGTTTTCCTGTCATCCAGTCGCGCCAGAACCTGAGCATCCGAATCCGCTAGGACGTACAGCAGAATGGATTCTTTGCAGTCCTTCGGTGCGCAATGACGCATCTGAATCTTATGTAGTCTCACAACCCCTCCTATAGCCCCAGGTTTGCTAAATATCTTCAAGGCAAGTCGCGTGACACGGGTCGCCATCTTCAGCGTAGGCGACAACATCGTCTTCCTCGAAATCCTTCCCACAGATAACACACGGACAGTCAGGCGGTTTCATTGTTGTAGCCCTCTAAGAATCGTTCAAATAGGACGTACTGAAGCAGCATGTCGTCTGGCTTTCCTGCCAACAAATTATCCCATTCCTCTTGGCTCACGTTGCGCCACTTCGGGTGTTTCGCGAGCCATGTATAAAACCTTTCTACGGTCTCAGGATCGGCATACGTTCGGTCTGGCATTTGCAGGGCTTTTGACAGCCCAGTCATGTCTTGTTCGGTCTCAACCACGGTATTGAACACCACGCCATCAGGTCTGCGCTTGATCCAATCGACTAGACTTTCGTTATCCTTCTGAACGGTCATCACCATTCAGCCCTCCATGAACGTCCGTGGCGTGCTCGCGCTTCCCATGCTTGCCACATCTTCTGCGCTACATTGTCGCGGAAGCTGTACCCGTCGCGACGCAAGCGAACGCCAGGAATGCAGCTAGCAAACCTTATAAAGTGTGCAATTTCTGCGTCCCAGTCGATCATGCTGTTACCTCATCAGGATTCCACACGCAGCGTTCGTCGGACCATTCGAGAGTTTCGGGTCGGTCAAGGATAGGCTCAATCTGCCAATCCATCGCAACCGCAGGACGCCCGTATCGAGTCACGATGCCTATTCCAACGACATGCAGGAACCATCCGAGCAACCCGTTCGTTTCGAGCTGACCACGCTTCACAATAGTTGCCTCGCGGCCAACGAGTGCTGGGTCACTAGCCATAACAATCCTCACTCTCTGCCCTGCTCGGAATGAAGCGTTCATTCAACGTCATCGTTAGTTACGAACGCCTCATAGCATTCTTCCCATCCGCGCAAAAATGCGTCCCGATTAGCGTCGTAAGCAGCGCACTTCTCAGCCAACTCTTTCTTGTTGTGATAGTTCTGGTTTGCAATCTGCGCCTCAACATTTAGGTCATGTTGGTTCACTCGGCTAGGTCGCTCGCCGTACATTTTAACGAGCGCGTTCAGGGCGGCACTCATGCTGATTCCTTCGGCGGGTTCAGGTAAAAGAACTTCTCAGCGCCGCGACTCTTCCACCACTCAAAATCTGAGTCATGGTCAAGGTCGCAGATTTTCATCTTGCCGTCTGAGAAGTACACAAGAGCTAGGTTGTCGTCGCATACGGCTTTGTCGATACTCATCCATGGCAGCGGGTCTGCTTGCCGCTTACCTTCACCGTCCGGTTGCATTGCGAGATACGTCTTGATCGCCCAGCCAGGAGCGGCGAATGTCCCAGCGTCCAAGAACGGGTGAAGGATTCCCGTGATTGCGTCTTTTGCTTCGCCTTCATTCATTGTCTTCGTTTATCCCTAGAGTGACGGACACGTAAGGCGAGAAATAGACTTCTTCGATAATCGCTAAAGCGCGCTCAGGAAGGTCAAACACATGAGTCCTGACCTCAACGCCACCGCCAGCGCTAACGGCTTGCGTCGCGTCGGTTACGATCACGCATAGCTTCAGTTTCATGGCTTGTTCCCAGTAACCGCCCTGCGGTTCCACGTATCAACAACCATTTGCCGGAACGCTGACCAGCCCGTGCTAATCCCACAATTACTGCACGCCACACAGTGCGTAGGTGTAGCCATGTCGGAATCTTTGTACATCAACACAGATTGCCCACAGCACGGGCATGGCAATAGTCCGGGAGACGCATCCAAATTCTTTTCCATCTTCATGCCTTAACCTCTTGGATTCCGCAATTAAGCATTTCCACTATGCGTTGCGCAAGTTCCGGGTGATCGCCATCCACGGTTATAGGCGCGTACTTCTGCCCGTCCGCAAACCTGCACTCAATCGAGTAGTGCGAAACGCCGTCATCATCAACCGCAAGGCGAACCGTGGCGAACTCAACCGGGTTCCTTGGTGGCTCAAAGTTCTTGTCTAGGACAAAATTAATGCTCATTTGGATTCAGCCAAGATAGCATCAACTTTCGCAAGCATCTGCCGGTAGAACTTGGCCGATTCTGCGCTCGTCTCATCGCAAATTGCGTCGTCTACCATGTCACGAAGAACAACGAGCAATTCCCTTGAGATAAGTACGTTCACATGTATTCCTCTGTTCGGTTCTGCATGTCGTCAGCTGAAACGGTTCCACTACCTTTGCAGCGTCGGCATGCGTCCTCTTCCGTATCCGACGAGCCGCAGCACTCACCGTTAACAGCGTGGCCGCAGCACACATGGAACCATTCTTTCCCAGTTCCGTCGCAATCTCGGCACTCTGTTCTCTTATCCATTTTCAACCTTCCTTATGGGGAAGCGGAGCCCACCACTGCGGATACCATTCGCTAGCGTTGTGATGTCCTTCCGGCATTGGGAAGCACGCAACGGAACGCACCTTGTCACGATGCGAAGGCCCGTAAACTGGGATTACCTGCCAACTAGTGATTGCGAAGTAATCGCCGTCATAGCAGATGATTTCCGTTCCATCCTTCGGAGCGGTCTCGATTGGTAGAAGTTCCTGCTTCGATTTCACAACCCCTCCTATAGCCCCAGGTTTGTTAGGGGCGGTGTCGGATACTATGCTTTCGGCGTCATGATTTTCCCGAGTCCACCAAACCCATCCGAAGGCTCAATCCCGTCCTTCTGGCATTCGTGGTCGTTCTTGATCGCTTTCGGCATTTCGTGCTCAACGAGATACTTGATTGCCTCAGCAACTGCGCCAGCGTGCCCAATCTTCATGGCGCTGAAGCGTTCTGTCCGTGCTGCCCCAAAACTGCCCTGAATCGTGATCGTAATCATTCCCATGGTCTTCTCCTAAAGTCCCAACTCTTTGAGATACCTGTCTATCGCATTCCGTATGTTCTCGGCCATCGTCAGACCCGTTTTCTTTACCGCAAGCCTCAGACGCTTAAACATTGACTCGGTGTAGTAGATACTGGTTCGTTTCATGTGCGCTAGTATGGCATACGTGGCGGGGGAGTCAAGAGAATTTTTGACTGCCTCGGAAGATGTTCGGAAACCAGCGCATGTCGCGCATCAGCCACTTCCTGACTGGTAGCGAAGTCCTTAGCGTCGATCCTTCGGCACAGCCGATCTACCTCGGGAACGCGAGAGCGGAGCTTATCGAAATTGCTCATTGCGCGGTTTCCTCTTGAAGCCTTCCTGCTTGACTGGGGGTTCTTTCACTGGCGGAAAGTACGGTTCGGACTCAAAAACCGTCATGATGTGCATTGCGGAATTCCAGTGCAGCGTGCCCACCTTTCCGCCGCGCAGTTTCCGGATGAATGCTTTCGTGTATCCGATTGGAGTAGGTGAATTATCGTCTTCGTAATACCTCGGACGGTGAAGCATGATGATCCCGTCAGCGTCCTCTTCGATTCGGCCAGACTCGCGAAGATCAACCATGTGCGGCTCTTTCCCGGCGCCGTCGCGGTTCAACTGGCAGAGACACAGAACCGGAATGTTTAATCTTTTTGCGAGCCCCTTAAGCGCCTTCGTGACCAAGCCTATTTGCCGCGCAACGTTCTTGTTATCGTCGATATCCACAAGTCCCAAGTGATCCACGATCAGCAGAGACAGCGGACTCGCAGCGTGTAACTGCATCGTGCGCGCCTCGATACTGGCGAGCCTTTGGGTAGCAGAGTCGTCAATGAAGATCGGCCATTCTTGGATGCGCTCGATTGCAGCCGTGATCTTGGCCCAAGTTTCCTCTGGCGCTTTGACCGGGTTCTCAATGTGCGACGAATCCACATGAGCATCGGCAGACAAGAACCTATCCGACCATTCATCGGAAGCCATTTCGAGACTGAAAATCAGAACACGCTTGTTCGCCTTACCAGCCGCCGCCGCTATGTGGCCGGCAACCATTGATTTCCCCATACTCGGGCGAGCCGCCAGGATGTAGAGCTTTTTAGGCTGTAGCCCGCTTGTAGCGGCGTTTAGCGAGGGGATTCCGGTATCCAGTCCAGATAGATCGCGCCCGTTCAATCCGTCTTGGTAGCGTTCGTGAATGCGGGTTAGCGATACCTTCACAGCCTGTTTAGCGCTCATCACAGCCCGAGAGTCAACGGGCATGGTGTCAGACAGTAAGCGTCTAGCCTCTTCGGTGACTTGTTCGATAGTCCGCCCCTCGGGACTATGGGCCAGTTTTCCGATTGCCGTGCTGGCGTCCAGTAGGCGGCGTAGCGTGGCCTTCTCGGCAACAATAGCGGCATAGGCCCGAATGTTCGCCGCGCTCGGGGTGGTGTTCGCCAAGTGAAGGATGTATTTCTGTCCACCGACAAGCTCGTCAATCCCTTGAGACTCAAACCATTCGCCCATGGTTACAGCGTCAGGGTCTTGCCCAGATTTGATCTTGTCGCCAATCGCCTGCCAGATTAGCCGGTGATCCTTGCGCCAGAAGTCTTGCTCT
>Ga0307516_10001401_pt1 | contig 33337 bp, 31 predicted proteins | sample 19_EM_MG_FD_203310 | JGI IMG/M metagenome (GOLD analysis project Ga0307516, IMG submission 203310) | Populus trichocarpa ectomycorrhiza microbial communities from riparian zone in the Pacific Northwest, United States - 19_EM | ecosystem: Host-associated > Plants > Roots > Unclassified | place...
CCGACGTACTCAATTTCATGGTGTTCCGGATCGGCGGGGTCAGCGTGCCGGCGCACACCATGCCGTACACCGTTGCCGAAGTCGCGCGCTTGCGCAAGCAGCCGCTGAACGAGGTCAGTCTCGTCGAGTACCGTAAGAGCCTGGTGGAGATGCTGATCGGCGAACACGGAGCATCTGAGAAGCTGCGCGTTTACGGCAGCGATCGCTACTAGGTCGGCCATCGGTGCCGGGGCGGCGATCGCTGCTAGCCATCCCGCCCGGGCTGTTTCCGGGATGCGCGTCTCGTTGGCGCGAGATTTGGGTGCGCCCGGTTATAAAGCGTATAATGGTGGCTCGATAGGGGCCGACCGGTTTCGACATGGGTTGCGAAACTGCAGGGGCGTACCGAGGTGCAGGTTCCTCGTTAAACTATTTGCAAACTTATAGTTGCCAATCAAGACAACTACGCTCTAGCCGCCTAATCGCGGTTGAAGCCCAGGCGGCTCGTGCTGATGCGAACGTTTGGGTGTAGCGCTCATCAGATAGTGGGGCACACGTGTCTGGGGTGTGTTCAACGAAAAATTACCGGGCTGGCTGTGCGCTTTCCCTGCCCGTCGGGTAGTGCGCGGTGAGAACAATAGACGTGGCTACGTACGTAGATCTTGTAGCGTAGGACTTATGGACGGGGGTTCGATTCCCCCCGGCTCCACCATTTCGGTCTTCCGATGACATCCGAAAACATCCGAGGACTTCCACTAAACCCGCGTGAAACGCGGGTTTCTTTGCCGTTCGCGACATTCGCCGCCAGTTGTGATCGCCGCCTAGAACGGAACCGCGATTTGTTGCATGTAACACCTGTTTGATGTATTGTTACATGTAACATAAGACGGAGGGCTTTCCCTATGGCCTCACGGCTTGGCGTTGCTCAGCGCGTCCAAAAGCATCGGACTGCACTTCGGGCCGCTGGTTTGCGACCGGTCCAGATCTGGGTGCCAGACACGCGACGGCCAGGCTTCGCGGCGGAATGTCGGCGCCAGTGCCTGGCCTTGCGAAAGGATCGAGCCGAAAGCAATACGCTGAAGTGGCTTGCAAAGGTGGCTGATACGGAAGGTTGGAAGTGAGGCGTGGCGACATCGTCACCATCGTGCTGCCAGGTGCCTACGGAAAGCCGCGGCCAGCGCTCGTTGTTCAGTCGGACCTGTTTGATACCCTTGCGTCAGTGACCGTTTTGCCGGTCACCAGCGAGCTGCGCGCCGCCCCACTGCTTAGAATTTCGATTGAGCCAAATACCGACAATGGCCTTCGAAAGAATTCGCAGGTCATGATAGACAAGGCGCAGACGGTGCCCCGTGACAAAGTTGGCACCACAATCGGCAGATTGCACGAGGACATTCTCGTCGCCGTCGATCGAGCGTTGGCGGTTTTTTTTGGAATTGCGTAAATACGAGAGCAATGCGATCTTCAATTGGGGGTTTCTTCCTGCCCGATCTCTCAGCGGCGGCTCGCCTTCATGATGCGGCCCTTGTCGCGCTGCCAGTCGCGGTCCTTTTCGGTGTTGCGCTTGTCGTGCTGTTTCTTGCCCTTCGCGAGACCGATCTCCAGTTTCGCGCGGCCCTCCTTCCAGTACAACTGCAGCGGTACCAGGGTATAACCGCGCCTCTCCACCGCGCCGACCAGATGGTCGAGTTGTCGCCGGTTGAGAAGTAGTTTGCGCGTGCGCGTCGGGTCGGTCTCCACGTGAGTCGAAGCAGAATTCAGCGGATTCAAATGCGCGCCGAACAGGAAGGCTTCGCCGTTCTTGACGTAGACGTAAGCCTCGGCAATTTGCGCCTTGCCGGCGCGCATGCTCTTGACCTCCCATCCCATGAGGGAGATTCCCGCCTCGAAGCGCTCTTCGATGAAATAATCGAAACGCGCCTTGCGATTGACGGCGATCGGCGGCAGGGTGTCCTGGGTCTTCATCGCGGGCAAGTCTACCGATTCACCGCCGTTCGCGCCCGCGCTTCGTTCACTGTGCGAGAATGCACCGGCGGGAAAGTTTTGCCGCGGGGGTCCTTAGTTTGCCGGTCGTCGAACGCAGCGCCATGGTGACTTACACCGCCAAACAGATGTTCGATTTGGTCAACGACGTCGGCCGCTATCCGGAATTCCTGCCCTGGTGCGCCGGGGCTCGAGTGGAGGATACGTCCGAGACGGAACGGGTAGCCTCCGTCAAAGTGTCGCGCGGGGTCCTGCGCACGGAATTTACCACCCGCAACACCCTGACACGGGATGCCCAAATCGTCATGCGCCTGGTGGACGGACCCTTCCGCAATCTCATCGGCGAGTGGCGCTTCGATGCCATCGGCGAGCGCGGATCGCGGGTCAGTTTTCGAGTGGAATTCGAATTCAAGAATCGCCTGGCGGCGGCTGCGATGGGCGGCGCGTTCGAAACGGTGTGCAGCACCATCGTGGATGCCTTCGTATCGCGGGCGCAAAAAATCTACGTCAAAGTCCCAGGAAACACCCCGACAGGCCTCTGATGGCACCGCCCACCGACATCGGCATCGAAGTGGCCTATGCCGAACCCGATCGCGCCGTCGTCAAGAGCTACCGCCTGGCGCCCCCGGCAACCATCGATGACGCGCTCCGCCTGGCGGCGGCCGACCCCGATTTTGCCGGAATCGACTTCGCGGGTTCGGCGGTGGGCATTTTCGGGAGACTATCCACGCCCGGCCAAGTGCTGGCCGACGGCGACCGCGTCGAAATTTATCGGCCGCTTGCCGCCGATCCCAAGAGTGCGCGCCGCGCACGGGCCCGAGAGGCCCGCCGGTCGCCCCGACCCCGCTGAATCCCCGCGCCGATTGAACTCGTGTCAGCGCTCTCTCGATTCTTCCCGCTCGCGCAGCGAGCGCTAAAGGACGGGTGCGACGCATGCGTCGCACGGGTGGCCATGGAAGGCCACCCAGGGCTTGCGCGGAGCAGGGACTGCGTAGCGCAATGTGCTTCGACCCCGTAGATTCGCGCGGTACGCGCTAATAAGTCCGGCCGTTCTTGATCTGTGCCGCGGACTTATCCTGCGCTGCGGCCTCCGCGGCAGTCGGCTTGTCCAGCTTCGCGACTTTCTCGCCGTCGAAATAGACCGTAACGCGCCGCGAATCGACGTGGCGCGTACGGCCCTTGCGCAGGTAATAGATGTAATCCCAACGCTCCTTGTTGAAACTGTCCGCGACCATGGGCGTGCCCAGCAGGTACCTGACCTGACTGCGGGTCATCCCGGGCTTGACTTGTTCCACCGCCGCCTGGTCCAGGAAATTGCCCTGTTGAATATTGATGCGGTACACACATGCGCTGCCCAGCAGGCTGAACGTCGACGCCAGCAATAAACGGTGGAATATTTTCATCGAGATGGTGCGCTGCCGTTAAATGATTGATAATCGGGCTCGTATCATACCGGGTTGCACCGCATGCCGCAGCGCCTCAAACCATCCGCCTCCCACGAAAGCGACGATCTGCGCAATGCCGGCCTGAAGGTCACGCTGCCGCGGCTGAAAATCCTGGATATCCTCGCGGACGGCTCAGCCCGCCACATGAGCGCCGAGGACATCTACAAGAAGCTGCTGGTGTTGAACGAAGATATCGGCCTCGCGACGGTATATCGGGTGCTGACCCAATTCGAGGCCGCGGGTTTGGTCACGCGCCATCATTTCGAAGGCGGCATGGCGGTGTTCGAACTGAACCATGGCGCCCATCACGACCACATCGTGTGTGTTGACTGCGGCCGCGTGGAAGAGTTCATGGACGGCGGCATCGAGGAGCGGCAGCACGCGGTGGCGAAGCGATTGGGCTTCGAAATCAGCGATCACTCCCTCATCTTGTACGGCCATTGCAACAAGCCGAACTGCCCCTATCAAAAGCGCCCGAAATAACAGCCCGATTTAGCCGGGAGCCAGTCTGGCCTCCGGCACGTGGGTGGCGGCCGCGCGTCAATCCCGCGCCGACCTCGCACGTTTCTTGCCGGACGCCGCCGTGGCAGGCGCAGCCGGTGCGCGGGTGGGCGTGCCCGGTTTCGCAGCGGCCGGAGCGTATTTCAACATCTCGCGCGCGTGCGCCCGTGCCTGGTCGCTGATGTCGATGCCCCCGAGCATGCGGGCGATCTCGTCGGTCCGGTCGGAATCAGTCAGGAGTTTGACGACGGTGCGCGTCGCCTTGCCGTCGGTTTGCTTGATGACTCGGAACTGTGTGTGGGCCTGGGCGGCCACCTGGGCAAGGTGAGTGACGCACAGGACTTGGCCGCGGCGTCCGGCGCCGTCGCGCCGTTCGTCGTGGCTTCCCAATTCACGCAGCTGCCTGCCCACGATCTCGGCAGTACCGCCACCGATTCCCGAGTCGACCTCATCGAACACCATGCATAGCGAGGGCGCCTTTCCGGCCGCCGCCACCTGGACAGCGAGGCTGATACGCGACAACTCGCCGCCGGAGGCAACCTTTGCCAGACTCTTCGGCGGCTGGCCCGGATTGGCGCTTACCAGGAACTCGATATCGTCCACGCCATGCGGGCCGATATCGGTCTCGTTCGGCTGCACGCTCACGACGAAGCGGCCGCCGGCCATCCCCAGGGTTTGCATGAGTTCGGTGATCTCTCGACCGAGTTCGGCGGCCGCTCGCTGCCGGGACTCGGTCAGGCGCAGCGCCGCGGCGCGAAACTCACTTTCCAGCAGGGCGAGCCGCTGCTCGAGTTCAGCCAGCTTAAGATCGGCATTTTCGAGCGTCTGCAGTTCCTGTTCGGTGCCGAGGAGCTGCGCCGGCAATTCGAGCACGGTCCGGCGGTGCTTGCGGGCCAGCCCCTCGAGGGCGGCGGCCCGCCGCTCGATCTCCTCCAGGCGCCCCGGATCGACATCGAGCGTCTCCAGGTAACGGCGCAGGGCGCCGCCCGCCTCATCGGCAAGAATGGTGGCTTCGGCGAGCAGCTGCAGGGGCTGAGCAAGTTGCGGGTCGGCGTCGGCCACCGCCCGAAGGGCGGCCGAGGCTCTCGCCAGCAGGTCGTGAGCGCTCCCGGCCTCGGCTTCATAGACGGCGGTCAGGGCGGTCTGCGCCGCCGTGCTCAGGCGGCCGCGCGCGGATATGCGCTTCTGCTCGACGAACAGTTCTTCGATCGCCGTCACCGTCGTGACCTCGGCCTTGAGCTCGGCGAGCTGGTAGCGCAACAGGTCGAGGCGCGACTCGCGATCGTCGGCCGCGAGTTTGAGCGAGTCGTAGTCGCGCCGGCAGGCGCGGAAGCGGTCGTGAATTTCCGCCACCACGCCGGGAAGGGAGGGTTGGTCGAGATGCTCATCGAGCATCTCCCGCTGCGCGCTGCGCTTGACCAGGTGTTGAAACTCCTGCTGGCCGTGCACCTCGATGAGGAATTCGGCAAACTCCCGCAGCTGCTGTATCGGCACCAGCTGACCGTTCACATAGGCACGGGAACGTCCGTCGGCGCCGATTACGCGCCGCACGATCACCTCGTCGTCGTGTTCAATGGCCTGCTCCTCGAGCCACGCGAGGGCCGCCCCGGGCAGAGCGGCAAAACTCGCCGCGACCTCGGCGCGCATGGCGCCCTGACGCACGATGTCGCCGCCGCCGCGCCCGCCGGCGATGAGCAGCAAGGCGTCGACGACGATGGATTTTCCGGCGCCCGTTTCACCGGTCAGTGCCGTGAGACCCGCACCGAAATCCAGCTCCGCCTCGTCGACGATGACGAGATCCTTGAGTTGCAGATGGGTGAGCATGCGATCGGCTATTCCGGGCTGCCGTACCCGCCGCGGCCCCAGTGAAGTTTGGAGCGGAGTAGGCGGTAGTAGTCGTAGCCCGGCGGATGCAGCAGGGTGATCTGGGCGTCCGCACTGTCGACAAAGAGCGTATCGCCATGCTCCAGATCGCCGATGACCGTGCCATCGCAGGTGACCTGGCCGCGCGACCCGAGACGCTCCGCCATGCGCAGTTCGACCGTGCTGCCGGCGCGGACCACGATCGGCCGGTCGCTCAAGGTGTGCGGGCAGATGGGCGCCAGGACCCAGACGTCGAGGTTCGGCTCGACAATGGGTCCGCCGCAAGACATGGCGTACGCGGTGGACCCGGTCGCGGTCGCGATCACGACGCCGTCGCCGCTGTGCGAATTGACGAAACGTCCGTTGATCGACGTTTCGAAGTCCATCGTCCGGCCGGTCTCCCGTTTGTTCACCACCACGTCATTCAAGGCCAAGGCGCGAATCGGGGCGGCATCGCGATGCTCCAACCGCGCGGCCAACATCGAGCGGCGGTCCTCCGTGTACCGCCCGGACAGCACCGTATCGACGTCCTCGAGCATCGAATTCGGGCTTACATCCGTGAGGAATCCCAAGCGGCCGCGGTTGATCCCGAGCAGCGGCACCGCATCGCCGGCGACGAGGCGCGCCGCGTACAGCAGGGTACCGTCGCCGCCGATGGCGATGATGAGGTCGGCACGCGTGGCGAACGCCTGTTCGGGACAGGGGACGACGCTCCCGGGCGCAAACTCAAGGCCCACGGCGGGGTCGACCAGCGGCGCGAGTCCGCGCGCATGCAAATGGCCGGTCAGGCTCAGCATGCACTCGGCGACGCGCAGGTCCGTGGCGTTGCCGACAAGGGCGATGGACTTGAAGGAATGAGACATAAAGCAGACGTCCTTGTAGCACGATCACCGCGGGTCGCGTTAAGCGGAAACGAGGCTCTTTGGGCCTATTCGCTGGACTTGACTTGGTGCGTATGCGCTAGGTAGCTTCAAACGTGATATATGGACCTATCATGACAGAAGCTACTGACGAGGGCCTCAACGAGCGGGCGCAGCTGCTCCTGAAGGCGCTGATCGAGAATTATATTCGAGATGGGCAGCCGGTCGGCTCCCGCACGCTGTCGCGCGATTCGGGATTGAGTCTGTCGTCGGCCACGATTCGCAACGTCATGGCGGACTTGGAAGATCTCGGTTTCGTGGCATCACCGCATACTTCGGCGGGCCGCATACCCACCGACAAGGGTTACCGTTTCTTCGTCGACACGCTGTTGAAGCTCAAGCCCCTGCATCATGAGGAGATCGAGGAAATCGAGCGCCGGCTCGGGATGGATGCCCCGAACGGCCGGTCGCTGGTGCAGACGGTGTCGCACATGTTGTCGAGCGTGACTCACATGGCGGGGCTGGTGACGCTGCCGAATCCGAACTACGTCGCCCTTTCGCATATCGAATTCGTCGCGCTGTCGGAAAACCGGGCCCTCGCCATCATGGTAATGGACAACCGTGAGGTGCAGAACCGTGTGGTTCAGCTCGAGCGGTACTATGCTCCCGAGGAGCTGCGGCGGGCGGCGAATTACCTGAACGAGGCGTTCGGCGGCCGGTCCTTGCCGGATGTCCGGGCGCTGCTCCTGCACCAGCTGCAGGAGACCCGCCAGCACATGAATCAGCTCATGCTCGATGCCATCCAGGTTGCGCAGAAGGTCTTCGATACCAAGGCCGACGAGCGGGTGGAATATGTGATCGCCGGCGAGACCAATCTGATGGGATTCGCCGAACTATCCAACGTCGACAAGCTGCGCCGCCTGTTCGAGGCCTTCAATGAGAAACACGACATTTTGAAACTCCTGGACAGCTGCCTGCACGCCGACGGCATCCAGATCTTCATCGGCCACGAGTCCGGCTACCGGATCCTGGACGATGTCAGCGTGGTCACGGCCCCCTACATGCTGGATAACAAGGTGGTCGGCGTGCTCGGGATCATCGGACCGACCCGGATGGCCTACGAGCGGGTCATCCCCATCGTCGATGTGACCGCGAAACTGCTCGGCTCGGCCTTGAACGCCCGCAAATAGCCCCCAAGACGCTCACTTCGAGCGGTTTCCGAAAGCCGCCTATCTGCGAGGGCATTGCAACGTGAGCGAAAACAACCAGCCTCTGGGCGATGGCGCCCCGGACAACGGCGCGGACGCGGGGGCGTCGGTGCAGATTCCGGCCCTGGCCGCTGCGGAAGCCAAGGCACAGGACAACTGGAACAGCTACCTGCGGTCGGTCGCCGAATTGGAGAACTACCGCAAGCGCACCGAGCGCGAAATCGACAACGCGCGCAAGTTCGCCATCGAGCGCTTCGCTCAGGAACTGGTTACGGTGGGTGACGCGCTGGAGGCCGGCATTGCGGCCGGTGCAGCCAACCCCGGTCCCGCCCTGTTGGAGGGGGCGCAGGCCACCTTACGGCAACTGCAGCGTGCTTTCGACAAGGCCGGCATCAAGATTATCGATCCGGCCGGGCAACCCTTCGATCCGGCCTGGCATGAAGCCATGACGGTGCAGGAAAGCCGGGATCAGCCGGCCAATACCGTTCTGACGGTGGTCCAGAAGGGCTATTCCTTGAACGGCCGGTTGCTGCGCCCGGCACGGGTGATCGTCAGTAAATTGCCGGGGGATGCCGATTGAACCCGGATACCAATTGAAATTGCCGGGATCTTCCCCCACGTAGCGGTCAGAGCATTTGAATTTTAGAGGGTCTTCACTATGGGTAAAATGATTGGCATCGATCTCGGTACGACGAACTCGTGCGTCGCGATCATGGAGGGCGGCAAGCCCAAGGTTATCGAGAACAGCGAAGGCGATCGGACGACGCCGTCGATCGTTGCCTTCACGAAGGACGGCGAAGTCCTGGTGGGACAGTCCGCCAAGCGCCAGGCCGTAACCAACCCCGCGAATACCGTTGCCGCGGTCAAGCGCCTGATCGGCCGTAAGTTCACCGACGACGTGGTGAAGAAGGACATGGCCATGGTGTCCTACAAGATCGTCAAGGCCGACAACGGTGATGCCTGGGTGGAAGTCCAGGGCAAGAAGATGGCGTCTCAAGAGATCTCGGCGCGGGTGCTCATGAAGATGAAGAAGACCGCCGAGGACTATTTGGGCGAGACCGTCACCGAGGCCGTCATTACGGTTCCGGCGTATTTCAACGATTCGCAGCGCCAGGCCACCAAGGATGCCGGGCGCATCGCGGGCCTCAACGTCAAGCGCATCATCAATGAGCCCACGGCGGCGGCGCTGGCCTACGGCCTCGACAAGGACGGCGGCGACCGCAAGATCGCGGTCTACGACTTGGGCGGCGGCACCTTCGACATATCGGTGATCGAAATCGCCGAGGTGGACGGCGAGCGCCAGTTCGAAGTGTTGTCGACCAACGGCGATACCTTCTTGGGGGGCGAGGATTTTGACCTCCGCGTCATCAACTATCTTGCCGACGAGTTCAAGAAGGAAAGCGGAATCGACGTGCGCAAGGACCCGCTGGCCATGCAGCGCCTGAAAGAGGCGGCGGAGAAGTCGAAGATCGAGCTCTCCTCGAGCCAACAGACCGAAATCAATCTGCCGTACATCACGGCGGATGCGGCCGGCCCCAAGCACCTGAATATGAAGCTGACCCGGGCCAAGCTCGAGTCCTTGGTCGAAGACCTGGTACAAAAGACCATGGAACCTTGCCGCATCGCGCTGAAAGACGCCGGCTTGTCCATGAAGGACGTCAGCGAGGTCATTCTCGTGGGCGGCCAAACCCGCATGCCCATGGTGCAGCAGGCGGTGAAGGATATGTTCGGCCGAGAGCCGCGCAAGGATGTGAATCCGGACGAGGCCGTTGCGGTGGGTGCGGCAATCCAAGGCGGGGTGCTGTCGGGCGACGTGAAGGACGTGCTGTTGCTCGACGTGACGCCGCTGTCCTTGGGGATCGAGACCTTGGGCGGCATCATGACCAAGGTGATCGAGAAGAACACGACCATCCCGACCAAGGCGGCGCAGACCTTCTCGACCGCCGACGACAATCAGACGGGCGTGACCATTCACGTGCTGCAGGGCGAGCGTGATCGCGCCTCGGACAACAAATCGCTCGGCCGCTTCGACCTCACGGACATTCCGCCGGCACCGCGCGGCATGCCGCAGATCGAGGTCGCATTCGACATCGACGCGAACGGCATCCTGAACGTCTCGGCAAAGGACGTGAAGACCGGCAAGGAACAGCGCATCGTCATCAAGGCGTCCAGCGGCCTGTCGGAGGCCGAGATCAAGCGCATGGTCGGCGACGCCGAAGCCCATGCCGAGGAGGACAAGAAATTCCGCGAACTCGTGGGTGCGCGCAACAAGGCCGATGCCACCGTGCACACCGTGGAGAAGGCGCTGAAGGATGTGGGCGACAAGGTGTCCGACGACGAGAAGAAGACGGCCACCGAGGCGATCGAAGCGGTCCGGGCGGCCATGAGCGGCGACGATCGCGAGGAGATCGAGCGCAAGACGCAGGCCCTCGAGCAGGCCTCCACCGCTCTGCTGCAAAAGATGTACGAGCAGTCGGCGGCGGGCAGCGCGGGCGCCGATGGCGCCGCCGCGGGGCCTGAGTCCAAAAAGGACGACGTGCTCGATGCGGAGTTCGAAGAGGTCAAGGAAAGCGATCGTAAGAAGGCCTAGGAGCCAGGCAGGCTCCCGAGCCGGCGACCGCATTTGAAGTCGATGGTGTGATAAAACCGCCGGTATGCGATGGTACCGGCGGTTTGCTTTTATGGAAGCCGATCTTAAGGGTGTGCGATGGCGAAGCAGGATTACTACAAACTCCTCGACTTACCGAAAACGGCGACGGAAGCCGAAATAAAGAAGGCATACCGCCGGTTGGCCATGAAGTTTCATCCCGACCGCAATCCGGATGACCCCTCTGCCGAGCACAAATTCAAGGAATGCAAGGAGGCCTACGAGGTTCTCACGAACGCCCAGAAGCGTGCGGTTTACGATCAGTTCGGCCACGCCGGGCTCGAGGGCGGTCGCGGCGGGGGCTTCAGCGCCGGCGAAGCCTTCGGCGACATCTTCGGGGAAATGTTCGGCGACATCTTTTCGGGCGGCCAGCGCGGACGATCTCAGGTCTTTCGCGGCGCGGATTTGCGCTATGAGCTGGAGCTCGACCTCGAGCAGGCGGTGTTCGGCACCGAAACCGAGATCCAGATTCCATCGCTCGCGGAATGCAAGACCTGCAAGGGAACGGGTGCCGCCAAGGGCTCCATGCCGAAGACCTGCGACACCTGCAACGGTCAGGGACAAGTGCGGGTGCAGCAGTCCATTTTCACCATTCAGCAGCCCTGTCCGCGCTGCAAGGGTCGCGGCAAGATCATCAGCAATCCCTGCGACACCTGCTATGGCCAGGGTCGCGTGCGCCAGGAGAAGACGCTGCCCGTGTCGGTGCCCGCGGGTGTCGATACGGGTGACCGGATCCGCTTGAACGGCGAGGGCGAGGCAGGCCGGAACGGCGGTCCCGCCGGCGACCTGTATGTCGAAGTCCGGGTCCGCGAACACGCCATCTTCGAGCGGGAGGGAAGCCATCTGTCCTGCGAAGTGCCGGTGAGCTTTACCACTGCGGCGCTCGGCGGGACGGTGGAAGTGCCGACGCTCGACGGCGAAGTGGTACTGAAGATTCCCGCCGAGACCCAATCCGGCCGCGTGTTCCGGGTTCGGGAGAAGGGCGTGAAGCCGGTACGCGGCGGAGCCGCCGGGGACCTGTTCTGCCGCGTGGTGATCGAAACTCCGGTCAGCTTGAGCCATGAACAAAGGGAGCTGCTCAAGCAATTCGAGACTTCGCTGCGAACCGGCAGCCACCAGCCCCGCAAGCAGACCTTCTTTGACGGCGTGAAGAAGTTCTTCACCGGCGCGGTCGACTAGGCTGCGCCGATGTCCGGCATCGCGATTTTCGGCATCACGGGCCGCATGGGCCAAACATTGGTCCGTGCGCTCGGCGAGCGCGGCGCTGCGCAGCCGCTGCGCCTGGTCGGCGCCCTGGCCTCCCCGTTGAGCGTGCGGCTCGGCTCGGACGCTGCCGCGGGCGCTGCCCCCACCGGGGTGGTGATCACGGCCGATCCGCGCACGGCGCTCAAGGACGCTGTGGTAGCCCTCGATTTCAGTTTGCCGCAGTGCGTGGCCGATAACGCGCGCGCGTGCATGGCGGCGCGGGTGCCTCTGCTGGTCGGCGCGACGGGCTTCGATGGTGCAACGCGCGAGGTCCTCGAAACGGCCGCGGCCATCATTCCGGTTCTGATTGCACCCAATACCAGCATCGGGGTGAACCTGGTCGCGCGGCTGGTGAAACTGGCCGCAGGGGCGCTCGGCCCCGGATACGACGTGGAGATCAGCGAGGCGCATCATCGAATGAAGCGCGACGCGCCGTCGGGAACCGCGTTGGCGCTGGGCGAGGTCGTGGCGGCGGCACGCGGCAGGAAGCTCGCGGACGTTGCCGTATTCGAGCGGCATGGTTCGGACGCAGAGCGCCGCGCGGGGGACATCGGATTTACGGTGTTGCGGGCCGGCGACATCGTCGGAGAGCATATGGTGACTTTTGCGATCGCCGGCGAGCGGGTGGAGATTGCGCACCGCGCCACCGACCGCATCACATTCGCGCGCGGTGCTTTGCAGGCCGCAGAGTGGCTTTACAGGAGGCCGCCTGGTCTGTATTCGATGGATGACGTGCTGGGGCTCGATAAGTCATAGACAGTCATCGCCGTCATCGTTAATATTCGCGCCCGGTAACAAGGCGCGTATGAATCATGAAGCGGGAGGACGTTCTTGAAGGAGCGCCTCCCGCTTTGCGCATCTGCGGAAAGCGCGTGGCGCAAAGCGAGGAACCGGAGTGTCGACACCTGCAGTGCTAGCTCTCGAAGATGGCACCGTGTTCCGTGGCGTCTCAGTAGGCGCAAAAGGCAACACGACTGGTGAAGTAGTTTTCAATACGGCAATGTCGGGCTATCAGGAGATCCTTACGGATCCCTCGTATTGCCGGCAGATTGTCACTCTCACGTATCCCCACGTCGGCAACACCGGCACGACCCCGGAGGATCTGGAATCGGGCGCGGTCTACGCGGCGGGCCTGGTGATCCGGGATTTGCCCCTCCTGCATTCGAATTGGCGGTCGACGGAATCCCTGAACAGCTTCCTGCAGCGCTGCAAAGTGGTCGCGATCGCCGATATCGATACACGGAAGTTGACGCGCCTGCTGCGCGAGAAGGGCGCGCAATCCGGCTGCATCATGACCGGCGATGCCATCGACGAGACCGCTGCGGTGCGGGCGGCCCGAAAGTTCCCGGGCCTGAAGGGAATGGATCTCGCCAAGGCGGTGGCCACCAAGAAGATTTATCAATGGAACGACGGTGCGGTCTGGAAGACCCAAGCCAAACCGCCGCGTCCGCAAAGTCGCGTGCACGTGGTGGCATACGATTTCGGAATCAAGCGCAACATCCTGCGCATTCTCTCCGAGTTCGGTTGTCGCATGACCGTCGTGCCTGCTCAAACGCCGGCAGATCAAGTACTTGCGATGAATCCCGATGGTATATTCTTAAGTAACGGACCCGGTGACCCGGAGCCTTGCGACTATGCCATCACCGCCATTGCGCAATTCCTCGAGACCGACGTCCCCGTGTTCGGTATTTGTCTGGGTCATCAACTGCTCGGATTGGCCAGCGGCGCCAAAACCGTGAAAATGAAATTCGGACATCACGGCGCCAATCACCCGGTGCTGGAGATCGACTCCGGCCGGGTCCTGATATCGAGTCAAAACCATGGTTTCGCGGTGGACGAGTCCACCCTGCCCGACAACCTGCGGGCCACGCATCGCTCCTTGTTCGACGGTTCCCTGCAGGGCGTGGCGCGCACCGACCGGCCGGCATTCAGTTTTCAGGGACACCCTGAGGCGAGTCCCGGCCCGCATGATTTACAGCTGTTGTTCGAGCATTTCATGTATTTGATGGTCAAACGCATCCAAGCGAACTCCCGCCACCGCAATTCCGTCAAACAGAAATCGGCTGGAGGGTAGCTCCATGCCCAAAAGAAGCGACCTCCAAAGCATCCTCATCATCGGTGCCGGCCCCATCATCATCGGCCAGGCCTGCGAGTTCGATTACTCTGGAGCTCAGGCGTGTAAGGCTCTGAAAGAAGAAGGGTTTCGCGTCATCCTGGTGAACTCGAATCCGGCGACCATCATGACCGATCCGGAAACCGCGGACAGCATTTACATCGAGCCCATCAATTGGCGCACCATCGAGCGCATCATCGAGAAGGAACGGCCCAGCGCCCTGTTGCCCACCATGGGCGGCCAGACCGCGCTAAATACGGCACTCGACCTGGTGCGCGAAGGCGTGCTCGAAAAATACAACGTCGAAATGATCGGCGCGTCGCAGCGTGCCATCGACATGGCGGAGGATCGCGAATTGTTCCGCCGCGCCATGGCGGACATCGGCCTCGAAACCGCCCGTGCACGAATCGCCCATAGCATGGAGGAGGCCCTGGCCGTACAGGCGGAGATCGGATTCCCGACGGTGATCCGCCCGTCGTTCACCCTGGGCGGCAGCGGCGGTGGAATCGCGTACAACCGCGAGGAGTTCGAGGCCATCGTCGCGCGCGGCCTCGATGCGTCCCCGACCAACGAGGTGCTGCTCGAGGAGTCGGTGCTCGGCTGGAAAGAATACGAGATGGAGGTGGTCAGGGACCGCAATGACAACTGCATCATTGTCTGTTCCATCGAGAACGTCGACCCCATGGGAGTACACACGGGCGATTCGATCACGGTGGCGCCCGCCCAGACGCTGACCGACCGCGAGTATCAGCGGCTGCGAAATGCGTCGATTGCCGTACTGCGCAAGATCGGCGTGGACACCGGCGGATCCAACGTGCAGTTCGCCATCAACCCGGACGACGGCCGCGTGCTCGTCATTGAAATGAACCCGCGCGTGTCGCGTTCCTCGGCGCTGGCGTCCAAGGCCACGGGCTTCCCGATCGCGAAAATCGCCGCGAAGTTGGCGGTGGGTTACACGTTGGATGAACTCAAGAACGAGATCACCGGCGGCGGCACGCCGGCGTCCTTCGAACCGACCATCGACTACGTGGTCACCAAGATTCCGCGCTTCACCTTCGAGAAATTCCCGGGCTCGAATTCGCGCTTGACCACGCAGATGAAATCGGTGGGCGAAGCGATGGCCATCGGGCGCACCTTTCAGGAATCGATGCAAAAGGCGCTGCGCAGCTTGGAACTGGGCTACGACGGATTCGACCCCCAGCTGACCCTGCCGCTCACCGATGCGGCCAACGAGAAGCTGTCGTACGAGTTGCGCTGGCCCGGCCCCGATCGCATCTTGTATGTGGCCGATGCGTTCCGCGCCGGTTGGACGCTGCAGCATATCTTCGACGCCACCAAGATCGACCCCTGGTTTCTGTCCCAGATCGAGGATCTGATGCTGGAGGAGAAACGGCTCGCGGAGCAGGGCTTCGAAAGTCTCGAGCTGGTGCGGCTGCGCAGCTTGAAGCGCAAGGGTTTTTCGGACGCCCGCATCGCGGCGTTGGTGGCCCGCGACGAGGCCACGGTACGTGCCCGGCGGCGCAAGCTGGGACTGCATCCCGTTTACAAGCGTGTCGATACCTGCGCGGCGGAGTTCGCCACCTCCACCGCCTACCTGTACTCGACCTACGAGGAGGAGTGCGAGGCCAACCCAAGTGCCCGCCGCAAGATCATGATTTTGGGAGGCGGGCCGAATCGCATCGGCCAGGGAATCGAATTCGATTACTGCTGCGTGCACGCGTCGATGGCGCTGCGCGAGGATGGCTTCGAGACCATCATGGTCAACTGCAATCCGGAGACCGTATCGACCGATTACGACACTTCCGATCGGCTGTATTTCGAGCCGCTGACCTTTGAAGATGTGATGGAAATCATCGAGAAGGAGAAGCCTGAAGGGGTGATCGTGCAATACGGCGGGCAGACGCCGCTCAAATTGTCGCGAGCCCTGGCCCTGGCCGGCGCTCCCATCATCGGCACCTCGCCGGATAGCATCGATGCTGCCGAGGACCGCGAACGGTTCCAGAAGCTGGTCACGAGTCTGAAGTTCAAACAGCCCGCGAACGCGCTGGCGCGCACCGCGGACGCGGCGGTGTTCCTGGCGCGCGAGGTGGGATTCCCGCTGGTGGTGCGGCCGAGCTACGTGCTCGGCGGCCGCGGCATGGAAGTGGTCTTCAACGAGGACGATCTGCGCGAATACATGATCGAGGCGGTCAAGGTGTCGAACGACAGTCCGGTGCTGCTGGATCGATTCTTGGATCTCGCCATCGAAGTGGACGTGGATGCCGTCAGCGACGGCCGGGATGTGTTGATCGGTGGAATCATGGAGCACATCGAGCAGGCCGGCGTCCATTCGGGCGATTCCAGTTGTTCTTTGCCGCCCAACGGCTTGTCGCAGGAAGTTCAGGATGCATTGCGGGTCCAGACTCGCGAACTAGCGAAGGCCCTCAACGTGATCGGTCTGATGAACGTGCAATTCGCGATCCAGAGCGGCGTGATCTACATCCTGGAGGTGAACCCGCGCGCCTCGCGCACCGTGCCCTTCGTTTCCAAGGCCACCGGCGTACCGCTCGCCAAAGTGGCGGCGCGGGTCATGACGGGCAAGACGCTCGCAAGCCAAGGCCAGACCGTCGAGCGCATCCCGCCGTACTTTTCAGTGAAGGAGGCCGTGTTCCCGTTCGTCAAGTTTCCCGAAGCGGATCCCATCCTCGGTCCCGAGATGAAATCGACCGGCGAAGTCATGGGCACCGGCCACACCTTCGGCGAGGCGTATGCGAAGGCGCAGGCGGCCTCGGGCGTGGTCCTGCCGACGCGCGGGTTGTGCTTCGTCAGCGTGCGCGACCGCGACAAACCGGGCGCGGTGCTGCTCGCCCAGATGCTGATCGCTCGCGGCTTCGATATCGCGGCCACGGGCGGCACCGCTCAGGTTCTGGAGGCGGCGGGCGTCGCCTGCAGGCGGGTCAATAAAGTGCGGGAGGGTCGCCCTCACGTCGTCGATATGATAAAAAATGACGAGGTCGCCTTGATCGTGAATACCACGGAAGGCAAGCAAGCCGTGCGCGAATCCCGGTCGATTCGCCGCGAGGCGGTTGCCAGGCGAGTAACCTACTACACGACGGTGGCCGGCGCGCGCGCCACCTGCGATGCGCTGGATCATCTCGGCGACATCGAAGTCAATCGACTGCAAGATTTGCACAAGGAATTGGCGTGAAACGAATTCCGATGACCCTGCACAGAGAGCTGCCGGCGTGAAGCGCACTCCCATGACTCTGCTCAGAGAGCTGCCGGCGTGAAGCGCACTCCCATGACTCTGCTCGGAGAGCTGCCGGCGTGAAGCGCACTCCCATGACTCTTCGCGGCGCCGAGCGGCTGCGGCAGGAACTGAAGCAACTCAAGAGCGAGGCGCGGCCCAACGTCATCAAGGCGATTGCCGAAGCGCGCGCGCACGGCGATTTATCGGAGAACGCCGAATACCATGCGGCGCGCGAACAACAGAGCTTCATCGAGGGACGCATCAACGACATCGAGAACCGGCTGTCGAACAGCGAGGTGATCGACGTCACGAAGTTGACCGCCACCGGGCGGGTGGTGTTTGGCGCCACGGTGCAGCTCGAGGACCAGGACGGCGGCGCCAAAGTGATCTACCAGCTGGTCGGCGACGATGAGGCCAACATCAAGGAAGGGCTGCTGTCGGTGTCCTCGCCGATCGCGCGTGCGCTCATCGGCAAATCCGAGGGGGACGTGGTCGATGTAACGGCGCCGGGCGGCACCCGCACTTACGAAATCGTGTCCGTGCGCTACGTGTAGCGCAGGCCCGATAAATCGCCAAGCTTCCCCCATTGCCGTGATACGCAGCGCTTTCCGGGTGTTGTTGATGCTGTGGGCCGGGAGCCTCTGGTCGGTGGGGCTGTGGGTGACCCCGATCCTGTTCTCCGCGCAGAGCGATCGTCATCTGGCCGGGGTGCTGGCCGGGCGGATCTTCAGCATCGAGACCTACGTGGGGATCGCGGTCGCGATGCTCGCGCTGCTGCTGCCGGGTCGAACCAAGTTCGTGTGGGGGTACGTCGCGGCCGCTCTGTTGGCGGCCAACGAATGGGCGCTACGGCCAGTCATGGTCATGGCGCGCGCGCACGGCGTGGCAGCCGGTTTGAGCTTTGGCGCCTGGCACGGGGTGTCGGCGGTGATCTATTTGATGGCGTGCCTTGCCCTGCTGGTATTGGTCTGGAAACAGGACTCTCGCGGGTGACGCGCGGCGTCCGGAGCTGCTGGCGCGCTACTGGTACTCGGCCTCCTGCCGAGTCAATCCGGGATGAGGATTTTCGGCATCTCGGCACGGCGCCGATAGAAGACGCCGACATGCCCCACGCGCTGCACCAGCGCGCTCGCGGTGCGATCGGCTAGACTGTCGAGCGCCGCGTTGCGCGCAGCCCGTTCGCCCACGCGGGCGCTGACCTTGACGAGTTCATGGTCGGTGAGGGCGCGATCCAATTCGTTGACCACGCCGTCGGTGAGTCCGGCGTTGCCGATCATCACGATGGGGTTCAAGGGATGCGCCAAGCGCCGCAGATGTTTCTTCTGTTTTTCCGAGAGATGCATCCCGGGCATTATAAGAGGCGGCGGGAACGAAGTAAGCCCTGATCATGCAAACTTCCCGGATAAGCCCTGAGCGTACAGACTAAGTAATGCCCAAGCGTACAAAGAGCAGTGCTCGCTGGCTCGCCGAACATGCGAACGACGAGTTCGTCAAACGGGCGCAACGGGAAGGCTGGCGATCGCGCGCGGTGTTCAAGCTCAAGGAGATCCAGGAAACCGAGCGGTTGCTGCGGCCGGGCATGCGCTGCGTGGACTTGGGCGCAGCCCCGGGCGGCTGGAGTCAGTATGCGGCGCGGATCGTCGGGGGCACGAGCCGTATCGTGGCGACGGACATATTGCCCATGGATGCGATTCCGGGCGTGGATTTCGTGCTGGGCGACTTTCGAGAAGAGGCTGTGTTGAATGAGGTTCTCGCCGCGGTCGGCGGCGCCAAAGTCGACCTTGTATTGTCGGATATGGCCCCCAACATGGCAGGCATAGATGCAGTCGATCAGCCCAGGTCCATGTATCTGGCGGAGCTGGCGCTGGAATTTGCCGATCGCGTCTTGGCGCCCGGAGGCGATTTGCTGGTGAAATTGTTTCAAGGGGCGGGATTCGAAGAGATCATCAGGAATGCCCGGGCCCGATACGGGCGGGTCGCGACGAAAAAGCCGAAGGCGTCACGTAACCGCAGTCCTGAGATCTATCTGTTGGCGCGGCAGTTTGGGATGGTGTAAGTTCGGGGGGCCCATCTTAGGGATGCGCCCATCGGGGAAACCCGTCTGTCTGGGGAACGGCCATCGGGATAATGTGTCGTAATGGGTATCGGCTGTAGGTGAAACTTGAACGATCTGACGAAACAAATTCTCTTGTGGGTCGCATTAGCGGTCATTCTTCTCGCTATTTTCAGTCAATTCGGGATGCGCACCGGTCAGCCGGCGACCATCGACTACTCGCAGTTTCTCTCCGAGGTAAAAAGCAACAGCGTCGATTCGGTGACCCTGAAGGGGGAAATCATCGAAGGCAAGCGCCGCGACGGCAACCAATTCGTCACTTATAACCCGGAAACAGGCAACGGCGCGCTCATCGGCTTGTTGCAATCGCAGGGCGTGAAATTCCGCGGTGAGCCGCCGAAACAGCAGTCGGTGTTCCTGCAGCTGCTCATATCCGCCTTCCCCATCCTGATTCTGATCGGCTTCTGGGCCTACTTCATGCGCCAGATGCAGGGCGCATCGGGAGGCCGGGGCGCCATGTCCTTTGGCAAGAGCCGGGCGCGCCTGCTGGGCGAAGATCAGGTCAATATCACTTTCGCCGATGTGGCGGGTGTCGAAGAGGCGAAGCAAGAAGTCGTCGAAATCGTCGATTTCTTGAAAGATCCCGGCAAGTTCCAGAAACTTGGCGGCAAGATCCCGAAGGGCGTGCTCATGGTCGGGTCCCCGGGAACCGGCAAGACGCTGCTGGCGCGGGCCATCGCCGGCGAGGCGAAAGTGCCATTTTTCACCATCTCCGGCTCGGATTTCGTCGAAATGTTCGTCGGCGTGGGCGCCTCGCGCGTCCGGGACATGTTCGAACAGGCGAAAAAGCATGCTCCTTGCATCATTTTCATCGACGAAATCGATGCGGTGGGCCGGCATCGCGGGGCCGGCCTGGGCGGCGGTCATGATGAGCGCGAGCAGACCCTCAATCAGCTGCTGGTGGAGATGGACGGCTTCGAGGGCAACGAAGGGATCATCGTCATAGCGGCCACTAATCGCCCGGACGTACTGGATCCCGCATTGCTCCGACCCGGTCGTTTCGACCGACAGGTGGTTGTCCCACTGCCCGACGTTCGCGGCCGCGAGCAGATCCTCAAAGTTCACATGCGCAAGGTGCCGCTGGGCGATAACGTCAAACCGTCGGTCATTGCGCGCGGCACGCCCGGATTCTCGGGCGCCGATCTCGCCAATCTGGTGAATGAGGCGGCGCTGTTCGCCGCCCGCGGCAACAAGCGCTCGGTGACGATGGAAGAGTTCGAGCGCGCCAAGGACAAGATCATGATGGGCGCCGAGCGCCGTTCCATGGTCATGACCGAGGAAGAGAAGCGCAACACGGCCTATCACGAATCGGGTCATGCCATCGTGGGTTTGAGCGTTCCCGAACACGATCCGGTTTACAAGGTGACCATCATTCCTCGGGGGCGTGCGCTCGGCGTGACCATGTTCCTGCCGGAACAAGACCGCTACAGCACCAGCAAGCGGCAGCTCGAGAGCCGTATCGCCACGCTGTTCGGCGGGCGCGTGGCCGAAGAATTGGTATTCGGTGCGGATGCCGTGACCACCGGGGCATCGAACGACATCGAGCGGGCGACCGAACTCGCGCGCAACATGGTGACCCGCTGGGGTCTATCGGACCGGCTCGGTCCGCAAACCTATAGTGAAGAGTCGGGCGAAGTATTCCTGGGCCGCAGCGTCACCCAGCATAAGCAGGTGTCGGACGTCACGGCGCATGTCATCGACGAGGAAGTGCGCCGCGTGATCGACAGCAACTATCAGCGCGCCTACAAGATCATCCAGACCAACATGGACAAGTTGCAGACCATGTCGGAAGCCTTGATCAAGTACGAGACCATCGACGAAGAGATGATCAAGGACATCATGGAAGGCAAGGTACCGCGTCCGCCGCGGGACTGGGACGATACACCGACGGCCACGCCGCGTCCTCCGACGGCGGAGAAGCCGGCGCCGCCGCTGATCAATCCGGCGGGTCAGCACTAGACAGGCTACTCGTCGACACGGCTCACGCGGAATACTGAAGACAGGCTCCTGGGAGCCCCTATGCACTGGCGCTGCCTGCATCGAGTCGTCGATCTGACGCGGCCCGTCGTGATGGGCATCTTGAACGTGACCCCGGATTCGTTCTCCGACGGCGGACGATTTGCGAGCGCCGATGCAGCCTTTGATCGAGCGGCCCGCATGGTGGCAGAGGGCGCCGACATCATCGACGTCGGCGGGGAATCGACTCGGCCCGGCGCGGTCGGCGTCGAGGAATCCGTCGAGACCGAGCGGGTCGTACCGGTCATCGAGCGCATCGCACGCACGTTGGACGTGACGATTTCCATCGATTCCAGCAAACCGGGTGTGATGGCCGCAGCCACCGCAGCCGGCGCGCACATCGTCAACGATGTCACTGCGTTGCGGGCGCCCGGGGCCCGCGAGTTGGCTGCCCGCTCGGGAGTGGGAGTGTGCTTGATGCACATGCAGGGGGAGCCGCGTACGATGCAGCACCATCCGCATTACCAGGACGTGGTGGCCGAGGTATCTGAATTCCTGGTGCGGGCGCGCGAAGCCTGCCTTGCGGCGGGGGTGGCGCGAGACGCGATCGTGCTGGATCCGGGGGTTGGCTTTGGCAAAGAATTGGAACACAACATGACACTGCTCAAGGAACTGCCCCGTCTGGTCGCGCTCGGTTCCCCGCTCTTGGTGGGAGTGTCGCGAAAAAGCTTCATTGGCCGCATTCTCGCCCGCAGCACCGAGGAGCGCCTGTACGGCGGTCTGGGCCTTGCGGCGTTGGCGGTCTCGATGGGAGCGCGAATCATCCGCACCCACGACGTGGCACCCACGCGCGACGCGATCCGCATGGTCAGCGCCGTGTTGCTGGGGCGCCAGGCTGCGGAGGCGAGCTGATGCGCTGCTTCGGTACCGATGGAGTGCGCGGCCGCGTCGGGCAGGCGCCCATGACCGTGGATTTTGCGCTCCGGCTCGCCAGCGCCGCGGCTCGGGTGCTGGCACCCGCCGGCGGGCGTGTGCTCATCGGGAAGGACACGCGGTTGTCGGGTTATCTCTTCGAGTCGGCGCTCGAGGCGGGTTTCGTCGCCGCCGGCGTCGACGTGATGCTGATCGGACCTCTGCCCACGCCCGGCATCGCTTACATGACGCAGCGGCTCGGGTGCAGTTTCGGCGTCGTCATCAGCGCGTCGCACAACTCCTACGAAGACAACGGCATCAAATTTTTCGACGCCACGGGCAGCAAGCTTTCCGATGAGATCGAGACACTGATCGAACGGTCGATCGACGAGCCCGTCATCACGCAGGAATCGCAGCACCTCGGCAGGGCGGTTCGCATCGACCGCAGCAGGACGCAATACCAGGAATTCTGCGCATCGACCATTCCCGCCGGAATGAATCTGAGCGGTTTCAAAATCGTCATCGACTGCGCCAACGGCGCGGGGTACAAGGTCGCTCCGCGCGTGCTCGCGGATCTCGGCGCGGAAATCGTGCCCATCGGCTGCTCACCCAACGGCCGCAACATCAACGACGGTTGCGGTTCGACCGCACCCGAGCTGCTGCAGCTCACCGTCCCCGGGGTGCGGGCTCAAGTGGGCATGGCGCTCGACGGGGATGGCGACCGGGTTGTGATGGTGGATGAACTGGGGCGTTGCGTGGATGGGGATCAGCTTCTTTACATCTTGGCGACCGCGCGCCAAGCAGCCGGCCAGATGAAGGGACCCGTGGTCGGCACCGTCATGAGCAACCTGGGGCTCGAACATGCGCTGGCCGAACGCGGTATCGAGTTCCGGCGCGCACAGGTCGGCGATCGCCACGTCCTTTCGATGCTGAATGAGACGGGGGGGACCTTGGGGGGCGAAACCTCCGGCCACATTCTTTGTCTCGACAAGACCACGACGGGCGATGGGCTGGTGAGCGCCTTGCAGGTGCTTGCCGTGATGAAGTCGGCGGGGGCGGGACTTGCCGAACTGACGGCACCCATGCGCAGATATCCGCAGGTCTTGATGAATGTGCGGGTGGCCGGGCGCTTCGATCCGATGACCAAGCCCAGCGTGCTTGCGGTGGTGGACGCCCTGCAGCGGCAGTTCGAAGGCCGGGGCCGCATCGTACTGCGGGCTTCGGGCACCGAGCCGGTCATCCGGGTGATGGTGGAGGGTTACGATGCGGGCTTGGTCAAAAAAGGCGCTCGCGACATTGCGGCCGCGGTCGAGGCCGTGGCGACCGCCGACGGCGGGCTGCAGGCGGGCGAAGCGAGGGCGGGCCATCCCGCGGCCGGTGAACCGGGGGCGGCTCGTGCCGCGCTGGAGACCGACGCTCCCGTTGACGAAGCAACGGCTGAAACCTGGGCCGGGCTTGCAGTTACGGGGCGGCGCAGCTAATCTTCGCCGCCTTTACTGCAGGGCTGTGCCCTAAGGTGGTGCGTATGCGTCGTCCTGTAGTCGCGGGCAATTGGAAAATGCACGGGTCGCGATCTGCCAACCAGCTGTTGCTGACCGAGTTGGAGCGACGCGTGAAGCCTGAGTGGCCTGTCGACGTCGTCGTTTTCCCGCCCTTTGTCTACTTGGCCGAAGCGGTCCGAATGCTCGACGAAGGGCAGATTCGGGTGGGTGCCCAGGATGTTTGCGCCGAGGCGGGCGGGGCCTTCACGGGCCAGGTCAGTGCGGCGATGTTGAAGGACGTGGGGTGCCGCTACGTCGTCGTCGGACACTCCGAGCGGCGGCGCTTGTATCACGAAGATGACGCGCTGGTATCGCGCAAGTTCGGCGCGGTCTTAGGCGTGGGGCTTACACCGGTTCTATGCGTCGGCGAGACGCTGGAGGAGCATGAGGCGCAGCAAGCGCACGCGGTGGTGGCCCGGCAAATCGATGCGGTGATCGCCATGAACGGCATCGCCAGTCTTGCCAAGGCGGTCATAGCGTACGAACCGGTGTGGGCGATCGGTACGGGCCGCACGGCGTCGCCGCAGCAGGCGCAGGGGGTGCATGCCTACCTGCGCGGCCGGATCGCCGCGCAAGATGCTAATATAGCGCGCCATTTACGGATCCTATACGGCGGCAGCGTCAAGGGCGGCAATGCGGCAGAGCTTTTCTCGATGCCGGACGTCGATGGCGGATTGGTGGGCGGCGCTTCGTTGAGTGCCGATGAGTTCCTTGAGATTTGCGCGGCTGCGGCCCTACGGGAATCCGTTCGCCACTGAGAGATTTCTATGTTGCGTGGTTTTATTTTGGGATTTCATGTGCTGTTGGCACTGATGATCATCGGTCTCGTGCTGCTGCAGCGTGGCAAAGGTGCGGAAGCGGGAGCCGGATTTGGTTCGGGCGCGTCGGGCACCGTATTCGGTGCACGCGGCACGAGTACGCTGTTTTCGAAATTGACGGCGGTGTTTGCGGCGCTTTTCTTTGTGACGAGCCTGTCGCTTGCGTATCTCGGGACGCGAGGGCCCGGCGAACCCACCAGCGTGTTGGAGCGCTCGGTGTTGTCGACTCCGGCGCCTGCAGCACCGGCGCAGCCACCGGCTCAGCCGGCCGCACCTCAGCCGGCCGCACCGGATCCCGCGGCTCCTGCGGCGCCCGTGCCCAAGTGATTCGAGGGAAGTGATTCAAGCCGACGTGGCGAAATTGGTAGACGCGCTAGTTTGAGGGGCTAGTGGGGCAACCTGTGCCGGTTCGAGTCCGGCCGTCGGCACCATCATTGCCAGATGGACAGAAGTGTTCATGTGGCGCATTACGATGTCCTGTTATGGTAATTTGCGGACTTTAGCCAACGACGACGTATGTTGCGACAGTATTTGCCGATTCTGATTTTCATGGGCCTGGCCACGGTATTGGGTCTGGCGCTGTTCACGATCGGTTGGATCGCAGGTCCGCGGCGGCCGGACGCGGAAAAGCTCTCGCCTTACGAGTGCGGTTTCGAGGCTTTCGAGGACTCACGCATGCGGTTCGACGTGAGGTACTACTTGGTCGCCATCATCTTCATCGTCTTCGATCTGGAAATTGCGTTCTTTTTTCCGTGGGCCGTGTCGTTGGGCGTGACCGGCACTTTCGGGCTGATCGCGATGCTGATATTTGCATTGGTGCTGGTCGTTGCGCTGGTGTATGACTACCGGAAAGGGGCGCTTGAATGGGATTAGAAGCCGTGTCAGCCGACATCCCCACCGTTCGCGGCTTCGAAGTCACCACTGTCGACAAGCTGATCAATTGGGCACGCACCGGATCGTTGTGGCCGATGACCTTCGGCCTCGCCTGCTGCGCCGTTGAAATGATGCATGCCGGTGCCGCGCGCTACGACCTCGACCGCTTCGGCGTGGTGTTCCGCCCGAGTCCGCGGCAGTCGGACGTCATGATCGTGGCGGGCACGCTGGTGAACAAGATGGCACCGGCGCTGCGCAAGGTGTACGACCAGATGGCGGAGCCGCGTTGGGTGATTTCGATGGGATCCTGCGCGAACGGCGGCGGCTATTATCACTACTCTTATGCTGTGGTCCGCGGCTGCGACCGGATCGTTCCGGTCGATGTCTACGTTCCCGGCTGCCCGCCGACGGCGGAGGCGTTGCTGTACGGCATCATCCAACTGCAGAACAAGATCAAGCGCAACAAGGCAATCATCCGATGACCGATACTGCCGGCGCCGCTGCGGCGGTGGTTACGCAGCAAACTGAAGCACAGCAGGTGGCGCCGACCCGCCTCGAGATCCTGGCGGCGGCGGTCGCGCGGGTGTTTCCCGAAGGCCTCACGCCGGTGGCCGGGCACACGGGCGAACTGACCTATGAAGTTCCCGCCGATCGGTTGCTGAAGACCGCAGCGACATTTCGCGACCACGCCGAACTCAAGTTCGAGATGTGCATGGATGTGTGCGGCGTCGATTACCTGGAACACGGCCGCGCCGAATGGAAGACGGACGATGCGACGGCTTCCGGCTTCAGCCGCGGCGTCGCCCGAAGCGCGCGTGCACCAGCCGGCGATGGACTCCCAGGCAGGCGGTTTGCGGTGGTCTATCATTTGCTGTCCCTCGCGCATAACCATCGAGTACGCCTGCGGGTTTTTTGTCCCGACAATTCCCAGCCCATGGTGGATTCGGTGGTCGGCGTCTGGGCCTCGGCCGATTGGTTCGAACGCGAGACCTTCGATCTGTTCGGCGTTCTGTTCAGAGGCCATCCGGATCTGCGCCGTTTGCTCACCGATTACGGCTTCATCGGCCATCCTTTCCGCAAGGACTTTCCGTTGTCGGGCAACGTGGAAGTGCGCTACGACCCCGAGAAGGGGCGGGTTGTGTATCAGCCGGTGACCATCGAGCCGCGAGTCCTCGTGCCCAAGGTCATCCGTCACGACAACCGCTATGACCCGGCCCTCACTAACGCGCCGATTGCGGTACCGGCCAAAGACTCCGGCGCACCGTAGGAAGAGCGAATGGCTGAGATTCGAAACTACACGATGAACTTCGGGCCGCAGCATCCCGCGGCGCACGGGGTGCTGCGTCTGGTACTCGAGATGGACGGCGAGGTCATTCAAAAGGCCGATCCTCACGTGGGCCTATTGCACCGCGGGACGGAGAAACTGGCCGAGAGCAAGCCCTTCAACCAGTCGATCGGCTACATGGACCGGTTGGACTACGTATCGATGATGTGCAACGAGCATGCATACGTCCTGGCGATCGAAAAGCTGCTGGGAATCGAACCGCCGCTGCGCGGGCAATACATCCGGGTGATGTTCGACGAGATCACCCGCATTCTCAATCACCTGATGTGGCTTGGAGCGCACGCTCTCGACATCGGCGCGATGACGGTATTTCTCTATTGCTTCCGCGAGCGCGAGGACCTGATGGACTGCTATGAGGCGGTGTCGGGCACGCGCATGCATGCCACGTATTACCGGCCCGGAGGCGTGTATCGGGACCTGCCGGAGAGCATGCCGAAATATCAGCAGTCGCAGTGGCGGAGCAAGAGAGACGCGGATCGTCTCAACGAACGCCGCTCCGGCGGACTGATCGATTTCATCGCGGATTTCGTGAAACGCTTTCCGGCCTGCATCGATGAGTACGAAACTCTGCTCACGGACAATCGGATCTGGAAGCAGCGCACCGTCAACATCGGAGTGGTGACGCCGGAGCGCGCCATGCAACTGGGATTTTCCGGCCCGATGCTGCGCGGCTCCGGCATCGAATGGGACCTGCGCAAGAAGCAGCCCTACGAAGTCTACGACCGCATGGATTTCGACATCCCGGTGGGCGTCAACGGCGATTGCTACGATCGCTACCTGGTGCGCATCGAGGAGCTGCGTCAATCGACACGTATCGTCGAGCAGTGCGTCGCGTGGCTGAAAGACAATCCCGGTCCGGTCATGATAGACGACCGCAAGGTGCGGCCGCCGCGGCGCGAGGAGATGAAAGGCGACATGGAGTCCTTGATCCATCATTTCAAATTAATGACCGAGGGCTATTGCGTGCCGGAGGGCGAGGTCTATGCGGCCGTCGAGGCGCCCAAGGGCGAACTCGGCGTGTACCTGGTGTCGGATGGCGCCAACAAGCCCTACCGCCTCAAGGTGCGTGCCCCGGGATTCGCCCATCTCGCGTCGCTCGATGAAATGGTGCGCGGCCACATGCTGGCAGACGTGGTGGCCGTCATCGGCACTCAGGACATCGTATTCGGCGAGATCGACCGATGAGCGTGGAACTCTCGAAGCATGTGCGCGAGGAAATCGATCGGTGGGTCGCGAAGTTCCCGCCGGAGCGGAAGCGGTCCGCGGTGATTTCCGCGCTGCACGCGGCACAGCACGAGAATCACGGCTTCCTCACGCCCCCGATCATGGATGCGGTTGCCGAATATCTTGGGCTGCCGAACATCCAGGTGTATGAGATTGCCACCTTCTATTCGATGTTCGAGACCAAACCGGTGGGGCGTCACCATGTGTCGGTGTGCACCAACATTTCCTGCATGTTGCGTGGGTCGCAGGAAGTGGTCGATCATGTGGAAAAGAAGCTCGGCATCAAGACGGGCGAGAGCACACCGGACGGCCGAATTTATCTCAAGCGCGAGGAGGAGTGTCTGGCGGCGTGCACCGGCGCTCCGATGATGATGGTGGACCATGTGTTTCACGAGAATCTGACGCCGGAATCCATCGACAAGGTGCTGGACGAGTTGACATGACGTACGAGCAGAATCTGGTGTTGTTCGAGGCGCTGAACTACGAGAAGCCGTGGACCCTCGAGGGCTATCGGAAATTCGGCGGCTACCAAGCGTGGGAGAGGATTCTGCGCGAGCAGACGCCGCGCGAGAAAGTCATCGATGAGGTGAAGGCGTCGGGCCTGCGCGGCCGCGGCGGCGCCGCGTTTCCCACCGGGGTGAAGTGGGGCTTCATGCCGCGCACATCGCCGGTCCAGAAATATGCGGTGTGCAATTCGGACGAGTCCGAGCCGGGTACCTGCCATGACCGCGACATCCTGCGTTACAACCCGCACTCGGTGATCGAGGGCATGGCCATCGGCGGCTATGCGATGACCGCGACGGTGGGATACAACTACATCCGCGGCGAATTCCTGGGCGAGCCCATTCCGCGCTTCGAGGCCGCCTTGGCCGAGGCCTACGCGGCCGGATTGCTCGGCAAGAACATTCTGGGATCGGGAGTGGACTTCGATCTTCACATGTTCATCGGCGCGGGCGCCTACATCTGCGGCGAGGAAACCGCGCTGCTGGAGTCGCTCGAGGGCAAACCGGGCAAGCCGCGGTTCAAGCCGCCGTTCCCCGCCGGCTTCGGCCTGTACGGAAAACCGACCACCATCAACAACACCCAGAGCTATGCCTCGGTGCCCACCATCATGCGCAAAGGCGCGGCCTGGTTCGCGGGTCTTGGGCCGCCGAATTCCGGCGGCACCATGATTTTTTCCCTGTCCGGGCACGTCGCAAAGCCATGCAACATTGAATTGCCCCTGGGGATCCCCTTCAAGGATCTACTCGCCCTCGCCGGCGGCGTGTGGAAAGGGCGGCAGCTCAAGGCGGTGATTCCGGGCGGCGTTTCGGTGCCGGTGGTGCCGGCGGCCGCCATGATGGCGGCCAACATGGACTACGACTCGGTCAAGAAAGCGGGGTCATCCCTCGGCACCGGCTCGCTCATCGTCATGGACGAAACCACGTGCATGGTGCGGACCCTGGAACGTATATCGCGCTTTTATATGTCGGAATCCTGCGGACAGTGCACACCGTGCCGGGAGGGCACGGGCTGGCTCAACCGGATGTTGAAACGCATCATCGCGGGCGCCGGCCGCAGCGAAGATCTGACCCTGCTGGTGGACGTGGCCAACCGAATCGAAGGGCACACCATCTGCGCGCTGGGGGATGCTGCGGCATGGCCCGTGCAGAGTTTCGTCAAACATTACCGTCACGAGTTCCAGTACATGATCGAACACAATGGCCGGTCGATCGTTGATGATCAGCCGAGTGTCACTGCCGCGGCAGTGGCGGCGTAAGGGCGCACGATGAGCGACGATCTGGTCAATATCGAAGTGAACGGCGTTCCGCTGAAGGCCCGCAAGGGTCAGATGATCATGCAGGTCACCGATCCTGCGCACATCTATATTCCGCGATTCTGCTACCACGAAAAATTGACCGTCGCAGCCAACTGCCGCATGTGCCTGGTCGAGGTCGAGAAGGCGCCGAAGCCGATGCCGGCTTGCGCGACGCCGGTGATGGAGGGCATGAAAGTATTCACCAAATCGCCGAAAGCCGTCGCCGCGCAGCGGGCGACGATGGAGTTCCTGCTCATCAATCATCCGCTCGATTGCCCGATCTGCGATCAGGGCGGCGAGTGCGAGCTGCAGGACCTGGCGATGGGTTTCGGCCGCGACATCTCGCGCTTCGCCGAACGCAAACGGGTCGTGAAGGACAAGAATCTAGGGCCCTTGATCTCCACCGACATGACGCGCTGCATTCATTGCACGCGCTGCGTGCGCTTCGGTCTGGAGATTCAAGGCTACCCGCAAATGGGCACCACCGGCCGCGGCGAGCACATGGAAGTGGGCACCTACATCGAGCAGAGCGTCGATCACGAATTGTCGGCGAACATCATCGATCTGTGTCCCGTGGGCGCGCTCAACAACAAACCGTTCCGCTATCACGCGCGCGCCTGGGAGATGCAGCAGCAGGCATTGGTGTCGCCGCACGATGCGTTCGGGACCAACCTCTATGCGCATACGCTGCGCGGCAAGATCATGCGCATCGTGCCGCGGGAAAACGAGGATATCAACGAGACCTGGATCGCGGATCGCGACCGATTCGGCTTCGAGGGCATCTACTCGGGCGAGCGTGTCACTCAGCCGCTGATGCGGGTCAACGGAATTCTCCACGAGGTCGACTGGGAAGTGGCGTTGACCGCTGCGGCGGAAGGATTGCAGAAGGCGATCGCACAGCACGGCGCCGCCTCCGCCGGATTTCTCGCATCTCCCACCGCTACGGTCGAGGAGATGTATCTGTTGGCGCGGATTGCGCGCGGCTTGGGCAGCGGCAACGTCGATCACCGTCTGCGTCAACTTGATTTTCGAGCGCAGGAGACCGAGGGTGCGTACCCGAACCTCGGGATGCCGATCGCGGATGTCGACAAGCTCGAGGGCGTGCTCGTCATCGGCGCGAGCCTGCGCCATGAGATGCCGATGCTGGCGCACCGGATCCGCAAGGCCGCGATCAAGGGCGCCAAGGTGGCCTTCCTCAATCCTCGCTTATTCGACTATCTTTTTCCGGTGGCCGCCTATGGGCTGGCCGAGCGCGATCTGGTCGGCAACCTCGCGGCCGTCGTGCATGCGGCCGCGGCGGCGGCGAACCAGGCCATTCCGGCCGGCCTCGCGGGCGTCACGGTCACCGACGATCACAGGGCCGTGGCAGCCGTGCTCGCTCAAGGCACCCGCCGCGCGGTCCTGCTGGGCAATCTCGCGCAGCGTCATCCTGCCTACTCCGAACTGAAGCGGCTCGCCGGCCTGTTGGCGTCATTGAGCGGCGCGCGGCTCGCGCTCCTGACCGAGGGGCCCAATTCCGCCGGCGGCTATCTCGCGGGAGCCGTTCCTCACCGTGAAGCCGGCGGGATTCCCGCCCGGTCGCCCGGGCTCGCCGCCGGTGCGATGATGGAATCCGCGCTCAACGCGTACGTGCTGTTCGGCGGAATCGATCCGGCCCTTGATCTCGGAGCAGGCCGTGACCCGCTGCGGACCGCCGATCTGGTGGTGGCGGCAACCACTCACTTGCCGGCGAGTCTGCGCGAGGTGGCGCACATCGTCCTGCCCATCGGGTCGTTCGCCGAGTCGTCGGGTACCTACGTCAACATCGAGGGCCGCTGGCAGAGTTGGCCCGGCGCCGCGAAGCTGGTGGGCGACAGCCGGCCGGGGTGGAAAGTGTTGCGGGTTTTGGCGAATCTCCTCGCCGTTCCGGGCGTCGACTACAACAGTTCGGAGGAGATCCGTGAATCGCTGCGCAGCGTCTGCGGGGTGAGTCTCTCGGCGCCCCTTGGCGGCGCCGGCGCGGCTGGTGGCGGCGGCGCGCTGGACGCGGGCGCCGGCGCGATCGGACGCGGTGCGGTCAACGGAGGGGCGGAGCCATCCGGACCCTGGATCGACATCCCGCCGTATCAGGTTGACATGCTGGTGCGCGGATCCGAAGCGCTCGCCAAAACCAAGGACGGGCGCATGGCCCGCGGCGTGATCTAGCCATGTGGGATTGGAGCCCAATCCGTGACTGGTTGTCCGACTGGATCACGCCCTACTGGACGTTTCCGCTGCTGACGGCGGTGCAGGCATTGATCGTCGTGGTGTGCATCATCCTCGTCATGGCGTACTACACGCTGGCGGAACGCAAGATCATCGGTTGGATACAGGCGCGCAAGGGACCTAACCGGGTGAATCTGTTGTGGATTCCGGGAGCGGCGCAGCCGTTCGCGGACGTGTTCAAGCTGATGTTCAAGGAAATCGTGATTCCGGCCGACGCCAGCGGCTTCTTGTTCCGCTTGGCTCCATTCCTGGCGCTGATCCCGGCGCTGGCCATCTGGGCCGTCATTCCGTTGTCGCCGCAGCGCGCGTTCGCGAACATCGACGCGGGCCTGCTGTATGTTCTGGCCCTCACTTCGATGGGCGTGTACGGCATCATCCTCGCGGGCTGGGCTGCAAACTCCAAGTACGCCTTCCTGGGCGCGATGCGCTCCGCCGCGCAAATCGTTGCCTATGAAATCGCCATGGGTTTTGCCATGGTGGGCGTGTTGATGGCGGCGGGCAGCCTCAACATCGGCGATATCATCCAGGCGCAACACGGCGGGTCCTTGAGCTGGAACTGGTTCTGGCTCTTCCCGTTGCTGATGGTGTACTTCATCTCGGGGGTGGCGGAAACCAACCGCGCGCCCTTCGATGTGGCGGAGGGCGAATCGGAGATCGTCGCCGGGTTCCACGTCGACTACTCGGGCATGGCGTTCGCCCTGTTCTTCATCGCCGAATATGTCAACATGATCCTGATCTCGGCGCTGACGGTGGTGTTCTTCTTCGGCGGCTGGCTGTCGCCGTTCGACGGCTACCTCCCCGACGATGCATGGCTCGCGACCCCGAGCTTTTTCTGGTTCGGATTGAAGACGCTGTTTCCCATGTTCAGTTTCCTGTGGTTGCGTGCGACATTTCCGCGCTACCGGTACGACCAGATCATGCGGCTGGGCTGGAAGGCCTTGATCCCGGTGACGCTGGTCTGGCTGTTGGTCGAGGGCTTCATGGTGTACCTCCATGTGGGCCCGTGGAAGGGGCATTCGTAATGCAGGGCGTACGCAGTTTCATCAAGACATTTCTTCTTTGGGAGCTGCTGCTGGGCTTGTCCGTGACCCTGAGGGAGATGTTCAAGCGCAAGATCACGATCAATTACCCGGAAGAGAAGACGCCCCAAAGCTCACGCTTTCGCGGGCTGCATGCGCTGCGCCGCTACCCCAACGGGGAGGAGCGCTGCATCGCCTGCAAGCTGTGCGAGGCGGTGTGCCCGGCCTTGGCCATCACCATCGAATCGGACGTCGGCAGCGACGGCACGCGGCGGACCACCCGCTACGACATCGACCTGTTCAAGTGCATCTATTGCGGATTTTGCGAGGAGGCGTGCCCGGTGGATGCCATCGTCGAGACGCGGCTGCACGAATATCACATGGAGAACCGCGGCGAGAACATCATGAGCAAGGACAAGCTGCT
>Ga0307516_10001402_pt1 | contig 33337 bp, 31 predicted proteins | sample 19_EM_MG_FD_203310 | JGI IMG/M metagenome (GOLD analysis project Ga0307516, IMG submission 203310) | Populus trichocarpa ectomycorrhiza microbial communities from riparian zone in the Pacific Northwest, United States - 19_EM | ecosystem: Host-associated > Plants > Roots > Unclassified | place...
GTGAAGTCGGCGTCCCTGGGGGAGGGTTCGTGGGGCGCGGGGACGGCGCTGCCGAGCTTCTCCCCTTCGATGTCGACGTGCGGCAGGCGCCGGTCGAGCCAGCCGGGCAGCGACCAGGCCCGTTGGCCGAGCAGGGCCAGGACGGCGGGCACGATGGTCATACGGACCACGAACGCGTCGAAGATCACCGCGACGGCCAGACCGAAGCCGAGCGATTTGATCATGGCGTCGTCGCCGCCGATGAAGCCGCCGAAGACACCCGTCATGATGAGCGCGGCGGCGATGACGACCTTCCCGCTGTGCCGGAATCCCTCGGTGATCGCGGCTCGCGGATCGGCGCCGTGGACGTACGCCTCGCGGATCCGGGTGACCAGGAAGACCTGGTAGTCCATGGCGAGGCCGAAGACGATGCCGACCAGGAGGATCGGCATGAGGCTCATGACCGGACCGGTGGCCTGCAGGCCGAACAGGTCCTTGAACCAGCCCCACTGGAAGACCGCGACCACCGCGCCGAGAGAGGCCAGGACGGACAGCAGGAAGCCGAGCGCCGCCTTCAGCGGCACCAGCAGCGAGCGGAAGACGAGGATCAGGACCAGGAAGGCCAGGCCGACGACGAGCGCCAGGTAGGGGAACATCGCGGCGGAGAACTTCGCGGCGACGTCGATGTTCATCGCGGTGGTACCGCTGACCAGGGCCTGCGCGCCGGTCGCGGTCTGGACGCCCTGGGCTTGGTCGCGGATGGTGTGGACGAGGTCGTTGGTCTGTTCGCTCGCGGGCGAGCTCTTGGGGACAACGGTGACCATCGCGGTGTCACCAGCCGGGTTGTACGTGGCCGGGGTGACGGCGGCGACGTCCTTCAAGTCCTCTACATGGTCGGTGAGTTGACCGACCGCGGTCCTCGTCGCCGCGGGGTCGCTGTCGCTGACGACGAGGGTCAACGGGCCGTTGAAGCCGGGGCCGAACGACTCGGCCAGCATGTCGTAGGCCTTGCGCTCGGTGGTGGCGGTGGGCTTGGAACTGTCGTCGGGCAGGCCCAGTTCGAGCTGGGTCGCGGGCAGTGCGATCACGCCGAGACCAAGAACCGAGAAGAGCAGGACCTTCCAGGGGCGGCCCAGGACGAAGGCCGCCCAGCGTTCCGCCGCCGGCGGCTTCAGGGCAGTGGTCGCAGTGGTCTTCGTACGGGTGGGCTTCCGCCTTGAACTACGCCCCAGGGCCCTCTCGGGGGCAAAGGCCAGCAGGGCCGGGACCAGGGTGATGGCGACCAGGACGGCGACGATGACGGCGCCGGCGCCTGCCATTCCCATGGCCGTGAGGACGGGCAGGTTCACCACGGCCAGGCCGACCAGGGCGATGACGACGGTCAGACCGGCGAAGACCACCGCGGAACCAGCGGTCCCGTTCGCCCGGGCGGCAGCCTCGCGGGCGTCATGCCCTGCGGCACGTTCGGAGCGGTAGCGGGAGACGATGAACAGGGCGTAGTCGATGCCCACCGCGATGCCCAGCATGGCCGCCAGTGCTGAGGTGCTGCTGCTGAGGTCCAGGGCGGCGGTGAGCGCGGTGATGGCACCCATGGTGACGCCGACACCGACCAGGGCGGTCAGCAGCGGCATGCCGGCCGCGATGAACGAGCCGAAGGTGATGACCAGGATCAGCGCGGCGAGCACGAACCCGAGCGCCTCGGAGGAACCGCCCGACTCGGCGGGTGCCAGCGCGCTGCCGGACGCCTCGACGGTCAGGCCCTGGTCGCGTGCGGCGTCCAGGGCGTCGTCGAGGCGATTGTGGTCCGCGTCGGTCAGGTCGGCGGCCTTGGTCTTGTACGTGACCTGGGCATAGCCGGTGGTGCCGTCGGCGCTGATGGTCTTGGCCGCGAACGGGTCGGAGACCGAGGCGACCCGTGGCGATGAGGCCTTCAAGTCCTTGAGCAGCGAGGAGATTTCGGCCCGCGGACCGCTGTCGGCCAGCTTCTCCCCGTCGGGCGCCCGGACGACGACGCGGGCGCTCGCCCCGTCGGCGTTGGCCGCGGGGAACTTCTCGCCGAGCACGTCGTACGCCTTCTGCGCCTCGATGCCGGGCAGGGTGATGTTCGAGTTGCTGCTGCTGCCGCTACTGCCCGCCGCCGCGGCGCCCGCGACGCCGAGTACGACCGCCCAGAGCAGCAGGGTCAGCCAGCGGCGCTTGAATGCGCCGCGCCCGATCCGGTGCAGAAATGTAGCCATGAGAAACACAGACTCCGTACGTCAAGAGCGAGACGAGGAAGGAGAAAGGGCGGTGCCCGGGCAGCTCACCCGGTACCCCGCCCGGCGGGCCGGGGCCCCTAGTCCGCGGCACACACTCCAGGACCACCCCGTACGCCCGAACGCCGAAGGGTCCGGGCGCGGCCCGTCGTGGTCGACGGGCCGGGGGTGGGGCACCGGTGCGGGGGAACGCCCGTGCCCTTGATCAATGCTGCGGCAGCTCGCTGCGGCGCGGCGTCAGCCCTGGGTACGGACTGCGACGCGCCGTGTCGGTCATCCGGCCGACACCACGGGAGCGGTTCTGCTTCCTAGGCTGGTGACGTGGACTGGAAGCTTCCGTTCTCTCCTGGTATCCGACGCGTCATCTCCGCCGCCGCGATGGTGTCCCTGGCCCTGCTGTGGGCGGCCGACATCGTGGTGCTGCTGTTCCAGACCGAGCCGCCGATCTCCGCCACCACCTGGATGCCGGTGTTCGTCACGGGTCCCGCGGCCGCGCTCGCGCTGCCCGGTACCCGCTACTCGCCGGCGTTCCCGGTCCGGGCAGCGGCGGTGGCCGCTCTGTCCCTCACGCTCACCTGCGTGTGCCTGTTCGTGCCGGTGACCGGAACGGACATCGGCTACCTGGAGGCGTTCGCACTGCTGTGCCTGATCGTCCGGGCACTCGCCCAGGTCCAGCCCAACCGCACCATGGCGTGGACCGTCGCCGCCCTGGCCGTCAGCATGGTGATGCAGACACTGCGCACCCGGACGCTGGACGGCTTTGTCGCGGGCAGTTACGCGGTGACGATCATGCTCTCGCTCGGCATCGCCATGGGGTGCGTCCTGCGCGCGACCGAGGCCCGTCGGCAGCGCGCCGTACAGGACGTGCGGCAGGCTGAACGGCTGGCACTGGCCAGGGATCTGCACGACCTGATCGCCCACCACATGACGGGCATCATCGTGCAGGCCAACGCGGCCAGGACCATCCACGCGACCGCACCCGAGAAGGTCGAGCCGGCCCTGGAGGCGATCGCCCGGTCCGGTACGGAGACCCTGGAGTCGATGCGCCGGCTGGTGCGGGTGCTGCGCGAGGACAACCATCAGCCCCTGCTGCCGGGCGATCTGCTCGCCGAACTCGGGGATCTCGTCGGCCAGTTCTCCCAGCACCGCCCCGGCGCCCCGGCGGCCCGGCTCGAGGCGAGCGCCGCGGTCCGCACGAGCCGGTTCAGCCCGGAGATCGAGGCGACCGTGCTGCGGGTGGTCCGGGAGGCCCTCACCAATGTGCTGCGCCATGCGCCGGGCGAGCAGGTGACCGTACGGCTGGACGCCGCCACGGAGTGGCTGCGGCTGACGGTGATCAACAGCGCGAGGCCGCGCCCGGCGGACCGTCCGGCGGGCGGCCGCGGCGGCTTCGGGCTGATCGGTCTGCGCGAACGCGTCGAGGCACTCGACGGCACGTTCCGGGCCGGTGCCACGGACTCCGGTCAGTGGGAGGTACAGGCCGCCCTGCCGCGCCCCGTCACAGACGCTGGTCGCGCGAGGTGACGACCCCGTTCTCCCACGCCCAGGCCGCGATCTCGACGCGGTTGCGTGCCTCGACCTTGGCCTGGATCCGGGCCAGATACGTCTTCACCGACGACAGCGACAAGAACAGCTCCTCCGCGATCTCCTGGTTGGTTCGGCCCACCGCCACCAGGCGGGCGATCTCCGTCTCCCGGCCGCTCAGCCCGGCAGCCTCCCGGTGCTCCTCGCCGCCGAGTCCGTGCGTCAGTCCGCGCAGCAGCCGCACCGTGACCGCCGGCGAGACCAGCGCGTCGCCGCGTGAGGCCGCCCGTACCGCCTCCACGAGCAGCGCGGGCGGAGCGTCTTTGAGCAGGAAGCCACAGGCCCCGTTGCGCAGTGCGTCGCGCACGTAGTCGTCCTGGTCGAACGTCGTGATCACGACGACGTTCGTCGCGGGTTCGCCCGACCGGTCGCCCGCCAGGATGCGGGTGACCTCCAAACCGTCCATCCGCGGCATACGAATGTCGACCAGCGCCACCGCGGGGCGCAGCCGGCGGGCCAACTCGACGCACTCGACACCGTCGCGGGCGACACCCACGACCCGGATGCCGGGCTGGGCATCGAGGATCAACTCAAAGCCGGCCCGGACCAGTTCCTGATCGTCGGCGATCACCACATCGATCAGCTCATCGGCCACAGTCGTCCTTCTCTCACGAGAGGCGTCACGCAGAGGGACCGGTTCCCGGCGGAGGTCATCGCCCACTGCGTGTGGTTCTATCACCGCTTCACGCTGAGCTTCCGCGAGGTCGAGGAACTGATGCTGGCGCGCGGCGTGATCGTCTCGTACGAGACGGTCCGGCTGGTGTGCGAAGTTCGGTCCGTTCTATGCCCGCGAGCTGTAGCGCCGCAGGCCGCGGGTTGGGGACAAGCGGCACCTGGACGAGCTGCTCCGGCCCGGGTCTACCAACTTGCCCCTGACCAGCTGGGGGACCGACGCGAGGAAGAGGATTGCCGGGAGGAAGCGGGGCATCCTCACGGAAACGATGGGACTGATCCTCTTGTGCGGTTCGAACACCACGAACGCCAGGAGGGTTACGATCGATTCGTAAGTAGGCACTTTGAAGTGCGTTGCGTTCCTGACAGGAGAGCTGGATGGCCACCACGACGAAGTCGGCGCGCCGAATCGAGCCGGGCACGTACGAGGCATACATGCATGACTGTCCCGCGGTGGCGTTGCTCTCGACGATCAGCAACCGGTGGGTCAGCCTGACGATGTGCACCCTCGGGTCCTACGGCGATCCGATGCGGTACAGCCACATCAGCCGAGAGATCCCGGGCGTCAGCCAGAAGATGCTCACCCAGACCCTGCGCATGCTCGAGCGCGACGGCATGGTGAAGCGGACGGTCACCCCGACTGTGCCGGTGCGTGTCGACTACGAGTTGACCCCGCTCGGGCAAGGGCTGTACGACCTGCTGTCCCAGGTACGCGACTGGGCCGTCGTCAAAACCGATGAGGTCGACGCGGCGCGGGCCCGCTACGACACCCGGCAGACCGACCAGTAGCGACAACACAAGCCCCCCGCGGACTGTGCGCCTCCGCCCGAACGAGATGACCGGGCTCGTCGTCAGCGGCTGTCGCGGGGCCCGGAACATCTTCACCGCAGGTCATGGTCCACAACCCGACTCGCCGCCTTCACCATGGTGACCATCTGTCCGGCGAGGGTCGTAACGCACTTTAAAGTGCCTACTTACGAATCGATCGTAACTTGCCTAGCGTTCGTGGCGTTCCTGACGTTCGAATATGCAAAGGGAAGAGCGAAGATGATGCGCGCAGCAGTCGTGAAGAAGGTCGGTGGACCCGAAGCTGTCGAGGTCTTGGAGGTCCCCCTCCCGGAACCAGGTCCCCTGCAGGTCCGTATCAAGGTCGCGGCCGCCGCGCTCAATCCCGCCGACGCCGCTGTGTGGGCCGGGGTCTTCGCGCAGCCGGAGGGCATGGAGTACGCCGGTCTGGGGCTGGACGCCGCCGGGACGATCGACGCGGTCGGTCCGGGCGTCCCGCTGTCCGTCGGAACCCCGGTGATCGCGTTCGATGCCACGGTGCTGCGCCCGACGAAGGCCCAGGCCGAGTACCTCGTGACCGACCTGGGTTCCATCGCACCCGCCCCACAGGGCATGGACCTGACGCTCGCGGCGACGATCCCCCTCAACGCGATGACCGCCTCACTGGCCCTGGACCACCTCCCGCTACGCCCCCGCGACACTTTGCTGGTCACGGGCGCCGCCGGGGCCGTTGGCGGCTACGCCGTCGAGTTGGCCAGGACGCAAGGCGTGCGGATCGTCGCGCAGGGCCGGCCCGAGGACGAGGAGTCTCTCCGCGGTCGTGGCGCCACCTGGTTCGTCTCGCGCGGGGAGGAACTGAGTGAGGCGGTGCGCCGGTTCGTGCCTGAAGGCGTGGACGGCGTGCTCGACGCGGCGGCGCTGGGCGCCCCCGCGCTGGCGGCTGTCCGCGACGGCGGCGTCTTCGTGAGCGTGAGGGGCGACGTGCTCCCGGCGCCGCAGCGGGGCGTGGTGGTACGACACACGTCCGCCGGCCCCGAAGCGACCCGCCTCTCGTACCTTTCCGCGCTCGCCGAGGTGGGCGTGCTGACGCCGCGCGTGGCGCAGACCTACCCCCTGTCGCAGGCCGCCGAAGCCCATGCCCTGCTCGCCCGGGGCGGCCTGCGCGGCCGGATCGTGCTGGTGCCGTGACCGACACCGACGCCACCGGAAGGAGCCGATCGTGAAGAAGGCCCCCACTGCCACCGCGGTGACCAGGATCTCCGCTCCGGTGGAGGACGTCTGGCGCGCGCTCGTGGCGTTCGACCAGTACGAGCGGTGGCACCCGGTTCTGTCCCTCGACGCGAAGCCCGAACAGGTCGTGGTCGGGGCGGACATTCCGGGCCGCCGATCGAGCGGCGACGCCGGTCAGCTGGACGTCACTTTGAGGATCGTCGACGTGCAGGCCCCCCACCGGCTGGTCTGGGAAGGCGGATCGCTCGACGCGATCCTCGGCAGGCACTCGTTCGTGCTCACCCTCCAGCCGGACGGCACCACCGAGCTCACCGACTCCGAGGAGTTCTTCGGCGTCGCCGCCGCCGAACTCATCCCGGCACTTGGCCAGTTCACGCAGGAGTACTCCCGATACGGCGCCGCCCTGCGCGCACGCGTGGAGGGTCTGTCCGGCTGACGAGGTCGGTCAGCTGCAGAAGACCGTCAAGGAAATGGATGCCGGAGTGTCCGGTGACCATGGAGCAGGTCGCATGCCGGTACCGCCATCGGCATTGGCACCGGCACCGTTCATGGAAGCCGATACGGTCATGCGGCCCTCCCTCTCCCCGGCTCAGGCCCCGCGCCCCGCCCCGGACCCGCGGCTCCTCCTCCGCCAGCGGGCGCGACGGGACCACAAGGAACGGGACCAGAAGGAACGGGACCAGACTTCACAAGGTCAGCAGAACGGGCTTGACCTCAAGTTTGGTTGAGTTTCTATGGTCCTCGCATGCCTACACACCGCGCACATGCGCTCAAGATCGGCGTCCTCATCGGCAGTGTTCGGGCCGGGCGGTTCGCCGACAAGGTCGCCGACTGGTTCGTTGCCGAGGCCGGTGGGCGTCAGGACATGGACATCCATGTGATCGATCTGGCCGAGCCCGCCCTCGTCGACGAACTGCGGCTGAGTTTCGAACAGTCCGGTGATCGCCCCGACGACCGCCCCGGTGACGTACCGAGGCTTGCTCGGCGCATCGAGGGGCTCGACGGGTTCGTGGTCGTCACCCCCGAGTACAACCACGGGTACCCGGCGTCCCTGAAGCTGGCCATCGACTACGTGTACAGCGAGTGGCGGGCCAAGCCGGTCGGGTTCGTCTCGTACGGGGGAATGGCCGGCGGTCAGCGGGCGGTGGAGCAACTACGGCAGGTCTTCGCCGAGTTGCATGCCGTCACCCTGCGGGACACCGTCAGCTTCCCCATGGCCTGGGAGAGGTTCGACGATCGCGGGCGGCCGATCGACGAGGACGGCGCGGGCAAGGCCGCCGCCGTGCTGCTGGACCAGCTCGCCTGGTGGGGGCTCACCCTCCGGGAGGGTCGGGCCGCCCGGCCCTACGTGGGGTGAGCCCCCGAACCATGCCCTCAGCGCAACGTCTCGGCGCAACGTCTCAGCGCGACGCCACCCGCACGAACCTCCCCGCCACCCCCAGCTCCCCTTCGATCCGCTTCGCCGTCGCCCTCAGCTCGGGAAGGATGTCCTCGACGCATTCCCGCGCCGTGCGGCGGGCCGCGTGCAGGGCCACGTTGGCGGCGGCGACCACGGTTCCCGTGCGGTCGTGGACCGGTACCGCGATCGAGCGCAGGCCCTCCTCCCACTCCTCGTCGAGCAGGGCGTAACCCTGCCGGCGGACTTCCTCCAGCTCCCCGGAAGGCGCCCCCCTCCGCTGGGCCAGCAGTACCTGGCCCAGCGATGTCGTCGGCGCCGGCAGCCGTGTGCCGACCGTGATGTCCACGCTCATCACGCGGTGCGCGGCTGCCCGGGCCGTGTACTGGATCTCCTCGCCCGTCGGGGAGAGGACCGCGAGCGACGTGGACTCGTGGAGCCGGGCGGCCAGGTCCGCCAGGTGGGGGCCCGCGATGCGGGGGAGGGAGGTGCGGGAGAGGGGTGGGAAGCCGAGGGACAGGACGCGGGGGGTGAGGGCGAACGTGCGGTGCGGGCCCGCGGTCACCAGGCCCAGGTGTTCGTACGTGATCAGCGCCCGGCGTGCGGTCGCGCGCGCCAGGCCGGTCGCCTTCGCCACCTCCGTCAGGGTCGACGCCGGACTGTCCTCGCCGAACGCCGTCAGTACGGTCAGTCCACGGGCCAGCGACTCGATGAACTCCCGGCCCAGCTCCTGCTTCGACGCCCGGAGGAGTCGGGCCGATGCCGATGCCGACGCCGACGCCGACGCCGAATCGGAAGTGGAAGCCGCCGCAGCCTCCCGCAGCGCGCCCTCCCGCAGCGCACCCTCCATCTCCGTCACCGCTGTACGCAGTTGGGGGAGCAGCGTGTCGTGCAGGTGGGCCGCCGTGTGCCGGCTGGTGTGGCTCACCACGCTCGCCACGCAGGCGATCCGGCCCGTACCCGGATCCCGTACGGGTACCGAGACCGCGACCAGTCCCGGTTCGATCAACTGGTCGTCCAACGCCCAGCCGTCCTGCCGGGCACGGGCGGCCCGGCGTTCGAAGTCGTCGTCCGGCGAGGCGTGTTCGCGTGGCGGTACGGCCGAAAAGCCCCGGTCCTGCGGGTCAGCCGCCCGGCGTGCCCGCCACTCCTGCCACTCGTCCGGCGTCCACTCGGACGCGAACAGCGGGCCGGGGGCGGTGCGTTCGGCCGGGAGCAGGTCTCCGATGCGGAAGCTCAGGGACATGGCGCGGCGGCGGGTGGCCTGGTGGATGAAGCGGATGCCGTCGCCGTCGCCGACCGCCAGCGACACCGACTCGTCCAGTTCGTCGGCGAGCGCGTCCGCGCGGGCGTCCAGGAGGGCGGGCAGCCGCAGGGCGGCCAGGTAGGCGTTGCCCAGTTCCATGAGACGCGGGGCGAGGACCACGTCCCGGCCGTCGAGACGGACGTACCCCATGCGCGCGAGGGTGGAGGTGATCCGGTCCACCGTGGAGCGGGCGAGACCGGTGGCACGTTCGAGCCCGCTCAGGCTCAACGTCCCTCCGGCCTCGGTGAGTTGACGCAGCAGACCGATGCCCCGGATCAGCGGTGCGACCGCCTCGGCCGGTACCGGGGTGCCATCCGGGGCGACCCCACGCGGGGTCTTCTCGTTCAGGGGCGTCTCGGCGCGCGCTCCCGTGGCGGTCGCGGCCGGCGTCCCCGTGTCCGTCTCGACGGGGGGCTCGGCAGGTGTCTCAGCGGGCATCGGTTCTCCGTACGGCGGTCGCGGCAGGCCTACCGTAATCCGGGGGGGCTCCGCGGACGATGGCCGGTCACCGGCAGCCGGTCGTTCCCGGCGGTGCCGTCCGCTCGACGGCCATGTCACCCGCGATCCCCGCGGGTCCAGGGTTCCCGGGACCGTGTCCTCGGTGCTCAACGGAGCGTGTCCCCGGTGCTCAACGCCGCGTCACCAGCAACCGGTAGTTGCCCAGGAGGTCCGCCCCCGCGACCGAGATGCGGATGCCTCTCCTCGGGTCCCGGAAGTCCTCGCCGGGGGCGAACGGCGCGTCGGAGAGTTCGGCGTGGACGTTCGGGCTGCGGGTGCAGCCGCCGCTGCCGCGGTGGGAGTCGCGCACCGTGACAGGGCCCTGGCCGGTGTCCACGTCCGCGTCGACCTGGTAGATCAGTACGCCCGGCCGGCACACCGACTCGTCGTTGCCCTCGCGGGTGCGCAGTTCGACGGCGTACCCGGTGCGGCCGCCGAGCAGCGGGACGAAGAGCAGCTTGGCGCCGCCGGTCCGGGCCAGCGGCGTGAGGGTGTGCTCCGTCGTGCCCGGTGTCGTCACGCAGCTCATCTGGGTGGCGTCCAGCCAGCCGAGCTTCCACTTGTGCCAGCCCAGCAGGTCGTTGTTGGCCCCCCAGTCCTCGCTCATGATGTCCCAGTGGCCGACCGCGCCCCCGCCCTCCTGGGTGTACAGGTCGGGCAGGCCGAAGACATGGCCGTTCTCGTGCGGGAGGACGCGGTAGCCGTTCTTGTCGTAGGAGCCGGAGCCGTCGTCCTGGCGGGAGTACACGAAGGAGGCGTTCGACACCGGGACGCCGTCGGCGACGGGGGCCTCCGTGTTGCCGGCGAAGGTGACCGACAGGACCGTGTCCAGTGCGGAGGGCCCGGCGTTGGGCGTCATCAGCACGTTCAGGAAGTCGTACGACCGGAAGTCCACCTTGGGATCGGCCGCGGTCACGATGTCCTGGATCAGCTGCCGGTAGCCGGGGTCGAAGGGCGCGCCGCGCTCTATGCCGTAGGACCGGAACGACTTCGGCATGCGCAGCCAGTCGGGGATCGGTGTCTCGGGGCGGTAGTCGAGGCGGCCGTAGGAGCTGGTGCGGAACCACTCCTGGGTCTTCGGGAAGAACTCCTGGAACCGGCTCTGCGCGCTGCCCGAGCCGGGCGCGTCGGAGAAGTCGACCATCAGGGTGAGGACGTGGACGGTGCCGAGGGAGCGGGAGTAGCCGCCCGGGGTCGGGATGCCCTCCGACATCTGGACCGTCGGGCCGCCGCTGATCATGCAGGGGCCCTGGGCGGCCGAGCGGGTGAGGGTGATCGGGCTTGCCCCGGCCGTCGTGGGGCTCGGGGGGAGGTGTCCGGTGCCGGCCGAGGTGCTGACCGCGAGGGTCAGCGCGGTCACGGAGGCCAGGGCGGCCACGCGGTGCGGGCGTATCCGACGCCGGAGCGGCTTTGGAGACGTGCCCGTCCCTCCCTGCCGTCTCCCGGGCAGCGGCTGCATCGGATGGCCCCTTCGGTCCTCGGCAGCCGCCGAAGTGAAGGCTGCGCCCTTTCGATCACCCTGTGGTGAGGGGTTCGCGGGCGCGCGCTGGAGGCGACCGAACGTGGGGTTCTCGCTCCGTGACCAGCCGGGATCGGATGCGAGGCGGGGCCCGGGGACAGCTGGGATCAGCTCCAGAGGTGAATGTGACTCAGGTCACATGAAATCGTCGTCGAGGCGGGAAATAACCGGGGACCTCTTCCCCGTTTAGCCATGTGTTCGAGCGAAACGGGGACTCCGTCCCCGGATCTTTACCCGTTCGTCACAGACGTCACATAACGTCACTCATCCAACCTCAGGAGAGCACCGTGCAGACCGCGACCCCCGTGCAGCACAAGGCGACCCGGCCACGTGCCGACGCCCTGCGCAACCGGGAGCGGATCGTCAGCGCCGCCCGGGAGATGTTCACCGAGTTCGGCCCCGACGCGCCGCTCGATGAGATCGCCCGCCGGGCCGGCGTCGGCAATGCCACGGTGTACCGCAACTTCCCGGACCGCGAAGCCCTGGTCCGTGAGGTCGTCTGCTCGGTCATGGACCGCACCTCGGAAGCGGCCGAGCAGGCGCTCGCGGAACTCGGCGACGCCTTCGGGGCGCTGGAGCGCTTCGTGCACGTCTCCGCCGACCAGCGGATCAGCGCGCTGTGCCCGATGGTCGCCAGCACCTTCGACCAGAACCACCCCGACCTGGAGGCGGCACGCGAGCGACTCGAGCAGATCGTCGACGAGCTCATGGACCGCGCCAAAGTGGCCGGACAGATGCGCACCGACGTGGGAGTCGGCGATCTGATGGTCGCCGTGGCCCAGCTCAGCCGGCCCCCGGCCGGGACCGGCTGCGTCAGCGCCGACCGCTTCGTACACCGTCATCTGCAGCTGTTCCTGGACGGACTGCGGGCACCGGCCCGCTCCCCTCTGCCGGGCACGGCCGTGACCGTGGAGGATCTCCGCCAAGCCTGACCGATTAGTTCAGACCTCAGAGCCAGTCACTACACCTAATCCGTCCAGCAAATCGCCCACAGACACCAGCAACTAGATCGCAGACTCCGGCAGTCACACGTACGGACCGGCAGTCGCCTTACAGATTCCGGCAGTCGTCACCGACGAGCCGTCCTTTTCGACACCTTTTCCCGTCCCGAAGTCCCGAAGTGGGTACCCCCATGTCTGAAACAGCCGTAAAGGCTCCCAACGCGCCGGACGCCAACCGCTGGAAAGCGCTGACGTTCATCGCCCTCGCCCAGCTGATGGTCGTCCTCGACGCGACCATCGTGAACATCGCCCTGCCGTCCGCCCAGCAGGACCTGGGCATATCCGACGGCAACCGGCAGTGGGTCATCACGGCCTACGCCCTCGCCTTCGGCGGTCTGCTGCTCTTCGGCGGTCGTATCGCCGACCTGTGGGGCCGCAAGCGCACCTTCGTCGCCGGTCTGATCGGTTTCGCCGGCGCCTCCGCGCTCGGTGGCGCGGCCACCAACGAGGCGATGATGCTCGGCGCGCGCGCCCTGCAAGGCGCGTTCGGCGCGCTGCTCGCGCCCGCCGCGCTCTCGCTGCTCGCCGTGATGTTCACGGAGCCCAAGGAGCGCGCCAAGGCGTTCGGTATCTACGGCGCGATCGCCGGTGGCGGCGGCGCCGTGGGCTTCATCCTCGGCGGCGTGCTCACCGAGTACCTCGACTGGCGCTGGACGTTCTTCGTCAACATCCCGTTCGCGATCATCGCGGCCGCGGGCGCGTACTCCGTCATCCGTGAGCCGGCCGGCGGCCGCAACCGCTCGCCGCTCGACATCCCCGGCGTCATCCTCTCCGTCCTCGGTCTGGTCACGCTGGTCTACGCCTTCACCCGTGCCGAGTCCGAGGGCTGGGGCGACTCCGTGACGATCGGCCTCTTCATCGCCTCGGCGGTGCTGCTCGCCGCGTTCGTCATCACCGAGTCCAAGGTCAAGGCCCCGCTGCTGCCGCTGCGCGTCATCACCGAGCGCAACCGCGGCGGTGTCTACCTCTCCCTCGGCCTCGCGATCATCGCGATGTTCGGCCTGTTCCTCTTCCTGACCTACTACCTGCAGATCGTGAAGGGCTACTCGCCGGTCAAGACCGGCTTCGCCTTCCTGCCGATGATCGGCGGCATGATGGTGGGCTCCACGCAGATCGGCACCCGCCTGATGACCCGGGTCGCCCCGCGTCTGCTGATGGCTCCGGGCTTCCTGGTCGCCGGCCTCGGCATGCTGATCCTGACCCGGCTGGAGATCGGTTCCTCCTACGCCAGCACGATCCTGCCGGCGATGGTGCTGCTCGGCCTCGGCATGGGTACGGCGTTCATGCCGGCCATGTCCCTGGCCACCCTCGGTGTCGAGCCGCGTGACTCCGGTGTCGCCTCCGCGATGGTCAACACCTCGCAGCAGGTGGGCGGCGCGATCGGTACCGCCCTGCTGAACACGATCGCCGCCTCGGCGACGACCTCGTACATCAAGGACCACATCGGCGGCGCCGGTTCCAAGGCCCAGCAGCAGCTGGTCCTGCTGGAGGGCCAGGTGCACGGCTACACCAACGCGATCTGGTTCGCCGTGGGCATCCTCGTGGCCGCCGCCACGATCGCCGCCACGCTGATCAACACCGGCCGCCCGGAGGCCACTTCGGTGACCGGCTCCGAGGGTGTCGAGGACGAGCTGCCGGTGCCGGTGGTCGCGCACTGACGGCGCCCGTCACCCGGTACCCCTTCGGGCCACTGGTACCTACGGGGAAGGGGACGCCCCGTACGTACGCCCCACAGGACCTGCCCTGGTCGCGCTCAGCGCAGCCAGGGCAGGTCCGCACCCGCTTCGTTCGGCTGGAGTCCCTCGGCGATGATCTCCATGATCGCGCCGAGGGACTTCTGCTGTTCCGGGGTGAGCCGGTCGAACACCGCGTTCCGTACGACCGTCACATGGCCCGGCGCCGCCTCGCCCAGCATCTGTCGGCCCTGGTCCGTGAGGACCGCGAACTGGCCCCGCTTGTCGTCGGGGCAGTCCTCGCGGCGCACCCAGCCGTTCTTCTCCAGACGGGCGATGGCGTGCGAGAGGCGGGAGCGGGTGATCTTCGCGTCCATGGCCAGCTCGGTCATGCGCAGCCGCCGGTGCGGAGCCTCGGAGAGTTTGACGAGAAGGCCGTAGTAGACGTGCGGCATGCCTGCGTCCCGTTGGAGCTGGCGGTCCATGTGGTCTTCGAGAAGAGTGGTGGCGTGCACATAGGCACGCCAGACGCGCTGCTCCTCGTCGGTGAGCCAGCGGGGCTCGTCTGCGCGCGCGGATGTGGATGCCGTGTTCATGTACTCCACTGTACGAGAGGTCTCCTTGAATGTTAAACAACTGAGGCGTACACTTAGTGAAGTCACAGCTTGAGGTTTCAAGCTCTGATCTTCCGGAGGGAGCCGCAGTCATGTCCGCCGCCATCGAGGAGAGCACCTCCGCCGTCCCTGGGCAGCGGATGCCGGCCCTCTATCTCAGCCATGGCGCCCCGCCGCTCGCGGACGACCCGATCTGGCCCGGCGAACTCGCCGCCTGGTCCGCCGGCCTGCCCCGCCCCAAGGCGATCCTCATGGTCTCCGCCCACTGGGAAGAGGCCCCGCTCGCCCTCGGAGCCGTCCAGCCGGTACCCCTGGTCTACGACTTCTGGGGCTTCCCCGAGCACTACTACCGGGTGACCTACGACGCCCCCGGCGCCCCCGAACTCGCCGAGTCCGTACGCAAACTGCTGCGGGCGCCCGGCATACCCGTGCAGGACATCCCGGATCGCGGCCTCGACCACGGCGCGTACGTCCCGCTGGTCGAGATGTTCCCCAAGGCCGACATCCCCGTCCTGCAGATCTCCATGCCGACCCTCGATCCGGTGAGGCTCATGGACATCGGCCGCAAGCTCGCGCCGCTGCGCGAGGAGGGCGTGCTGATCGTCGGCTCCGGCTTCTTCACCCACAACCTGGCCGCGCTGCGGCACACGGGGCCGGGAGTGCCCACCTGGTCCTCGGAGTTCGACGACTGGGGGCGCCACGCCCTGGAGTCCCGCGACTGGGACGCCCTGCTGGACTTCCTCCACAAGGCCCCGGCCGGCCACTACGCCCACCCGCGCACCGAGCACTTCGCCCCCCTCTTCGTGACCATGGGCGCGGCGGACGTCGTCGGCGAACTCGACGCGCAGAAGTCCGTGATCGACGGCTTCTGGATGGGCATGGCCAAGCGGTCGGTGCAGTTCGGCTGACCCGCGTACGGGCCTACAGCTCCTTCTCGAACCAGGCCACGTCCCAGTGGCGGCCGAACTTGCGGCCCACCTCGCGGTACGTGCCCACATGCCGGAAGTCGAAGCGCTCGTGCAGACGCGTGGACGCCTCGTTGGGCAGGGCGATGCCCGCGTAGGCGCGATGGACGTCCTCGTCGGCGAGGGCCGCGAAGAGGGCCTTGTAGAGCAGCGTGCCGATGCTGCGCCCACGCGCGCGGGGAGCGAGGTAGACGGTGACCTCCACCGAGGTCGCGTACGCGGGCTTGGGGCGGAACGCGCTCGATGTGACGTAGCCAAGGATCTCCTGTGAGGTTCCTTGGGAACCCGTCTCCGTGGCAACCAACAACCGGTGCGGGCCGTCTTCAGGGTGGGAGAGCAACCAGGGGCGGCGCTCCTCCGGAGTGAAGACCGAGGTGTCGAATGTGATCGGAGTCTCACGTACATAGTGGTTGTAGAGATCGGTGAGCGCTTCGAGGTCACTCTCGACCCCCGGCCTGACCTGCACCTCTGTACGTTCCGACGACATCGGACCTCCTCCTGTGGCCGGGCAGGATACTGCATGATCAGAAAAATAGAGGGGTGGGCTGGGAATTCTGTCCGGATTCCAGTCGTTGTTTCCATCGGATGCTGGGCACCCGAGGAGAGCGCCCAGCGTTCAAGGACCACCCGCTGACTCACCATCGCAAGGGAGCACGCATGGCAACCCGTGCCGTCGCCCGTCGTCAGTCCGCCTCCGGCCGGACCGACGCGGCAAGCAGTGTTCGCGCCCATGGCGGCGAGATCGCCGACCGCGACCTGGTCGGCATGTACCTCGACGAGATCGCGCGCACTCCGCTGCTCGACGCCGCCAAGGAAGTCGAGCTGTCTCAGATGATCGAGGCGGGTGTGTTCGCGCGACAGGTCCTCGACGGATACGAGGACGCCAAGGCGGAAGCCTCCCGTGAGGAGCTTCAGGCCCTGGTCGACGAGAGTGAGCGTGCCAAGGACATCTTCATCCGCTCCAACCTTCGTCTGGTCGTCGCGGTGGCCCGCCGCTATCCCCGCAGTGGGCTGCCTCTCCTCGACCTGATCCAGGAGGGCAACGCCGGCCTGGTGCGCGCGGTCGAGAAGTTCGACTACCGCAAGGGCTTCAAGTTCTCGACATACGCGACCTGGTGGATCCGTCAGGCGATCACCCGCTCGATAGCGGACCAGTCGCGCACCATCCGGCTGCCCGTCCACCTGGTGGAGGAGCTGGGCCGGATCCGGCGTGTGCAGCGCGAGTTCAACCGCGAGCACGGCCGCGACCCGGAGCCCGAGGAGATCGCCGCCGAGCTCGGATCCAACCCGAACCGCGTGGTGGACGTCCTGGACTGGGCCCGTGACCCGGTCTCCCTGAACATGGCGGTGGACGACGACGGCGACACCCAGTTCGGCGACCTCCTGGAGGACACGTCGGCGGTCTCCCCGGAGCAGTCCGTCCTGACCCTGCTGCGCAGCGAGGAGTTGGACGACCTCATCGGCCGCCTAGACCAGCGCACCGCCTCCATCATCAAGATGCGGTACGGCATCGTCGACGGCCGGGAACGCACGCTCACCGAGGTCGGCAAGGAGCACGGCCTGACGCGAGAGCGGATCCGCCAGATCGAGAAGCACGCCCTGCTGGAGCTGAAGAAGCTGGCGCGGGGCACGGGCTTCGACGCGGCGGCGTGACGCCTCTCGGGGGGCACCACGGTGACGCCTTCCGTACGGCGTTCGTGACCCGGCGCGCGCCGGGTGGCGAAAGTCGGCGTAAACATGGCGTATAACGCCGCTTCAACCTGCTGGACCCCGGGAACAAGTCTTCAGGGTCCAGGAGTTCGAGTCCGGGACCAGGTGTCCCGGACTCCAGAGCCAAGTCCCGTCGCACTCCCCCCGGCGCCGGGACTCTCCCCGAGCCGGGCTTCGGCGCCCTCCCCCCGGGTGCCGGGGTCCGGCTCTCTTCGTGCCGCTCCGCCCCGGACATACCGGACCGGCGGGACACCCCGAACCTGAACCCCGGGGTGGCCCGCCGGATGGCAGATTGTGTCACATGGGCAAAGCCTGCCGAACGTGAGCAGCTCCCCCCAGCGAACCGGGCACCCGACGAAGCCCACCCGCTCACGCGCCCCCCTCACTCACCCCCGGCGGCGGCATCCCCGTACCCCCCGCCCGAACCAACCTCCCGCCCAACTCCCGTACGCACCGGACCAGTTCCTCCGGCTCCTGCACGGTGAAGTCGAAGCCGAGCGTCGCCAACCGCACCGCCAGCCACTCCACCGCGTCGCCCGCGGACCCGCGCAGGCGGCAGCGCCCCCCGTCGATCGGCTCCGGGAGGGCTTCGAGCCACCCCGGCAGCCGGGCGGCGACCGCCTCGGCCGGTGCGTCGAACGTCACCGTGAAGTCGTACATCTCCTGGCGCCCGCGCATCGACTGCCGGAGGTACTCCGCCGCGTCGCCCGTCGGCAGCTCCCGCTGTGTGAAGCGGGTGCCGGTGGCGAAGGGGGCACTGACCCGGTCGACGCGGAACGTACGCCAGTCGGCGCGATCGAGGTCGTAGGCGACGAGGTACCAGCGGCGCCCGGTGGAGACCAGCCGGTACGGCTCGACCACGCGGCGCGAGTCCGCGCCGTCCCGCGCGCGGTAGGCGAACCGCAGCCGCTCCCGCCCGGCCACCGTGGAGGCCATCACGGTCAGCGTCTCGGGTGCGATGCTCGCCCCGTCGCCGCTGGTGAGCGGAGTCGTCGCGGCCTGGAGCGTGGCGACGCGATGCCGCAGCCGGGACGGCAACACCTGTTCCAGTTTGGCCAGCGCCCGCACGGACGCCTCGTCCACGCCCTCCAGCGCGTGCCCGGCACCGGCCCGCAGTCCCACCGCGATCGCCACCGCCTCCTCGTCGTCGAGCACGAGCGGCGGCATCGCCTTGCCCGCGACGAGCCGGTAGCCACCGTCGGCGCCCTTGCTCGCCTGCACGGGATAGCCGAGCTCGCGCAGCCGGTCGACGTCCCGCCGGACCGTACGCCGGGACACCCCGAGGCGCTCGGAGAGCTCGCCGCCGGGCCATTCGCGGGGCGTCTGGAGGAGGGAGAGGAGTTGGAGGAGCCGGGCCGGAGTGTCCGTCGTCATGAATCCGAGGATGCCGCAGAACTAGGACATGATCTGACCTAATGCGGCCTTAGCTTGTAGGACATGACCTCCACCGAGCCCACTCCCAGCGCGGCGGGCGACCGGCGTCGCTGGTTCGCCCTCGCCATCGTGATGACCGCCGCCTTCATGGACCTTGTCGACGTCACGATCGTCAACATCGCCATCCCGTCGATCAAGGCGGACGCCGGCGCCTCCTTCAGCCAGATCCAGTGGATCACCGCCGGATACGCGCTGGCCTTCGCCGCGGGCCTGATCACCGGTGGGCGGCTCGGCGACATCCACGGGCGCAAGCGGCTGTTCCTGATCGGCATCGGCGGCTTCACCGTCGCCTCCGCGCTGTGCGGCCTCGCCGCGAACCCGGAGATGCTGGTCGCCTCCCGCATCCTGCAGGGCGGCATGGCGGCGCTGATGGTGCCGCAGGTCCTGTCGATCGTGCACGCCACCTTCCCGGCGCACGAGCGGGGCAAGGTCTTCGGGCTCTTCGGCGCGATCGTGGGACTGGGCGCGGTCTCCGGCCCGCTCCTTGGCGCACTGCTCACCGAGTGGAACCTCTTCGGGCTCGAATGGCGGCCCATCTTCCTCATCAACCTGCCGGTCGGCATAGCGGGCCTGATCCTCGGCAGCCGCTTCATCACCGAGTCCAAGGCCCCGAAGGCGCTGAAGCTGGACCTGGTGGGTGTCGCGCTGGTGACGCTGGGCCTGCTGATGCTGATCTACCCGCTCACCCGCGGAGAGGAGCTGGGCTGGCCGCTGTGGGGACACGTGTCGATGGGCGGCTCGCTCGTGGTGCTCGGCGCGCTGGTGGCGTACGAGCGGCGCAAGGCGGCACGCGACGGTTCCCCGCTGATCGAGCTCTCCCTGTTCCGCGTCAAGAGCTTCGCCGCCGGTATAGCCGTGCAGACCGTCTTCGGTGTCAGCCTCGGCATCTTCTTCCTGGTGTGGACCCTGTACATGCAGACCGGGCTCGGCTGGACCCCGCTGCGGGCCGGCCTGACCGGCGTCCCGTTCTCGATCGCCGTGTCGACGGCGGCGGGTCTGTCCGTGCAGCAGCTCGTCCCGCGTTTCGGCCGCAAGGTGCTCCAGGCGGGTGCGCTGGCGATGGGGCTGGGCGTACTGCTCTACATCTGGGAGTCCGAGCGGTACGGCCTGGCCATCGCGTCCTGGCAGATGGCGCTGCCGCTGATCGTGATGGGCGCCGGCATGGGCCTGATCGTCGCCCCGCTGACGGACGCGGTGCTGTCGGAGGTGCCGCGCGAGCACGCCGGTTCGGCCTCGGGACTCATCAACACCGTGCAGCAGATGGGCAACGCGCTGGGGCTCGGCCTGGTCTCCGTGCTCTTCTTCGGAGTGATCGCCGACGATCTGCGGCCGACCGAGGTGGGCCCGGCCTTCGTGGAGGGGTTCCAGAACGCGCTGTGGTGGGTGGCCGCGGTGATGGGCGCCATCTTCCTGCTGATGTTCGCCCTGCCGAAGCGGCCCGCGCAGCATGTGGAGGGGGCCGGCCCGGAGTCCGGGGCGGTGGACGAGAGGGAGCCCGAGCTCGTGTCCTGAGCGGCGGTGGGAAAGGGTCCGGCACCCGGGGAGGTGCCGGACCCTTGTGCTGCCCTCGCGCTCGGAGGCAGCCGACGTCCGTTCGTGCCTGTCCTGCCTGAAGTCCGTTCATGCCCGAATAACGTCCGAACCTGTTTACTTTCTGGAAATCTGGGCGTAGCCTCCCGAGCGAAACCACAAGTTCGGGCACAGGTCGGAGGCGAACGGACATGTACGCACCGGAACGGCAGCAGGAGATTCTCCGGCTCGCCCGTGACGGCGGGCGGGTGGACGTGGTGTCACTGGCCGAGGAGTTCCAGGTCACGGCGGAGACGATCCGCCGGGATCTGAAGGCCCTCGACCGGGCCGGCCTCCTTCGACGGGTGCACGGCGGCGCCATCCCGGCCGGCCGTCTCGACTTCGAGCCGGACCTCGCCGAGCGCGAGACGACGGCGGCCGACGAGAAGGACCGCATCGCCAAGGCCGCGCTCGCCGAGCTGCCGGCCGAGGGCACGATGGTCCTCGACGCCGGGACGACGATCGCCCGCGTGGCCGCCGCCATCCCGCTGGAGGCCTCGCTCACCGTCGTCACGCACAGCCTGCCGATCGCGGCCCGCCTCGCGGACCACCCCGGCATCCAGCTCCACCTCGTCGGGGGACGCGTACGGCACCGTACGCGCGCCGCCGTGGACGCCTGGGCGCTGCGGGCGTACGGCGAGATCCGGGCCGATGTCCTTTTCGTGGCGGCCAACGGCTTCTCCGCCGACCACGGCCTGACCACCCCCGACCTCGCCGAGGCCGCGGTGAAGCGGGCGGCGCTGGCCGCGGCCCGCCGTGTGGTGCTGCTCGCCGACTCCGCCAAGTACGGCGAGGAGCACTTCGCCCGCTTCGGTGACCTGAGCGACGTGGACCTGCTGATCACCGACAGCGGGCTGAGCCCCGAAGACGCCACCGCGATCGAGCGCGGCGGCACGGAAGTAGTGCGCGCATGATCCTCACCGTCACCCCGAACCCGTCCCTGGACCGCACCTATGAGGTCCCCTCGCTGGACCGTGGCGAGGTCATCCGCGCCACCGGCGAGCGCATGGACCCGGGTGGCAAGGGCGTGAACGTCTCGCGCGCCGTCTCGGCCGCCGGGCAGCGCACGGTCGCGGTGCTGCCCCTGGGTGGTGCGCCGGGCGCGCTCGTCGCCGACCTGCTGGACGCGCAGGGCATCGAGGTCGCGCCGGTCCCGGTCGCCGGAGCCACCCGCTCGAACATCGCGCTCGCGGAGTCCGACGGAGTCCTCACGAAGATCAACGCGCCGGGCCCCGAACTGTCGGCTCAGGAGCGGGAGCTGCTCCTGGAGACGGTGCGCGTCCAGTCGCGCGACGCGGACTGGATCGCCTGCTGCGGAAGCCTGCCGCGGGGACTCGCGCCTCAGTGGTACGCCGAGCTGGTCGCGCGGGCGCACGCCGTCGGTGCGCGTATCGCCCTGGACACCTCCGGGCCCGCGCTGCTCGCCGCGCTGCGTGAGCGGCCCGACGTGGTGAAGCCGAACGCCGAGGAGCTCTCGGAGGCCGTCGGGCGCCCCCTGGCCACGGTGGGCGACGCGGTGAAGGCGGCCGAGGAACTGCGTGAGATGGGCGCGGGCGCCGTGCTCGCGAGCCTGGGCGCCGACGGGCAGTTGCTCGTCAACAGCGCCGGCGCCTGGTTCGGCAGCGCACGCGTCAAGACCGTACGCAGCAATGTGGGCGCCGGTGACTCCTCCCTCGCCGGTTTCCTGATCGCCGGCGGCAGCGGACCGGAGGCCCTCGCCTCGGCGGTCGCCCACGGGGCGGCCGCGGTGCAACTGCCCGGCAGTGTGATGCCGACACCGGGCGACCTGGACCCGGCGGCGGTGACCGTCACGGCCGAGGTACCGGTGGATCGCGTACTGAAGGAGCCGGTGTCATGAACGCCCTCACGGCTACGGCCACTTGGTGTGCCCCCGCTGTACCGGTCCGCACCGCGTCGGTACTGACCGGAGCGGACCTCACCGGAGCGGTCCGCACCGGAGCGGTCCGCACCGGATCGGTCCTGACCGGAGCGGAGCTCACTGGAGCGGTCTCCACCGGAGCGGACCTCACCGGATCGGTCCTGACCAAACCGGCCCTCGGACGGCGGGACTCCCCGTTACTCGCCGCGGTCGACCGGAGGCGGGGTCTCCCCGGCCTCCTCTGTGCCACCAGCCCCACACACCCCCACTGCACCCCCGTTCCCACCCCCGCCCACCTCACCCCCCGGGCGATACGCGTGCGAAGGAGCCCGCGATGAGCGAGATGATCACCGCGGACCTGGTCGACCTCGACCTGTCCGCCCAGTCCAAGGAAGCGGCGGCTCGTGCCCTCGCCGAGCGCATGGTGGCCCTGGGCCGGGTGACCGACCTGGAGGGCTTCCTGACCGACGTGGCCGCCCGAGAGGCACAGATGCCGACCGGCCTCGACGGCGGCATCGGCATCCCGCACTGCCGCAGCGAACACGTCACCGAGCCGACGCTCGGCTTCGGGCGCAGCGCCGCCGGCATCGACTTCGGCGCGGCGGACGGCCCCGCCGACCTGATCTTCCTGATCGCCGCGCCCGCCGGAGCGGACGACGCCCACCTGACGATCCTGTCCTCGCTGGCCCGGCAGTTGATGAACGCCGAGTTCACCGACGCGCTGCGCGCGGCGGGCGACGCCGAGGCCGCGGCGGCGCTGATCCGCGGGGACGAGCCCGCGGCTGCCGCCGAGAGCGTCTCCGAAGACTCCGTGACGGCGCCGGCGGCGGCCTCCGCCGGCGCCGCCACGGGTACCACTGACACCACTGACGCCGCCGACGCCGGAGCTGCCGGAGCTGCCGGAACTGCCGGAACTGACGGGGCCGTGGAGGCTTCCGCGGAGCGTCCCTTCCGTATCGTCGCCGTCACCTCCTGTCCGACCGGTATCGCCCACACGTACATGGCGGCCGAGTCACTGGAGAAGGCGGGCCGCGAGGCGGGCGTCGAACTCGTCGTCGAGCCCCAGGGCTCGGCCGGCTTCACCCGGCTCGACCCGGCGGTGATCGCGGCGGCGGACGCCGTGATCTTCGCCCACGACGTGCCCGTACGGGAAAAGGACCGTTTCGCCGGCAAGCCCACCGTGGACGTCGGTGTGAAGGCGGGCATCAACCGGCCCGGCGCGCTCATCACCGAGGTACGCGGGAAGGCCGAGCGCGGTGAGGTCACCGTCGGGTCCGCTCCCGGGACCCCCGTCGAACGGGGCGGCGACTCCGCCGAGGGCTACGGCACCAAGCTGCGCAAGTGGCTGATGTCCGGCGTCAGTTACATGGTCCCGTTCGTCGCGGCGGGCGGTCTGCTGATCGCCCTCGGGTTCGCGATCGGCGGATACAAGATCAACAGCGCGCCGTCGGTCATGGACCACTTCGTGTGGACCCAGGCGGACAGCTGGGGCGCCCTGCTCTTCCAGATCGGCGGCGTCGCCTTCGGCTTCCTCGTCCCGGTCCTGGCCGGCTACATCGCGTTCGGCATGGCGGACCGTCCCGGTATCGTGCCCGGCTTTGTCGGCGGCGCGATCTCCCTGACCATCAACGCGGGCTTCCTCGGCGGTCTGGTGGCCGGTCTGCTCGCCGGTGGCGTGGTGCTGGCCATCCAGAAGGTCAACATTCCGGCGGCCCTGCGCGGCATCATGCCGGTGGTGGTGATCCCGCTGATCTCCTCGGCGATCATCGGGTTCCTGATGTTCGTCGTGATCGGCAAGCCCATCGCGTCCGCGCAGAAGGGCATGACCGACTGGCTCAACGGCCTCACCGGCACCAACGCCGTCCTGCTCGGCCTGCTGCTCGGCCTGATGATGTGCTTCGACCTCGGTGGCCCGGTCAACAAGGTCGCGTACACCTTCGCCACCGCCGGTATCGCGGTCTCGAGCCCCAGCGACTCCGCGATGAAGATCATGGCGGCCGTGATGGCGGCCGGTATGGTCCCGCCGCTCGCGATGGCGCTGGCCACGACCGTGCGCGGCAAGCTCTTCACCGAGACCGAGCGCGAGAACGGCAAGGCCGCCTGGGTACTGGGCGCCTCCTTCATCTCGGAGGGCGCGATCCCGTTCGCCGCGGCCGACCCGCTGCGGGTCATCCCGTCCTCGATGGTGGGCGGTGCGGTCACCGGCGCCCTGTCGATGGCCTTCGGCGCCACCCTGCGCGCCCCGCACGGCGGCATCTTCGTGGTCCCGCTGATCGGCAACCCGTTCCTCTACCTGGTCGCCATCGCGGCCGGCGTGGGCGTCACGACCACCCTGGTCGTCGTACTGAAGAGCCTGCGCAAGCCGGCGCCGGGTGCGGTGGCTCCGGACACGGCGGAGACGGCCGCCGCGGCGGCGGAGCGGAAGCAGCCGGTGGCGGTGTAACCAGCCCAACCCCTGTGCGCTCTCTCCCTTTGGGACGCTGTGAGTTGTTCACGGCACATGCGAGATACGTCACGGTCCGGGACCTCGGTCCCGGACCGTGGTGTCTACTGGAGCGCATGCCTCAGCATGTCTCCGTCTACCAGTTGCTTGGTACGACCTTCCTCATTCTGGTGACCGTCGCCTGGGGGATCGCGCTGGTCGTGATGCTGCGCCGCGGTCGCGCCGAGGCCGCCATGGTGCGCGCACAGGCCGGGTCCGAGCTGCCCCATCCTGAACAGGTCGGCCCGCAGCGTGAGTCGGTCGAACTGACCCCGGTGGAACAGGACGAGTTCGCGGGCCTGGTACGACGGCTCAGCGCCGACCACTGACACGGCCGAGCAGCCGATACGGCCGAGCAGCCGTACGGCCGACCGCTGACGCACAGGCTCAGGAGACCTGCGCCGCCCGGCGTTCCATCGCGTCCCTGGCCGCGTCCTCGCTCACATACACCTCGCACATGTGCCGGCCGTCCGGTGTGACCGTGTGCTCGACCTCCCAGAGGGAGACCTCCTCGCCGTCGCGCAGCAGGAACGCGTGCTCGTAGAGCGAGAAGCACAACCCGGCCCGGCCCGCCCGGCCCGGGCGCCCGAAGGCCTGCGTGATCTGGTGGGCGCATGCCGTGGCCAGTAACGCGGCGGTCTCGGTGTCCGGCCGGTCCGCGTTCTCCGCCCGGCGCAGCAGCCGCCGCGCGTGGTCCGCCGAGTCCTCCTGCGCGTACGCGTGCAGGGGCGCGGGGACCGGCGACACCTGCACCGTCACCGGCAGTTCGAAGTCCGGTGCGTCCGGCGGCAGTGGCAGCCGCGCGGTGGCCGTGCGCAGTTCCTCCTCGTCGACATACACCTCGTGCTGCGGGACGCTGCCCCGAGCCGTGTTGTGGACGAGCTCCCACATAGTGAGCGCCGAGCCGTCGACGAGCAGCCAGGTGTGCCGATACGTCTCACGGTGCAGCCCCGCGCTGTGATGCGCGGAGTGCAGTGAACTGTCGTGCGCCAGCGCGCAGTCCAGCCGCTGTATCGTCTCGTCCGGCAGCTCGAAGGAGTTCAGGGCACGGCCGAGAAGCCGCGCGAGATGCTCCTCCGGAGACTCGGGCGACTCGGGTGGTTCGTACGCTGCCGTCTCGTACGGAACGCTCAAGGTTTCTCCCGGCGTTGCTGCATGTCACCTTGTGGGTGCATACCGTAGCCCCTCGGTCGGACATCATGTCCGGGAACCGAGAAAACGTACGCCCGGAAAACGCCCGGGCCGCGGGGAAAGTTCCCACGCGGCCCGATGACTCGTCAAAAACCGCAGTTCAGAGGCTACTTACACACACGGAGAGCGATCACGTGGCGCTGCCCGCGACCCACTCGCTCCACGGCACATTCCAGCCGTTCAACCCGTTGTCGGGAGCCACCGACTTGTCGGGGGAGTGCTTGACGATCACGACGTCCCCGATGAGCGAGTTGTCGAAGAACCACTTGGCAGGGGTGTCGCCCTGCGCGCCCCGCACGTCCTGGAGGCCCACACAGCCGTGACTGGTGCCCTGGCGGCCGAAGGGCGGGTTGGCCTTGTTGTACCAGTAGTTGCCGTGGATGAAGGTGCCCGACGTGGTCAGTCGCATCGCGTCCGGTACGTCAGAGATGTCGTAGGCGTTGGCGAGGTCGACCGTCCTGCTGTCCATCCGGATCTTCCGGTACTTCTCGGAGATCACCATCTGCCCGTTGTACGTGGTGAACTCGGGGCTGCCCGCCGAGATCGGCACCGACTTCAACGTGCTGCCGTCCCGGACGACCGTCATGGTCTGCGTGCTGACGTCGACCGTGGACACCTGCGAGCGGCCGACCGTGAAGCTGACGGTCTTCTTCTGCACACCCTGGACGCCGTTCGCGCCCTCGACACCGTCCAGGTCGATCTTCATCGTGACCTTGGTGCCGGCCTTCCAGTACTCCTCGGGCCGGAAGTCGAGCCGCTGCGCGTCGAACCAGTGCCCGACCACCTTCTGGCCGCCGCTCGACGTCACCGTGATGTGCGACTGCACGGCCTTCTTGTCGCTGATGGCCTTGTCGAAGCTGAACGACACCGGCATCCCGACACCGACGGTCGACCCGTCGTCCGGCGTGTACGTCCCGATGAAACTGTTCGCCTTGGAGACGGTCGTGAAGACCGACTCGGCGGCGGTGGACTTGCCGTTCGTGTCCTTCGCGGTCGCCGATATCTCGTACTTCGTCCCGCGCTCCAGCTGCTCCTTCGGCTTCCAGGCGCTGCCGTTCGCGGAGATCGTTCCCGGTACGGCCGTCCCCGCCCCCGCCACCGTCATCTTCACGTCGGTCAGTGTGCCGTCGCTGACCTGCACGCCGGTCGAGTTGATCGACGCTCCGCTCGAGCCGTTCTTGGCCGAGATGAGTATCTTCGCGGACGACGTCTTGCCGGAGCCGTTGCTCCCCTTGTCGTCGCTCTTGGCGTCGCTGCTACAGGCGGTGAGGGTGAGGGCGCCGACCATCAAGGCGGCACAGGCCCCGAATGCGCGCCGCTTCGCTGTGTCCGGCGTTTTCACGGGCTGCTCCAGGTTCGTGTGATGTGGGTGATCCGCTCCAATGTGTGAAGAAAGAAGGGATCGCGGACCGGTCGGGTTCCCTCCGGTCGCGATGAACGCCATCACGTGACACAACCGGGACAATCACCCACCGATTCGCCGGCCGACGCCTTCCGCGGCGGCCCCTCGGTGCCTCCTCCCTCGGCGCTCCCGGCCAACTCCCGCCGCACACCTGCACCTACGACTGCCCGTAGAACTCCCCGTACAACTCCCCGTACGACGGCCACGTCCCACCCGGCGCGATCACCGACGTGGCGGCGTGTACGGCGCGGACGATCGCACGGGTCACCGCGTCCGCGCCCGCCGCGAGGATCTCGTTGAGTGCGCGGGGGTAGTCGGTGCCGAGCGGACGGGTGCCGGTCGCCAGCGCGAACACCGTGTCGCCGTCGTGGAGCAGATGCACCGGTCGCACGGCGCGGGCGATGCCGTCGTGCGCGGTGCCGGCCAGCTTCTGCGCCTGGGCCTTCGACAGGTCCGCGTCGGTGGCGACCACCGCGAGCGTGGTGTTGAGCGGGGGCGGCGCGTTCTTGGCCGCGAGGTCCGTGAGGCGACGGAGGGCATGGTCATGGACGGCTGCCTCCGGGTACTCCACCCGTCCCTGGAACAACTCCCCGTACAGAAGCCCCGTTTCCGGATCCGTCACCGATCCCGCCGCGTTGGCCACCACCAGCGCGGCCACCGTGATTCCCGAGCCGAGCACCGTACTCGCGGTGCCGACACCGCCCTTGAGCGGCCCGACCGTGGCGCCTGTACCCGCGCCCACACATCCCTCCGGGACCCGTGCGCCGAGCTCGCTCGCCGCGGCCGCCTCGATCGCGGCGCGCCCCATGGCCGCGTCCGGCCTGGCCCGGAAGTCGCCGCCCCGGCCCAGGTCGAAGACACAGGCCGCGGGCACCACCGGCACGACCTGCGCCGGGTCCACCCCGACCGGTACACCTCGCCCCTGCTCCTCCAGCCAGGCCATCACCCCGGACGCCGCGTCGAGGCCGTACGCGCTGCCGCCGGCGAGCACGATCGCGTCGACCTTCTGCACGAGGTTGCGCGGGTCCAGGGCGTCGGTCTCCTTGGTGCCGGGCCCGCCGCCGCGCACGTCCACGGCGGCGACGGCCCCGCCCTCCGGCGCGAGCACCACCGTGGTGCCGGTGAGCCAGCCCCTGCCGCTACGCGTGGCGTGCCCCACCCGTACACCGGCGATGTCCGTCAATGCGTCAACAGTCATGGACCCAAGTCTCGTCCAGCCACCAGAAGCCCCAGCGCTCCCGCGCCCGCCGGCGTCCGTTTGGCTGCCCCGTCCACCGACGCCCGTCCCGCTGCCCCGTCCACCGACGCCGTGAGGCATCCCGTGCCGGGCAGGCCCCCTCCACGTGGTCAGGCGCCCCACGCCGATCGGACGCCCGAGGACGATCAGGCCGCCCGCGTGTCCCCAGCCTCCCGTGCGGCCCGAGTCTCGCCTGCCGCGCCGGCCTCCCGGGCGGCCATACGTGCCGTGAGCGTCGTGCCGGCCAACCTTCACCAGCGGTGGGTCGACCTCAGGGCCGTATCCTGGAGCCATGACCACCGCCCCCGATCCCGAGCCGCGTGAGCCGAAGTCCGCGCTGATCTTCGACGACCCGCTGGACCAGCAGTCGTCGGACGACACGGACCGGGGATGGGGCGAGCGGCCCGGTGGCGCGGCCGACAGCGCGGCCGACCTGAAGCGCTTCCTCGACGAGAAGCCGCCCCACCACCTCTGAACCCGCCGGGCACCGCGGACCGCCGCCGCTACCGCTTGTCGTAGCCGGGGCCGCCCTGCTGCTGCGCGACCAGCGCGTCGCGGATCTCCTTGAGCACCTCCAGCTCGCTCACCTCGATGACCTCGTGCGCGCCCTCCTTCGCCTTCCTGCGCTCCTCCTGCCGGGCCAGGTACTTCGACATCGGCAGGACCATCAGGAAGTAGACGACGGCCGCGGTGATCACGAAGGTCAGGGTGGCGCCGAGGACGGTGCCCCACATGATCGGGATACCGTGCTGCACCGTGCCGTCCGCGGCCACCTTGCAGGGGTCCCGGAGGCACGAGCTGTAGCTGTCGAGGTTCTTGGTGCCGACCGCTCCCACCAGCGGGTTGATCAGGCCCTTCACCACGGAGTTGACGATGTTGGTGAAGGCGGCGCCGATGACCACCGCCACCGCCAGGTCGACGACGTTCCCGCGCATCAGGAAGGCCTTGAACCCTTGCCAGACGCTTGGCGTGTTCTCGCTCACCTCGGGGACTCTCCTCATACGAACTGTTAGTGGAACAAACAGCTCCGCAACCTACGCGAGGACGAGGCGGCCCTGTCCAGGTGGGTGGCTCCCACGAGGAACGTGACAGGTGTCGCGGCGGGACGGGTGTCCGCGGGGTGCGCATCGCGTGGGTCAGCACAGTGTCACCGCCAGGCGTGCCGTAGTGCTCGCTCCGGCGAGACGCGCGGCGGTGGTGCGCGGTACCGACAGCACGACGAGCGCCCCGCCCTCGGCCGCGCCGCCCGATGTCTCCAGCGCCTCCGGCACCTTCGTCACCCGTGCTCCGCGCGCGATCACGCGGGCGTCGCCGCCTGCCGCCGTCTGCTCGGCGGCGATGACGTCCACCCGGTCACCGGGCCGCAACAGCAGCCGGACCGTGGCCGCGTCGGCGATCCGCACCGGTGCCGTCACGAGTTGGACGGCACGGTGTTCCCGTACGGAATCCGCCGCCACGGGATGTTCCCGGGGCCGCTCCGTTTCTTCAGGGCCCGCGGGTCCCGCGGCCAGGACCGCGGCCGCCGTGACGGCGAGGCCGACCGCCACGGCACGCCGTCGATGCCGTACGAGTCGCTGCAGTTGACACCGCCCGCCGCGGATGCGCACGGGGGCGAAGTGCGGCACCTCGCAGGTCGGGGGAGCTTCCACGCCGAGCGGCCGTGGGAAAACGAGGGCGGGAGAAGGGGAGGGGGAGAGGGAAGGCGAGGGGGAGAGGAAAGGCGAGGGCGAGGTTGCGAAGGACATGGGACCACCACCTGCGACGAGGGATCGGCTTGCGATGCCACGATGCGGCTTCGCGCCGATTCCCGTTGAGGCCAGTGGGCTACTGCCCAGTTGTGGACAACTCCCTCACCCGAACGGGACGTTCCACCCTCAGCCACCCTCAGCCGCCCCAGCCGCCCCAGCCGCCCCAGCCGCCCCAGCTTCCGCCCCCACCGCCCCCTCCGCCCCCACAACGGTCAGGCCGGCCAGCACACCTACGGCAGCGCGAACCCCGGATCCATCCCGCCCAGCGCGTTCGCGCACAGACAGTCCCGCTCCTCGTTCGGGGGCAGCGCGGCCACCGCGTCGAACAGCACGCCCCGCATCCGGTCCACGTTCGCCGCGAACACCCGCAGCACCTCGTCGTGGGAGACGCCCTCGCCCGTCTCGGCGCCCGCGTCGAGATCGGTGACCAGGGTCAACGAGGTGTAGCAGAGCTCCAGTTCACGGGCGAGCGCCGCCTCGGGGTGTCCGGTCATGCCGACCACCGACCAGCCCTGCGCCTGGTGCCACACCGATTCGGCCCGGGTCGAGAAACGCGGCCCCTCGATCACGACCAGCGTGCCGCCGTCCACCGCTTCCCAGTCCCGCCCGTGCGCCGCCTTCAGCGCTGCCGCCCGTCCGGCGGGGCAGTAGGGGTCGGCCAGGGACACGTGCACCACGTTCGGCACCGAGCCGCCCGGCAGCGGCAGCCCGTCGAAGTAGGTGCCCGTCCGGGACTTCGTACGGTCGGCCAGTTGGTCCGGCACCAGCAGCGTGCCGGGGCCGTACTCGGGGCGCAGGCCGCCCACCGCGCACGGGCCGAGGACCTGACGGGCACCGACGGACCGCAGCGCCCAGAGATTGGCCCGGTAGTTGATGCGGTGCGGCGGAAGATGGTGGCCGCGCCCGTGCCGGGGAAGGAAGGCGATCCGCCGGCCGGCGACCTCGCCGAGGAAGAGGGAGTCGCTGGGCGGCCCGTAGGGGGTGTCCACCTGGATCTCGGTCACGTCGTCGAGGAACGAGTAGAAGCCGGAGCCGCCGATCACACCGATTTCCGCGTTCGCCTTGTTCGCCATGCCCCGCACCCTAACCGCCCCCGGAAACGCCGAAGACCCCGCCGTCATATGACGACAGGGTCCCGTAAGAAAAGGGTCCTACGCGGCGGAGCTGCTGCTGGACGAGGTGCCCGTGCTTGAGGCGCCCGAGCCCGAGCTCGAAGATTTCGAGTCCGAGGACGACGAGGACGACTTCGAGTCGGACGACTTCGACTCCGAGGACTTCGACTCCGAGGACGAAGCGGACGCCGCCGACTTCGAGGACGACGGCGCGCCGCTCGACGAGGAGCTGCGGCTGTCGTTGCGGTAGAAGCCGGAGCCCTTGAAGACGATGCCGACCGCGGAGAACACCTTCTTGAGGCGGCCCTGGCAGTTGGGGCACTCGGTGAGTGCGTCGTCGGTGAACTTCTGCACCGCCTCGAGGCCCTCGCCACACTCGGTGCACTGGTACTGGTAGGTCGGCACTTGTCTTCCTCCTGGCACTCTCACTCAGTGAGTGCTAACGATGGTTCAGTGTGACGTATTCCTGAGGATCAGTCCACTGCCACCGGCGCTCGGTGACCCACGCCACGTGACACGGTCCGGCTGCGAGGCCGTGTCGCGAGCCGTGAACGCAGTGCCAGCAGGGTCGCCAGGGCGAGCAGCGTGCCGCCCGTCGGGACCAGGAACCCGGCGCCGTCCCAGAAGCGGTCCTCCAGTTGTCCGGCGATCGTGACGGCCGCCGCCTGGCCGAGCGCGACCGCCCCGGTCAGCCAGGTGAACGCCTCGGTGCGGGCGTCGGCCGGGACCAGCTCCTCGACCAGGGTGTAGCCGGTGATCAGGGCGGGCGCGATGCACATGCCGACGAGCAGGCCGAGGCCGGCCAGGACGAGCACCGAGTGCGCGGCCCACAGGCCGGACGCGGTCAGCGCGAGGGCGGCGTACCCGACGAGCAGGCGGCGGCGCGGGGCCACCTTCCAGGCGATGGCGCCGCAGACCAGGCCGGAGAGCACGTTGCCGGTGGCGAAGGTGCCGTACAGGACGCCGTTCAGGCCGGGTTCGCCGATCGACTCGCTGAACGCGGCCAGCGAGACCTGCATGCCGCCGAAGACGGAGCCGATGCCGAGGAACGCCACGATCAGGACCCGCACGCCTGGGGTGCGCAGAGCGGAGGTGTGCTCCACGCGCGCGTGCCCGTCGGCGGCGACAGTGGGCTGGGTGCTCTTCTGTGCGGCGAACAGGAGGCCGCCCAGCAGCGTCAGCGAGGCCTCCGCCACCAGGCCCGCGGCGGGATCCACGGCCGTGCACAGCGCGGTGGCCAGCAGCGGGCCGACCACGAAGGTCAGCTCGTCCGTGACCGACTCGAAGGCCGCCGCGGTGGACATCAGGGGCGAGTCCTGGAGCTTCGCGGCCCAGCGGGCCCGCACCATGGGGCCGATCTGGGGCGTCGAGGCGCCCGTCGGCACGGCTGCCGCGAGCAGCGCCCACAGGGGGGCGTGGGACAGCGCGAGCGCGGTCAGGGTCAGGCCCGACAGTGCGTGTACCACGACGCCCGGGATCAGCACCGCGCGCTGTCCGTGGCGGTCGGCGAGGCGACCGCCGTAGGGCGCGAACAGGGCGATGGAGACACCGGTGACGGCCGCGGCGGCGCCCGCCGCCCCGTACGAGCCGGTGGTGTGCTGGACGAGCAGCACGATGGAGACGGTGAGCATCGCGAACGGCTGGCGTGCCGCGAAGCCGGGAAGCAGGAACGTCCAGGCGCCGCGAGTGCGCAGCAGTTGTCCGTATCCGGGGCGGGAGGTGACCGTGGATGCCACGGCCCGTGCCTTTCTGCCGCCTGGTGGCGCGGCCCCTCCTAGGGGGCGGGGGCGCCGAGAGCTGTCCTCTTGCGCGGACTGCGGTAGATGCCAAAGCCCGCTGTCAGGAGCGTCCCGGCCGCCATACGGTCGCGCCAGCTCTGCGTCAGGCAGAGTTGGTTCGATCAAAGTGCGCCTTCAGCTTACAGGGGTCAAGGGCTGACCGGCCTGTGAAAACGAGCACCATGGGGTCGTGTGCCTGTGATTCCCGGGGTGTGAACCGTATGAAACGCGCCCTTAACGGCCGGTGCCGGGGCCGTCCGTGCCCAGCCATCCGGCCAGCTTGCCGCCGTGGCCGACCGCGCGCAGCCGCCGTTCCG
>Ga0307516_10001403_pt1 | contig 33329 bp, 28 predicted proteins | sample 19_EM_MG_FD_203310 | JGI IMG/M metagenome (GOLD analysis project Ga0307516, IMG submission 203310) | Populus trichocarpa ectomycorrhiza microbial communities from riparian zone in the Pacific Northwest, United States - 19_EM | ecosystem: Host-associated > Plants > Roots > Unclassified | place...
CGCCCTGGGGCCGAGGGGCCGCCGTCCGCAGGGAGACGGCGGTCCCTCGGCACGCTCCCGTCCGGCTTCCCGCCCCATACCGCCCAACCGGACGGCGGCGCCGGGCGGTTGGCCGGGGTTCGACCCCCGAGGTGGTCATCGGCGTTGCGCGACCCGCCGAATGGGTACCCACCGGCCATGCGAATGAGCGTGGTGGACGTGGGATCGAACACCGTCAGACTTGCGGTCGCGGACGCGGAGGGCGGGGTTCCGCTACCGGTCCACACCGCCAAGTGGCGTCTGCGGCTGTCCGATCACGTGCGGCCCGGGGGCCCGGTGCCGGACGAGGCCGTCGAGCGACTGGTGGACGCCGTGGCCGAGGCGAGCCGGACCGCGACCAGGTGGGGTGCGGCGGGACCGCTCGCCTTCGCGACGGCGGTGGTACGCAACGCCCCGAACCGCCAGGAGGTGTTACGGACCGTCCGGGCGCGGACCGGAGTCGAACTGTGCACCCTGCCTGGCGAGGTGGAGGCGGAGCTCACCTTCCTCGGCGCGCGCCGTTGGATGGGCTGGCGGTCCGGGCCGCTCGCCCTGCTGGACATCGGCGGCGGCTCGCTGGAAGTGGCCTTCGGCCGCGGCCGGGTACCGGACTTCGTGGCCTCGCTGCCGCTCGGAGCGGACCGGCTCACCCATGAGTTCTTCGAGGGCCAGGACCCGCCACCTCCGGAGCTGGTCCGGGAGCTGCGCCGCAAGGTCCGCCACCAACTGCGGGACGCGGCGGCGCGGATCCGCTGGGAGGGGCCGCACACGGCGGTGGCCACCTCGCGCACCTTCCAGCAACTGGGCCGCCTGTGCGGGGCTCCGCCCGGACGGCACGGCCCGTTCATGGAACGGCAGTTGCACCGGGAGGACCTGCGGAACGCGGCCGTCCGCCTCGCCGCCCTGCCCGCCTCCGACCGTGCTCTGCTGCCCGGCATCTCCGCGCCGCGCGCCGCGCAGAGCCTGGCCGGCGCGGTGGTCGGGCACACCGCGATGAAACTGACCGGGATCAGGACCCTCACGCTCTGCCCCTGGGCGATCCGTGAGGGAGTGCTGCTGCGGCACATCGAGGACGGCCCGTCCTGGTGGGCGGAGATCACCCGCCACAACGAGGCCGCTCCACCGGACCCGGTACCGCTGCGCATCGCGACCGCCACGAGCTGAACCGGGAAAGCCCAGGAGACGGGCCGGACAGCGGGACCGTAGGAGCGGATCCCAGACAGAAAAGTCAGACCTGAACGGACGTACGGCAGAGACAAGAGAGGAGACAAGGAAGCCGACCGTGTCCGACACCGGGAAGCACGACCGGAACGAACCGCCCGAGACCGCCCTCGAAGAGGTCCTGCGCGAGATCGAGGACGCCGAGAACCGCCCCCGGGACTCCGACGAGCGGCGGCGGCACGGGGGCGAGGCCGGTGAGGGCCGGTGAGGGCATCACCCCGAACACCCGTGCCCAGGAGGAGTCCGAGGGTGACTGGCCTGCCGGTCCACGCGACGGGTGGCCCGCGACCCGCGGGGTACCCGGCGCGCATGCCGCACCAGAGACAGGAGCCACCTCTGCCGCCCGCGCGAGGGCCGGTCTCGACAGCCGTCGCGGAGTACCTGCGGGGCGCCGGACCGCTGCCGCGTCCCGTGGACATCGCGGACGCGGCCGTCTACGGCGACGACCTCCAGCTCGCCCTGTACCTCTGCTACGAGCTGCACTACCGCGGCTTCGCGGGCGTGGCCCCCGAGTGCGAGTGGGACCCGGACCTGCTGCGCTCCCGGGCCGCGCTGGAACACCGTTTCCTGTCCGCGTTGCGTGCGGACACCCCCGTCCACGACAGCGTCCAGGACGCGCTCGCGGGGGTCCTGGTCGAGCCCGTCGACGGCACGGGCGTCTCCCACCATCTGTGTGACCGGGGCGAACTGTGGCAGCTGCGTGAATTCGCCGCCCAGCGCTCCCTCTACCACCTCAAGGAGGCGGACCCGCACGCCTGGGTGCTGCCGAGGCTGTGGGGCCGGGCCAAGGCGGGGATGGCGGCGGTGGAGTTCGACGAGTACGGCGGGGGCCGCCCCGACCGCGTGCACGCCCGCCTGTTCGCCGGCCTGATGGCGGACCTGGGCCTGGACCCGACGTACGGCCGCTACCTGGACGCGGCCTCGGCCGAACTGCTGGCCACGGTGAACCTGATGTCCCTGTTCGGCCTGCACCGCTCCCTCCGGGGCGCCCTGGTGGGCCACTTCGCGGCGGTCGAGATCACCTCCTCCCCCGGTTCCCGCCGGCTGGCCGAGGCGATGCGACGCACGGGGGCCGGGGCCGCCGCCGTGTTCTTCTACGACGAGCACGTCGAGGCCGACGCGGTCCACGAGCAGGTCGTACGCCATGAGGTCATCGGTGGTCTGCTCGACGAGGAGCCGCACCTCGCGCCGGATGTCGCCTTCGGCATCGACGCCACCGGACATCTCGAGGACCGTTTCGCCGCGCGTCTGCTCGGCGACTGGAACGCGGGCCGGTCGTCGTTGCGCACGCCACTGACTTCCGAAATGTCAGGTATCGCCTAAATATCCGGGGGTACTCGGGGAAGGTGAATCCGCTGGCCCTTCCGCTGGCCCTTCCGCTGGCCCTTCCAGGTGTGTACCTCCCTCAGGAGGACACCGCCCTGCTGACCAGGGCCCTGTCCGACGAACCGCTCGCGCCGGGCGCGCACGTGCTCGACGTGGGCACCGGGAGCGGGGCGCTGGCCATCGCGGCCGCCCGCCGCGGCGCCCGGGTGACCGCGGTGGACGTGTCCTGGCGCGCGGTGTGCACCGCACGCCTGAACGCCCGGGTGGCGGGGGTACCGGTCCGGATCCGGCGCGGGAACCTCTTCGCCCCGGTACGGGACCGGTCCTTCGACCTCATCCTCACCAACCCGCCGTACGTACCCTCCCCGACGGGCCTGAGGCCTCCCCGCGGCCGGGCCCGGGCCTGGGACGCGGGGCACGACGGGCGGGTCGTCCTGGACCGGATCTGCCGGGAGGCGCCCACGCTGCTCAGGCCCGGCGGGGTCATGCTGATGGTGCACTCAGGGCTCAGCGACCCCGGCCGCACACTCGATCACCTGCGCACCGGCGGGCTGAAGGCCTCCGTGACCCGACGGAGCCGGATCTCGTTCGGCCCGGTGCTGCGGGGGCGGGAGAACTGGCTGCGGGGGCGCGGGCTACTGTCCCCCGCCGACAAGCAGGAAGAGCTGGTGGTCGTCCGTGCCGAACACCCCGCCTGACCCGCCCCGCAGGATCTCGATGCGGCGCCGGGGGCCACTGCTCGTGGACGGCCCGGTGCAAGTGGAACTGGAGGACGGCACCACGGTGTCCTCCGACCGGTTCCGCGTGGCCCTGTGCACCTGCCGCCGCAGCCGCCGCTATCCGTGGTGCGACACCAGCCACCGCGACCGGGCGTGAATCGCGACCGAGCCTGCATCGCGACTGAGCCTGAATCCAGACACGGGGGTCGGCGGACGGCCCCACTCCGTCCACCGACCCCGGTTGCGGGATCACGGGTCTTCGTGCCGAGGGCCGGCACTCCCCAGTTCCGGGCCCCTCGGGAGGATCACGAGGACCGCGCGGTCCCGGTCCTTCAGAACGCGAAGACGCTGCTGCCGTAAGCGCTCTTCACGCACTCGTTCGCGAAGGTGCGTTCGTAGGAGACCCGCTGGCCCCGCCAGACGCCCTCGACCGTGACGACCACCGGGTCGTACTGCTTGGTGCACTGGACGCCGCCGCCGGCCGTCAGGGCGTCGAAGTCCCCGCCGACGGAGCGGAGTTCGGCGCAGGCCTGCGCCGCGGCCGGGTGGGTCCCGGAAGCCGTCGGAGCGCAGGTCAGGGTGACCGCGCGTTCCGGAGTGGCGAGGGTCGCGCTGTCGCCGTGACCCACGGTGAATACCAGGGCCGTGGGGGCGTAGAGCCCGGTCGGGGCGGTGGGCGGGGCGGCGAGCGCGGTCCCGGTGAGAGGGCCGCAGACGGCGGTGGCCGTCAGGCCGAGGGTCGCTGCCCAGCGCGCGGTGTTCCGCATTGTGTGCATCCTTCCGCTCGATTCGAGGGTGTACCGCCGACCGGCTCGATCGGTGCCGGAGGCGGCGAGCGCGAGTCTGCCGAGTCCGCCGCCGAAACTCACATCGGACCCACAGGTTTCAGTAACCTTTCGTATTGAATCAGTGGCGTGAAGTAACGAAATTCGAACGCCTCGCCCCCCGGAAGTGAGCGGTTCTTGATCGCCCGATCGGACCCGATGGCCTGATTCACCCTGTTCGGCAATAGGCCTGAAACATTCCGCTTCTGGCGTGAGCGCATCCCTCCATGAACCCTTGTGTTCATGTGCGGTCGGAGTAATGCTGATTACATGATTACTACAGAGCAACGAGAGAAACTGCGCGGCTGGTTCACCGGCCGCCTCCCCGACGACCTGTTCGAGGAACTGGCCGAGGTGACGGTGGACCGGGAGGAGATCACCGTGATCGGCCGGATCGCCGGGCCCCGGCTGGCGGACGACGCCTCTGACGCCGAGCGTGAGGCCGCCGTACAGGGCCGTGTCCAGGAGTTCCGGGAGCGGACCCGGGACGCCCGGATCGCGGTGGCACGGGACGCCGAGCACCGGTTCGGCCGGAAGGTCTCCTGGGGCGTGGTGTGCGGCACCGAACGCGCCCTGTTCACCCATGTCGCGGCGCCCGTGATGACCCGGCTGCGCCAGCCGGAGCGCCAGGTCCTGGACACCCTCATCGCGGGCGGTGTCGCCCGCAGCCGCAGTGACGCGCTCGCCTGGTGCGTGCGCCTCGTCCAGAGCCACACCGACGACTGGCTGGCCGAGCTGCGGGAGTCCCTCGAACACGTCCAGCGGGTGCGCGCACAGGGACCCGACGCCGAACCGGAGGACACGCCGACAGACGGGACATGATGGAGGGTTCGGTCACTGACGGCCCGGCAGATGGATGAATCGTCCACTGGTGCGGATCTTGCGCGAGGCCCTACGGTCGGCAGAACCCCATGAGGACGGCATCCGTTCGCGGCGGCACACCCCGGCGACCGCGACGGGCCGTCCGCCCAGCCGCGCCACCCCGCGCTCCGCCGCCGCCCCTCGCTGGAGCACCCGTGTCACCGAAGCCCGAGCAAGCCGTGCAGCCCGAGCAGACCGCCCCCTCCCCCGCGCCTCCCCTCACCGAGGTCGAGACCCACGGCGTGGAGCGCATCCCGGACACGGACCGCACGGCCAGTCCGCTCGACCTGTTCCGGCTCGCCTTCGGCGGCGCGAACACCTTCTCCACCTCTGTCCTCGGCGCGTTCCCCATCCTGTTCGGCCTCTCCTTCTGGCAGGGCCTGGCGGCCACCCTCCTCGGAGTCCTCGCGGGCGCGCTGATCCTGTGCCCGATGGCGGTGTTCGGCCCGGTCAACGGCACCAACAACGCCGTCTCGTCGTCCGCGCACCTCGGCGTGCACGGCCGCGTGATCGGCTCGTTCCTGTCGCTCCTGACGGCCGTCGCGTTCTTCTCCATCTCGGTGTGGAGCTCCGGCGACGCCCTGGTCGGAGGGGCGCATCGGCTCTTCGGGCTGGAGCGCGGCAATCTGTCGTACGCCGTCGCCTACGCGCTGTTCGCCGGGCTGGTCCTCGCGGTGTGCGTGTACGGCTTCCGGTTCATGCTGTTCGTCAACAAGGTCGCCGTGGCCTCGGCGACCCTGCTGTTCCTGCTCGGCGCGATCGCCTTCGCGGGCGACTTCGACCCCTCGTACGCGGGTGTGTTCACGGATTCGGCGGACGCGGCCACCGAGGCGCTGTTCTGGCCCTCGTTCATCGGCGCGGCCCTGATCGTGCTGTCGAACCCGGTGTCGTTCGGGGCGTTCCTCGGCGACTGGTCGCGCTACATCCCGGCGAGCACCCCGCGCCGGCGGGTGATCGCGGCCGCCTTCCTGTCGCAGCTCGCGACGCTGCTGCCGTTCGTCTTCGGCCTGGCGGCCGCGAGCATCATCGCCCAGCAGGCGCCCGAGTACGTCGATCCGGCCACCCCCGACTTCGTGGGCGGACTGCTCGCGATCTCGCCGGGATGGTTCTTCCTGCCGGTCTGCCTGCTGGCGCTGATCGGCGGCATGTCGACGGGCACCACCTCGCTGTACGGGACGGGGCTCGACTTCTCCTCGGTGTTCCCGCGGCTGTCCCGGGTGCGGGCGACGCTACTGGTCGGCGTCATGTCGATCGCGTTCATCTTCGTCGGACGGTTCGGGTTCGACCTGGTGCGGTCCATCTCGACCTTCGCCACGATGATCATCACCTGCACCACGCCCTGGATGGTCGTGATGATGCTGGGCTTCTACACCCGGCGCGGCTGGTACGACCCGGAGGCACTGCAGGTCTTCAACCGCCGTCAGCGCGGCGGCCGTTACTGGTTCACACGCGGCTGGAACTGGCGGGGCATGACCGCCTGGTGGGTCTCGGCGGTCGTCGGCGTGCTCTTCACCAACATCCCGGGACAGTTCGTCGGCCCGCTCGGTGATCTCGCGAACGGCGTCGACATCGGTCTGCCGTTGTCGCTGGTGGTCGCCGCGGTGCTGTTCCTGTCGCTGCTGCGGCTGTTCCCCGAGCCGCGGGCGGTGTACGGGCCCGAGGGCGCGCGGCTGGCGCGGACCGTCGACGTGGCGGTGCCGCCGATCACGGGGCCGGGCGCGACGGGAGCCGAGACGTCGTTGTCAGACCCCTCCGCTACGTTCTGAGCATGACCAACTTCGTACTTGTGGCAGGTGCGTGGCTCGGCGCGTGGGCGTGGGACGAGACGGCGGCCGATCTGCGCGCGGCCGGGCACGACGTCCATCCGTTCACCCTGTCCGGCCTCGCCGAGAAGCGGGATGTGCCCGCCGGACAGCGGACCCACGTCCAGGACATCGTCGGTGAGGTCGAGCGGCTCGGCCTGCGGGATGTCGTCCTGGTCGGCCACAGTTACGCCGGCGTTCCGGTCGGCCAGGCCGCCGAGCGGATCGGCGACCGGCTGACCCGGATGGTGCTCGTCGACGCGAACGTCCCGGTCGACGGCGAGTCGTCCCTGTCCGGCTGGTCCAGTGACCAGGTGCGGGAGGCGATCGAGGCCCACGGGTACTGGCCGCCTCTCACGGCGCCCGATTTCGCGGGGCAGGGGCTGACGGACGAGCAGATCTCCCGGATCGTCGACGGCTGCACTCCACACCCCGGCGCCACGGTCACCGAACCGGCCGTTCTCACCCGCCCTCTCGGCGAGCTGCCCACCACGTACGTCAAGTGCCTGCTCGACGGGGACGAGCCGATGCCCGCCGTCGCCGAACTGCTCAAGAGCGAACACTGGGAGCGGGTCGACATGGACACCGGTCACTGGCCGATGTTCTCGCGGCCCGCCGAACTGGCCCGGATCCTGGACGAGTCGGTCCGCAGACCCTGACCTGGCCCCGGCCGGCCCGCACGTACTCGCCGGTATGGTCGGCGCACGACGCGGCTCGACGACGAGAGGCGGGATGTACGTGGCCAAGCACTGGGCTGACTTCCAGTACGAGATCTATCTCAACGGGATGTCGGGTGCGGTCCCCCGCCTTCCCACCGATCTGACCCGCCTGGAGGAGCTGACCGAGCAGCGGCTCGGCCCCGGGCCGGTCGGCTACGTGGCGGGGAGCGCCGGCGACGGCAGCACCGCCCGCGCCAACCGGGCCGCACTGGAGCGCCACCGGATCGTGCCGCGGATGCTGCGGGACGTGCACGATCGCGATCTGTCCGTCGAGATCCTGGGCCGCGCGCTACCGGCCCCGCTGGCCCTGGCGCCGGTCGGAGTGCTGTCGATCATGCATCCGGAGGCCGAGTCTGCCGCCGCCCGGGCCGCCGCCGCGCAGGGGGTGCCGTACATCCTGTCGTCGGCGTCGAGCACGCCGATGGAGCAGGTGGCGGAGGCGATGGGGGACGCCGAACGCTGGTTCCAGCTGTACTGGCCGAAGGATCCCGAGGTTGCCCGCAGTTTCCTCGACCGGGCGAAGGCGGCCGGGTTCACCGCGCTGGTCGTCACGCTCGACACACCGTTGCTGTCCTGGCGTCCGCGCGACCTCGACCAGGCGTATCTGCCGTTCCTGCACGGCGTCGGCACCGCCAACTACTTCTCGGACCCCGCGTTCCGGGCGGGCCTTGCCAAGCCGGTGCACGAGGATGTGAACGCGGCCGTCCTGCACTTCGTCGGCATGTTCTCGGACCCGGCCAAGACCTGGCCGGACCTGGCGTTCCTCAGGGAGCACTGGGACGGACCGATCGTCCTCAAGGGGATCCTGCACCCGGACGACGCGCGGCTCGCCGCCGACGCCGGGATGGACGGAGTGGTCGTGTCCAACCACGGGGGCCGCCAGGTCGCGGGGTCGGTCGCGGCCGCCGACGCGCTGCCGCGGGTCGCGGAAGCGGTCGGCGACCGGCTGACCGTCCTGTTCGACAGCGGCATCCGCACCGGCGACGACGTCTTCAAGGCGCTGGCGCTCGGCGCGCGGGCGGTGCTCGTCGGACGGCCGTACGTCTACGGGCTCGGCCTCGACGGGCAGGCGGGCGTGGAACACGTGATCCGCTGCCTGCTCGCCGAGTTCGACCTCACCCTCGCCCTGTCGGGCCACGCCGCCCCGGCCACCGTGGGCCCCGCCGACCTCGTGTCGTAGCAGAGCGGCGGCCCCGGCCCCGCCCCTGCCGGTGCCGCGGCAGGCAATGTTCGCCCCGTCGCGACGCCCGGCACGCCGAGAGCTCGCTCCCCCGCTCTCGAGCGGGGGGACTCCCACGACGCCGCTCCTTCTCGGGCAAACATTGCCCGCCACGGCACTAGATTCCGTCCGCCAGCTCAGCGGACCGCGCCGTCGGCTTCCGCGTCCCGGTGATGGACAGGGAACCCGGGGTGGCCGTCGAGGTCGGGTCGGTCAGCCAGCGCTGCTCGGTGGAGCCGTCGCGGACCTTGACGACGATGTCGGCGCCCACGTCGTCGTTGCTGAAGGTGACGGCGAGCTGCTCGTCCCAGCGGGGCAGCAACTCCCCCCGCACGGTGAGGTCGTAGCGCACGTCGTCGGCGCGCTTCGCCTTCTCGTCGGCACAGCTGCCGAGGATCACCACACCGGCGTCCACGTGCGATTCCAGGCACAGGTCGGGGTCGGCCACGCTGCGCAACAGCCCGTCGTTCTCGTACGACCACTGCTGGGTCCGCGCGGTGGAGCACGCCGCCAGTGCGGTCCCGGCCCCCTTCTTCGGCTTGCCCTCGATGTCGAGACACAGGTCGGCGCCGGCGTTGCGCAGCCTGGTCCGCCCCGGGGCGGCGGGGAGTTGGGCGGTACCGGCGGATGCCGTCGGCGGGGACGGGGAGCCGGTGTCCGGCCCGCCGCTGCCGCCGTTCGCGCTGGTGGAGGCGGCCGGGTCGACACCGTCGTCCGTCGACCAGAGGCTGGCCACCAGCACGGTAGCCAGCAGCCCGGCGGAGGCGAGGCCCACACCTGTGAGCAGTGTCCGCGAGGAGCGCAGGCCGCCCGGGATCCGGCGGTGCAGCGCGGGTGCGCCCGGGGCGCCGGGCAGGAGGCGGCGGCTTCCGCCACCGTGCCGGGCGGCGCCGCGCGTCGTCCCCTCGGGCCGGCTGCGGCCCGGACGGGTGTCGAGGTAGCGGCGGGCACCCCAGCCGATCACCGACTCGGCGAGCAGGACCCCCAACCCGCCCTCGAAATGACTCAGTTGTTCGGCGGCATTACGGCAGTAGCGGCACTCCCCCAGATGGTGCCGGACATCCGGCAGCAGTGCTCCGCCCCGTCGAATCGGGACGTCGAGGAGGCGGTTGTAGAAGCGGCATTCCTTGGTCGGCGCGAGTTCCCGATGGGCATGTACACACCCTTCGCGGAATTTTTCACGCGCCTGTTCGAGTGCCGCCGACGTGGTGTCGGTGTCCATGCCCAACAGAGCGGCGGGGACGGATATGGGCTCCGCCTCCACCTCCACATGCCACAGCACACAGCGGAAGAGTGCGGGAAGAGCATGAAATGACCGTTCGGCGAGCTTGCGGTTTTCCGGCGTCATGGACTTCGCCGTACGCGCCCCGAGGGCGCCCGCGGGTTTCCCGAGGCCCGGCAGAACACCGGATATCCGGTCCTCGGCGGCCCACTGCCGGACCGTGTCCCGCACGGCGAGCAGCAGCCGGGGCCGTAACGCCATGGCCGTTTCGCCGAGCGCCACCCGGTCGAGGACCTGGTGGAAGGCGGCGGCGGTGGCCATGGAAGCGCTGTCCGCCGAGGCGGCCAGGCAGATCACCGCGTACTCGTGGGCCGACTGCCAGTGCCGGGCCATCAGCAGGGCCACGGCGGGGCCGCTGTCCCGGTCCGAGCGGTTTCCGAGTGACGCGCCGAGTCTGTCGTCGGATTCTTCCGAAGGCCCGCCGAGCGGGGGGTAGGGAGGACGAGGGGGGTGGGGGGTGAACACTGAGCGGATTCCTTCCCACGCGCATAGGGAACACAGAAGTTCTGGTCGCCGAAAGGAGCCCGGGGAGTGCGGCACCTTTCGGGCGCGGGCGCGGGGAGCGCGAATTCACCAACGCCATCCACCCCGGTTCCCCGCGGGGCGAATGCCGGCCGGCCTCAACCCCCACGCCGGTGGTTCACCCTTGCACAAGTCACTCATGACCAACAAGGCACTCGGGCAACCTGTGCCCCATTGAAAGAAAGTCAGAAACGGCGGCCACTCAGTGGCAACTCGTAGACCCCGCACCGGATTTCGGCATTGCAGGCGCCCCGTGTGAAACACGCGCACGCGCGGGAGCGCCACGCACGCTCCCGGTGCGGGGGCCCGCGTGGTCCAGTGGAAGCGGCCTTTCCTCGAAGGCCCCGCGCAGGACGGCGGCTCTTCTGCGCGACGACGGCCGCCGACCCCGATCCTCCCGCCCTCGGTCGGCGGCCCCGAGGGCGGGGCGGCAGGTCTCGCCAGGACGCCTGAGGACGTCAGATCTGCCAGGAGCGCAGCCGGTCGGCGGCGCCGTACACATCCGTCTTGCCGGAGATCAGATCGCGGGCCAGGTCGACGAGAGCGCCGTAGGGCGGGTCGATGCCGACATCGCTGACGAACATGTACGCCACGGCCGTCGCGCAGGCGAAGCGGGCGTTGGCCGACGGCAGCGGCTTGAGCAGGGCGAGGGTGTGCAGCAGGGCCGCGGCCCGCCAGGCCGGGTCGGAGTCCACGCCGAGGCGCGGCGGGTCCACGCGGTGCCGGGCGACGGCGGCCTTCCCTGTCAAGTCAGCGTGTCGGTGTACGGGGGGCTCAGGGTGAGCCGCAGGTGTCGTCGGCTCTTCTGAGGCACCGGTGGGCCTGTCGCCCGCATCCAGGGAGGGCGGTTGGCTTCGTAGGTGAGAGCCGACACCGGTTGTCGATGAGTTTGAGCAGCACTTGTCGATCACAGGACCACGAAAAGTTGACGAGAATTGAGACCACTGCGGTGGGGCGGGGCGCTGTTTGGTGATCAAGGCCAGCGGTGCCCAGCTACCTTTGCCCCTGACTCCTGTTCGGCTGACGGTCAGTCTTCGCCGCCGTGACGCCCGCGGTGACGTGCCACGGCGTCGTTGTTGGCGCAGCGCACCGAACAGTAGGCACGTCGGCCGTTGCGGGAGGTGTCAACGAACGCCAGACCGCAGCCGCGGCGCGCGCAGCGGCCCAGTCGGTCGGCGCCGGCGAAGCACACCATGTAGGCGAGTCCGGCCGCTGTGATGGCGCGGATGTGGGCGGCGGCGCCGGCATCGACGGCGCTGTAGTGCAGGTGGGGTCGGCCGTCGTGCAGGGAGATGCGGGGCCTGCTGGAAGCATCGGCGAGCAGGGTGTTGATCGCCTGGCACCGCTCTTCGAGGTTCTGCGAACCGAAGCAAGTGGCCAGGCGTCGGCTCCATTTCCAGATCTCCTCGGCCTCGGCCGTGGTGAGCATACGCTGCACCACGCCGTGTGCGGCGAGCAGAGGTTCCAGGTACTCGGGACGTGGGGGCGCTGTGAGGTTGGCCAGGTCAGCGGCTAGCCGAGCGGCCTCGCCGCCGTAATGGTTGAAATGCACAGGACTATTACACCACCGTGTGAGCAACGAACTCTTCGCAGGTGCGGCGGCAATCCAGCGCAGGATCGGCGTGGTAAAGCCCTGGCGACGGAGAAGGTGGAGGGGCCCGACGGTGAAGACTCCCAACCCGACCTTGCAGGGTGCCGCAGCGGCGCCAGCGCTGATGCTGGCCCAGATCATCAGCCTGCAGGCGGGTTCGGCCGTGGCAAAGGAGGCGTACGCAACCATCGGCCCCACGGCCCTGGCCGGTATGCGGCTGGTCTTCTCGGCCGCGATCCTATGGGTTCTGGCCCGACCGCGGCTTCGAGGAGTCACGGCCCGGCAGTGGCGGGCGGCGATCTCACTCGGTCTGGTCTTCGCAGCGATGAACCTGGCGTACTTCCAAGCCATCAGCCGCCTGCCGATCGGGGTTGCCGCCACCTTGGAACTGCTCGGGCCGCTCGCCTTGTCGATCCTCCTTTCCCGCCGGCTGGAGCACCTCGCGGTGGCGCTAGTAGCGCTCGGCGGTGTACTCCTGCTGACTGCCCCGGGGGCCTCGCTCCCCGCTGGGGGAATCCTGCTGGGCGGTGCCGCCGCGCTGTGCCGGGCCGGGTATGTAGTTCTGAGCCAGAAGGTGGGGCAACTGTTCTCCGACTGGACGGGCTTGGCCCTGGCACTGGCCTGCGGTGCCTGTGTGCTTGCCCCAGTCGCCGCTGTCACGGACGGTGACGTCGTGGCGGCCCACCCGGCCGTCCTGGGCACCGGGCTCCTGGTGGCACTGCTGTCCTCCCTGATCCCGTACTCGCTGGACATGACAGTCCTGCGGCGCATCGACACGCGCGCCTTCGGAGTGCTGCTGGCGCTGAGCCCCGCAGTGGGGGCAGGGATCGGTTACGTCCTGCTGCACGAGCAGCTCACGACACGTCAACTGTGTGCCATGGCGCTGGTGGTCCTCGCTGGCGCCTGGTCGGTGCGTCGCGCCACCCGGAACAGAGCACCCGCCGACGGCCCCGGTACTCCTACTGCCCGGAACCACCGGCCCGTGTAATGGTTGAAGTGACTTAGGTAGTGACTTCATGCTGGCGTTATGACTCCCACGTCCGCAGTCACGCTGACAGTCGACCGCTGCCCCGTCTGTGGTGAGCCGACTCCGGCAGAGGCGCGGTGGTGGACACTGAAGTCCCACCACCGCATCTCCGAAGGAGAGCTCGAGTACTGCGCCAGTGGCTGCGGCTGCCTGGTCGTTCTGGTCAACGGGGAGATCGTCAAGAGCCTCCCCGCCACCCGTAGGTAGTCCACACCAGCACGCCGTGAACGGTGCGCCCGGTTGTCGTTGGAGCAACCTCGTGTGTGAACGGCGCCGCCATAGCGGCCTGGTCAGTCGGTGGCGTTCTGTGTGGTATCAAAAGCCGATCGACAACCGGCGTCAGGAGTCACTGATGATTAGCCCGTGGCCCGCCGTGAGTCGCTCCTGCGGTCTTGCTGGCCTGTTGCTCACCTGTCCGGGTGTGTCTGCTGGCGCCGGATGGGGATCACATTCGGTGCGGGATGGGCCAGGAACTCGCGGAGTTGCTGGTTTTCCAGAGTTAGCTGGTTGACGGCTCGGACGAGTGCTGGGACGTCGGCGCGAAGTTGATGGAGTTCTTCGCTCTTGTTGGCGATCGTCTGCTTGAGCTTCACGATGGTGGCCCGGAGGCGAGCTTCGGCATCTGGGGTCGCGCCGCGTTCCTTGACCCGCTCGTAGAACTCGTTCTTCAGATCGAGATGGCGTTGGGTGAGAGCGTTTCTCGGGACTCCGGCTTCCTGAGCCAGGGCGACGATCGTGAGTGCCCCATTGGAGGCTTGGGGCGTGCCGTTCAGGATGCGGTCCATCGCCGCACGGATACGTTCGCGTTCGTCTGGAGCAGGGCTCATCCGATGGCCTCCTGGAGGGTGATACGCGTGCGGTCATGGTCCGCGGCCAAGGTGCGGAGTCGGCTGGCATTGGCCTGGAGGCGCTCGCTGATCGGCTGGGGGGCGTGGGAGGCCCGGAGTTCGAGGACGCTCGCGCGCTCGCGGAGTTGGATGGCCTGGTTATCGGTGCGAGCGCTGTTGCCGCATCCAGGCACGCAGCGATCCAGGCTCGGAGTGTCCTTGACGCCGTCGCGGTGACACAGGGCCTGGTCTCGCTTGTAGTGGCAGAGCAGGAGGGCCTGCGGGTTGTCGTAGATCATGGCGTTCTCGTTGGCAAGGAGTCGTCGGGCGGCGGTGACCCCGATGACAGTGCCGGAAAAGCGGTGGGCACGTGTGGCAGCACGGATGGCTCGCCGGGCTGAGGGCCCGGAGACGCCACCACCGGCTTCAAGGTCATCGTGGAGTTCGGCGACGGTGTCCGCGACCACGCGGGCGGTCTCCACATCGATGAGGTCGTGGATGCCGTCGCGGCTGCGGGAGGCGTACCCCTCGGAGACGAAGGCGGTCCGCAGGTGCCCGTATTGGATGGCGAGGGCGACCAGGCCGCCGGGGCGGCGGGCAATGTGCCAGGCCAGCGACCTTCTGAACCGTTTGGTTCCGATGGCCCCTGCCGGGTCGGGTGCGATGACTTCGCCGGGGAGCCGGTGCCGCTGAGCTTCCTCGTTTGCCCAGGCGACGAAGTGCTCGATCCGTTCCCGCAGGCCTGTCGTCTTCAGGGCCCCGGTGTCGGCGCGGGATTGATGTTGGACGTGGGCATTGTGGTCGAATAGAAGCGAGCCTTCGGGGACCATGCGTTCCAGGACGCGGATGGCGTTGACGACGGGTGTGATGGCGACCCACGGCACTTCGCGTTCAACGCCCGCGGAAAGGTGGTTGCCGTACTCGTCGGTGGCCGTCTTGTACTCATAGCTGCGGATCAGGTGTCGTCCGACCCGCCCCTCGGCGTCCGGCTCCGGGTCAGGGCAGCAGCCCGAGCGCAGGCCCAGGACCTCCCCGGGACGCATTCCTGTCAAGTAAGCGCAGGTCACGAAGGCTGCTGTGACCAAGTGCCGCCTCAACGCCTGGATTTCGTCGAGGTCGATCGCCGTCCGCCAGGGGGCTCCGGAGATGCGGCCGCTGACCGGGACGTCCAGCGGGCAGGGTCCCGGTCGGACGGGTGCCGCGTCCAGCAACCCGTGGCGTCGGGAGACTCGGTCGACCTGGCCAATCGACGCGCCGGTCGTGGCCGCGAGGTGCGGGCGAGTCTCGGCTGACCCCGATTCGTGGTCGTGGGCAGAGGGGCGTTGGCCGCGATCATCGGGGCAAGGTAGGCGTCCAGGGCTATGTAGCCGATCGGCCCCGGGGATGCAATGCGGGCGGCGTCGGCCAGGCGCCGTGACTCCGCCCAGGCCGCGAGGATGTCATCGGCGAGGTCGTCGACCATGCGGATAGCCCAGACCAGTAGGGGACCCATCGTCTCCTCGGCCAGGGGATCGCTCGTGTTCTCGCCACCTCGGGCAGTCGCGGGAGGCAGGTAGTCGTCGGCGCCCACCTCGTCCCAGGGCGGCCGTCCGATGCCGTTCGGGCGGGCGCTGAGCTGGTCGAACGCCCAAAGCCGGGTCAGGGAGCTCAAGATCTTCTGATGCGAGTCGCGGTTGCCCGCCGTTTCGAGAAGATGCAGGCCATAGGTATGCAGAACGGCAGGTCCGCATTCAGCGAGGCGGGATATACCGCGGCCTTCCAACCAGGAAGCCAGCTGCACCCAGCGCCGTACTGCCTCGCCGGTGCCGTCGGCGCCGAGGCGGCTTCGCATCCGGCTGCCTCGTTCCTTGAGAAAGGCCGGCCGCAGCTGGCCGTTGATCAGGTTCCAGACGGCTAGCCGGAGCTCGTCCTGGAACACGGCCGGGCAATTGGCCCAGTTGATCGTCAGCTTGCTCGCGCTGGGGTTCTCGGTCATCGGGGCCAGGAGCCAGACCGGATCCGCGTACTGGGTGTTGAGGTGAGCGTGCATGGCGGTGACCAGGTGTGCGGGAACGACCGGGGTAGTCAGGTTGGGAAGCGGCAGGAGGTAGGAGTCGAGCTCGAAGGCAGTGGTCACGTGTCGAAGTTCCCGGTCAATAGGTGGTCGATAAGTTCGCGGTCGGCGTCGTCGACCCGGGACAGGGCTTGGGTCCAAGTGCCGTGGCCGAGCTTGTCCCTGAGGTCTTCCAGGCGCTCGTGGGTCTCGCCCCAGTCCGCCTGCCAGACGGGTGGAGCCAGAGCCGAGCGCAGGTTGGTGAGCGCGGTGTGCAGGTGGGCGAGCCTGCCGTGGTGGCCGGGGTGGACCCGGGCGTTCTGGCATCCCAGACACATCAGGAACGAGGCGCCACATCCTCCCTCCGGCGCAGGGTGGGGGCCGTTGTCGTAGTCCGAGCAGTCCGCTGTCGCGGTCTCCACGTCTCCCGCTGCGGGCTGGTCCCGCAACTCGGCGGCCAGGACGGCCTTGCGCGCGCGGAGCGTGGCATCCTCGGCGCCGGCCGCGATGACCTCGACCGCTTCGGCCTGAACTCTCTTGTCGACCAGGACGTAGCTGCGGTCGTGGGTCTCCTGGCTGTTCTGGCCCGGTTGTCGGCGGTCGAGTGCGTTCACGGTCCGTCGTCCCCGCTGGAACGGGGCTCCGTCGAAGCCGTGCGCGTGTGCCCATTCCTTCGTGTAATTCGTGTGGATGCCGAAGTGGAAGTGGCCGACGGGCGGTAGCCGGTCCTGGCCCGCCTGCTGCCGCCCCAGCTTGTGGGTCCGCCAGACGACCAGGCGGTTGGCACCGGGGGCGAGGTCTTCCACAATGGCGCGGGCGAACCGGGTGGCTTCCAGCGCTTGCGTGATCAGGCGGCCCGGGGACGCCGCCCCGTCGTCGGTGACGTTGCGCGTCTCGTAGTGGCGGCCGGCTCCGCGACGGTACTTCTCCAGCGGGATCCGGTACGTCGGGTGGCCGTCCTCGCCGAGATCCGGCAGTGCCCGGGGCACCTCGGCATGGTCGATGACGGACAGGTTCCATCCGTACTCCGCCATCAGCAGCACCCCCAGAGCCACCGCCTCCATGCGCGACAGGAACAGCCTCTGCCACGTCGCCTCCGGCTTCTGGCCGCCCAGCACCTTCGCGTACTTGCGGATCACGGTCCGCGGCCTGCCGTCCCGGTGAAAGGAGCGGGGCAGGTCTCCCGTGCGGGCGAGGATGTCCAGCGCCTGCCCGACCAGCCAGCCTTGGCTGCCTTCCGGGTAGTAGTCGCCCTGCCGCCATCGCTCCAGGTGCTGGGCGTTCTCCCTGATCCGCAGCAGCGCGGACCGGAACATCCGCCGGGCGGCGGCCTTGATCTCGTCGAACTCGGCCTCGGTGTAGGACTGGATCTTGCTCTTCGGCGCCTTGCGGCGCACGGCCAGTTCGTCGGCGACGGGGCCGGCCTGCAGCCGCCCGTCTCTGAGCAACAGCCGGGCGATCTGGGTGCTCGCGTGGTAGCTCCCCCCGCTCGTGCCCAGGCCCATGCGCCACTGCTTCACCACAGCGGCGGTGATCTCGTCGAGATCGCGCGGGGGGTTCTCCTGGCGCGCGAGGTACTTCGCGAACACCTCCAACTGGTACCAGTAGCCCGCGGACGTCACATGGGCACCCCACTCGTCGGGCCTGCAGAAGCCCGCGAAGACAGCTGCCAGCGAACGCTGCATCGGTTCGGCGACCGGCAGAGTGGAGAAGTCGTAGTCCTTGACCCTGCCGGACCGGTTGTAGTGGTGGACGACCAGGCCTTCGGGGGCGAGCGGCTCGGGACGAGCGTGGTCGGCCGACGGAAGGGACGCCTTGCGCCCGCGCGGGCTCACCCGGCATCGCCCGCGGCGGGCTCCATGCGAGCGTCGATGTCCTGGATGCCCTCCGACTCCCGCGCGATGCGCGCGAACACCCCGTCCAGCTCGGGCATCGGAGCCTGGACCGGGCTGTCGGCGTCGGCGAGCATCGAGCGCAGCTGCAGGTCCGCCACCGGCGCGAGATACCGGTCCACCGTGGTCTCCCGTGAGGCGTGACCCAACAGGTTCTGGACCATGAACCACGGATCCCCGTAGAGCAGCCGGAAGTCCCTCCGCTCCTCCGGCGTGAGCCCGTAGCGCCGGTCCATCAGCGTGTTGAGTACCACCAGCATGAACAGGGCCATCGAATGGCGCGCCGAGTGCACGGTCGCATAGGGGGCGTAGACCTTGTGCGGATCCATGCCGACCCGCTTCGGCGGGGTCAACACCCGCTCGCAGCGCTGGTTGGCGGTGCGGAAGACGCCGTCCCACGAGTGCGGATGGAAGGGCAGGCCCTGCTCGTTGAGCCACAACCACAGCGGCTCGGGCCCGTACGGGCCCTCGGTGAACAGAAGCATCCGCTCCTCGACGGTCAGCGCGTCCAGCGCCCGCTCGCCGGCCACTCCGTCCTGGTCGCACCAGCGCACCATCGGCTTCAGCCCGCGCGTGACCTCTCTGACCAGCCGCATCTCGGGCAGTTGCACGTAGCGGTCGACCTTTTGGGCCCGCCGCACCGCCCACGCCCGTGAGGAGTCCACGTAGGCCTCGACGTCCCCGATCGCGTCCGAGGAGACATAGAACGTACGCGGCTTCTTCGACCGCGTCACCTCGGCCGCGATCCTCCCGCGGTAGTACCGCCCGCCCGCCAACCGCCGCTGCGGGACGTCGAACGTGAGGAGCGACCCACCTTCCGCCCGTCGCAGGCCGGAGGACACCATCATGCGAACGAAGGCCGTATTCCGGTCCTCCAGCCGACCCACCCAGTCAGGCTCCGGGACACCCTCGCGGCCGTGCCCCCGCAACCCGATGTCGATCCAGCGTCGCCAGGTCCGAGGCGTCAACCAGTGCACGTTGCTCGGCCGGGCGTCCTTCGCCTTCGCCGCCGCGACCGTCAGGACCTCGCCGTTGCGGCCCAGCACCTGCTTCATGTGGACCGGATTGCGTATCAGATGCCGTTCCCTGGCAGCCCAACCAAACAGACTCGCATACGCGGCGAGCTCCCGGTTCCACTTCGACCCGCCGATTCGCTCCGGATTCGTCTCGGCAAAGCGTCGCCAGTGCTCGTAGTCCTCAAGGTCCCGCTGGGTCGCCTCGGTCCACGTCCGACCGCGATTCCACAAGAAGGTCAGGAGAAGTGCGATATCCGTCGAGTAGTTGCGTCGCGTCTCTTTTGTGTACCTGCGGAAGGTATTTGACTGCCCGTAAAGGCTTAGAAAGGCGTCGACCTGGTAGTCAGGCGACAAGAAGATAGGGTCCCCGGGCCGGCCCCGTACTGCGTCCTCCCGCGCTGGCAGGTCGGTCCACCCGTCCAGCAACGCTCCCCGTACCCCGCACCGCACCGCGTCCCGCGGCACCCAGAACACTCGCCAACCCACTCCGCCAGCACCCCTCTTGATCGGCTTCAACAAGCCAATTCAATAGGGAAGCCGCGACCAGAGCGGAGAAGTCGTGGACGGTGGGCTGATCGGGCAGGACCTCTTCGTGCCGCTGGAGCAGCCAGGGCACGTCGATGTGGACGACTGGAGCCATCGGTCAGGCGACCCGCCCCTCGCTCCGGGGGTGTGGTTCGTCCTCGGGGAAGGCGGCCGCGAACTCGTCGGCGTGCGAGGCGAAGAACCGGCGGAAGGCCTCGGCGCCCTCCTGCAGGGCCCGGTGCCGGGCGATGTCGGCAGCGGCGGCCTCGCGCACGAGTGCCTTCATCGACGTACCGCGTTCCTTGGCGATCTGCCGCAGGTCCTCCAGCTCGCGGTCGCTGAATTCCACGTTCAGAGCAGGCATGGATCCACGGTACCGCGCGGGTACTCACCCGTAAATATCACCAGGTCAAGAAGGGACGCGGGCGGTACCGGAGGGTCGAGAACTCCCTGTCCGATTCCCGCCGGACGGGGGCCGGCGCGGGCCGCAGACTCGGGAGGGAGACACCGACGGAGCATCACCCGCACAGGACGAGGAGAAGGGGCGGACCTCATGACCCTCACCACCGACGGGGCCGTGCGGCGGGCCGACGGTACCGACTGGGCCGCGCTCGCCGAGGAGCTGGACACGCACGGCTGCGCCACCACGGCACAGCTGCTGACGCCCGCCGAGTGCCGCGACCTGGCGGCGCTGTACGAGAAGCCGGAGCTGTTCCGGACGACGGTCGACATGGCACGGCACCGCTTCGGCTCCGGGGAGTACCGCTATTTCACGCACGATCTGCCCGGTCCCCTCGCCGCGCTGCGCGAGTGCCTCTATCCGCGGCTGCTGCCGATCGCCCGGGACTGGGCGGCCCGGCTCGGCCGCCCGGCGCCCTGGCCGGACTCGCTCGGCGAATGGCTGGAGCGCTGTCACGCGGCCGAGCAGAACAGGTCGGCACAGATCCTGCTGCGCTATGGCGAGGGCGACTGGAACGCACTGCACCGTGATGTGTTCGGGGAGCTGCTGTTCCCGCTCCAGGTGGTCGTCGGCCTCGACGTGTACGGCACCGACTACACGGGCGGTGAGTTCCTGATGGTGGAGCAGCGTCCCCGAGCGCAGTCCCGCGGCACCGCCACCGCGCTGCTCCAGGGGCACGGGCTGGTCTTCACCACCCGGGACCACCCGGTGCGCACCCGGCGCGGCTGGTCGGCCGGAGGGATGCGGCACGGCGTGAGCGTCGTACGCTCCGGCAGCCGGCACGCCCTCGGCATCGTCTTCCACGACGCGTCCTGAGCGGGGTGGCCCCCACGCGCCCCGGTCACTCATGAGCGGCAGGGGCGCGTGGGTGGCCGTCAGGCCTGATCGGCGACGAAGGACGCCATCCGGGTCAGCGCGGAGTTCCAGTTGATGGTGTGCTCGTTGGTCGACCAGGACTGGATGTCGTCGATGTAGCAGAACTGGCCGACGCAGCCCTGGAGTCTGCTCTGTGCGTAGGGGTCCTGGATGGACGAGTTCGGGCCGCCCGCAAGGGTCCCGACGGGCGGGGCCGGCAGGCCGGGGTCGAGCTGATGGGCGTACCAACGGCTGTGCTGGTTGTGGGAGTTGACCTCGCCGTAGCCGGTCACGTACGACATGTTCAGCGCGTTGCGGCCGAAGAGGTAGTCCATGCTCTGGACGGCCCCGTCACGGTACTTCGAGGCGCCGCCGATGTCGTACGCGGTGGCGATGACGACGGCGTTGTGCAGGATCTGGTGGTTGGAGCCCCAGTCGTACAGGTTGTCGGCGGGGGCGTAGGGCATGCCGTACGGCTGTGACCTCAGGGTGGTGAGGTAGCGGTCGGCGCCCTTGATCACCGACTGGCGCACCTTGTCCCGGCCGGGCAGGGCGCTCGGTACGGTCGCGAGGTCGAGGCGGGCCGCCGCGGCGGTACGGGCCCAGTCGTAGCCGAGGGGGCCGAAGATGTCGGCCGTGTGGACCGGCGAGGCGAGCACGTGGTCGGCGAACGGCTTCTCCCCCGTGGTCAGATACAGCTCGGCGGCCGCCCAGTAGAACTCGTCGGTGGCATCCGAGTCCGAGTAACTGCCGCCGCCGATGCCGTCGTTCGGGTCGGCGTACATCTCGGGGTGGGCGAGCGCGGCGGTCCAGGCCTTGCGGGCGGCGGCGAGGGCCCGCGCGGCGAACTCCCGGTCGTAGGGCCGGTACAGGCGTGCCGCCTGCGCGGCGGTCGCCGCGAGGTTCAGCGTGGCCTGGGTGCTCGGCGGGTGCAGTTGGCGCTTCTGCGGGTCGTCGCCGGGCAGCAGCGGCAGGCCGGTCCATTGTTCGTCGTGCATCTTGTGGTGGGCCATGCCGGCCAGCGGCTGCCCGTCCGGAACCTGCATCCTCAGCAGGAAGTCCAGCTCCCAGCGGGCCTCGTCGAGGATGTCGGGGACCTTGTTGCCGCTCTCCGGGATGGCGAGCGAGCCGTCGCCCAGCTTGGCCGGCTGTCCGGTGCGGGCCGTCAGGGAACGCTCGTAGGTGCTCAGCAGCTCCCAGACGGAGATGCCGCCGTTGACGACGTACTTGCCGTGGTCGCCGGCGTCGTACCAGCCGCCGGTGGCGTCGAGCGTGTAGTCGCACACGCCCGGTTGGCAGGGCACGTTCGAGTCGCCCTGGTTGGGCGCGACGTCGACGTGGCCGGCGGGGCGGGCGTAGCCCGGGCGCAGGTCGTCGCGGATCGCGATGCCGCTGCGCTGCGTGTAGTAGTACTTCGCGGCGTCCAGGCGCAGCTTCTCGTAGGCGCCCGTGCCTATGTCGAAGGGCCGGCCTGCCTCACCGTCGGCGACCAGGGTGAAGCCGGTGCCCTGCTTCTTGTAGGCGCCGAAGTCGATGGAGTGGACGTTCTGCCCGGACGAGGCGTCGGTGCCGCGCGGGACGGTCCAGCCGTGGGCCACGACCGCGCCGGCGGAGTTCTTCAACTGCCAGGGCAGCTTCGTGGTCGCGGCGGTGACGAGCGTCGCGTTCTTGGGCCCCGAGGGCAGATAGGCGACCTGGTTGACCCGCACCCGGGGCCCGGTGTCGGGCTCGTACACCTCGGGCGGTACCCCGCCCAGCAGTGACACGTCGTCCACGCAGAAGCGGAACGGGTCCGCGCTGCCGCCGAGTTGGAGAGCGACCTGGCCCTGTGTGGTGTCGACGGGCGCGGTGAACGTGTAGGAGTACGAGTTCCCCGACACGCTCAGCTCCGGGCTCACCTCGAAGTAGGTGTCGTACGGCGCCACCGACAGGCCGACGATCGCGCGTACGACGTGCTTGTCGGGCGAACTCTTCGCGGTGAAGGAGAACCGGTACGACTCCCCCTTGACCAGGGTGATGTCGTTCTGGCCGACGGCGGCGTCCCAGCGGTTGGCGGTGCCGCCCGGCACGTCCGCGCAGAGCTGCCCCTCGGACAGGCCCGCGGTGACATTACTGGTGGTCCACCAGGGCGCGGTGGTCGTGTCGAAGGTGCCGTTCTTGACCTGTTCGACCTCGTCGGCGGCGGCACCGGGGGCGGGGAGTCCCACCAGTGCCGCCCCCAGCAGGGCCGTCAGGGACAGCAGGGCGGTTCTGCGTCGTTTCACGTCTGGGCTCCTCGGGGGAGGTGCGGGTGACGCTCTCGTGGGAGCGCTCCCAGATGCGGACGCAGCCATGCTTGTTGGAAGCATGACACTCCGTCAACGGTGCGGACGGGACTGACCCCGGACCGCGTGTGAAGTCGTTTCGGCCCGCAGGGACCTCCGGCTCGCTGATGCGTACCGCACCCCGGACCTCGCCGGGGTGGGCGCTGTCCAGCGTAAGCGGCGGCCGGGATCCGCGCGCGGCGTCGAAGGTGACGACCGTCGGCGCGTCCGAGGCGGTGGCCCGTTCGACGACCGCGCCCGTCACCGGCACGTTGGCCGCCGGTGTGGTGGCGGACGACCGGGGGGCGTGGTGCGCGTGGTCACGGAGCCCGACCGCGAGCCCTCCACCCGGGCGGTCGCCTTCAGCGGTCCCGGTCGCGGAGGATCGTACGATCGCCGGCGCCTTGCCGTGGAAGGCGGTCCGGGTCCGGCCTGGTAGCGCTCGGCGCTCTCCTCCCGTCCGTTGTCGAGTCCAGCGAGCGAACCGCCCGTCACGTCAAAGGAGATCAGGCGCTCGGCGTCCGGCACGACCACCCCGCGGGCGGCGACGATGTCGGCCGCGACGAAGACGAGCGCACGCCCGTCGCCGGCCAGGGACCGGTCGGCGGTCAGGCGTACGGCGGTCGACGGTCAGGCGGTCGACGGTCAGGCGGTCGGCGGTCGGCGGTCGGCGGTCGGCGGTCGGCGGTCGGCGGTCGGCGGTCGGCGGTCGGCGGTCGGCGGTCGGCGGTCGGCGGCCAGGCGTACGGTCGTCCAGCGGTGCGTAGCACGTCGGTTGCCACCACCCTGCTGTTACTGCGGGCGACCGCCTTCAACTCGCCCGGCCGGTACGGCACTTTCCAGCCGAGGTGGGGCTTGCCGGCGCCGCCGTTCGGGCTGGTGCAGCTGTCCGGGCAGGGCCGCCGGTGAAGGTCTTGTCGTCGCCGGTGCCTCGGTGGTCTCCAGGTGGGCGCGGCCGTCGGCGGTCTTCTCGGTGTCGAGGGTCCGGATGCCGAGTGACGTGCGTCGAGGCACAGTTCGACGGTGTCGGCGTTGGCGTACGCCCACACGTCGACGTACGGCGTCGGCTGCCCGATGTGGTCGATGCCCCGACCAGCCGACCACTCAGCCCGTCAAGGGTGCGGAAACCGCCTTCTGCCCCAGGGGACACAACGGCCGGATTTCCCTCTTGACCCAGGTCCGGTCACCGGACCGCCCCACACCGGGGTTCCCGTCCGTTGAAGAACGCGACGCACTATTCTGGAGCCCAGGTGAAAGCACCTGTTCACTGTGAGTGTGCGCGATGGAGTGGCGCCATGAGACCTGTCTATCCGGACGACGATGCCGCCACCGCGCGTGCGGTCATCGACGACACGGGCACGCTCGTCGAGTGGAACGACGGGGCGCGCAGGCTCCTGGGCCATACGGCCGCCGAGGTCGTGGGCCGCCCCGCCGCCGAACTCCTGGCCGACTCATCCGCGCCACACGTGCCGGAGGGGCCCCGCGGAGACGGCACGCTCTCGCTGCGTCACCGCGACGGTTCGACGGTGACCGTATGGCTGCTCGCCCACCACCGGGGCGCCGAGGGCACCACGCCGGGACAATGGCTCGTGGTCACCCCGCTGCGGAGCGACGGAGCGCTCCCGCACGAGGACGACCCCCTGGAGCGGGCCCAGCTCCTCCAGTCACCCTGTGCGGTCGCGATCTATGACGAGCGGCTGCGGCTGCGCCGGATGAACACCGCCATGGCCGAGGTGCTCGGGCTGCCCGAGGAGCGGGTGCGGGGGCTCAGGGTGACGGAGATGGGCAGCCGGGCCCACAACTCGGACATCGAGCGGCGTCTGCGTCAGGTGCTCACCACCGGCCGGGGCCACGACGTCCGCACGTACCTGCCGATCGGCGACGACGGCCGTATGAACGCCTGGCTGGCCCGGATGGCCCCGATCACCGACGGCACCGGCCGGGTGCGGGGCGTGTGCGTCGCCGCCCACGACTTCACCGAGCAGTACCTCGCCCAGGAACGGCTGCAGCTGGTGAACGAGGCGAGCGTCCGCGTCGGCACCACCCTCGATGTCACCCGCACGGCCCAGGAGCTCGCGGACGTCTGCGTCCCCGCCCTCGGCGACTTCGTCAGCATCGATCTGCTGGACCCTCCGGAGGCGGGTGGCGAGTCGTTCACCGACCGGCTGACCGCACCGATCAGTCTGCGCCGGGCGGCCCACCAGTCGGTCAACCCGGGCAGCCCGGAGGCGGTGGCCAAGCAGGGCCAGATCGAGGTCTACCCCGCCTCGTCCCCGCAGGCCGACTCCATGGTCGTGGGGCACACCATCGTGGCGTCGACGGACACCGGTGACCTCGCCGACTGGCTCTCCTGGGACAAGGCACGGCTGGACCGGATACAGCAGCACGGCATCCACTCCACGATGTCGGTGCCGATCCAGGCGCGCGGCCAGACCCTCGGGGTGGCCGTCCTCGCCCGCTTTCGGCGCGCGGACAGGTTCACGCCGGACGATGTACTGCTCGCCGAGGAGGTCACCGCCCGGGCGGCGGTCTGCATCGACAACGCCCGCCGCTACTCCCGCGAGCGGGAGACCGCCCTCGCCCTCCAGCGCAGTCTGCTGCCCCGGTCGCTGCCGCGTACGGCCGCCGTGGAGGCGGCCTCCCGCTATCTCCCGGCGGCCCGGGCGGGGGTGGGCGGCGACTGGTTCGACGTGATCCCGCTGTCCGGGACGCGGGTCGCGATGGTCGTCGGGGACGTCATCGGCCACGGCGTCCAGGCGTCGGCGACGATGGGCCGGCTGCGCACCGCCGTGCGCACCCTCGCCGACATCGACCTGGCACCCGACGAGCTGCTCACCCACCTGGACGACCTGGTGGTACGGCTGTCCGCGGAGGCGGGCGGCAGCGGCAGCCCCGGCGAGGTGGGCGCCACCTGCCTGTACGCGGTGTACGACCCGGTGTCCCGGCGCTGCACGCTGGCCCGGGCCGGGCATCCGGCGCCGGTCATGCTCCCGCCGGGCGGCACACCCCAGGAGATCGACCTGCCCCCGGGACCTCCGCTGGGGCTGGGCGGGCTGCCGTTCGAGTGCACGGAGGTCGAACTGCCCGAGGGCACCGTGCTGTCCCTCTACACCGACGGGCTGATCGAGACCCGGGAGCGGGACGTGGACGCCAGCCACGCGCTGCTCTGCGAGGCACTGGCGACCGGCTCCGACTCGCTGGACGAGACCTGCGAGCGCGTCCTGCAACAGCTGCTCCCGCCGGGCGGCGCCCTCGACGACGTGGCCCTGCTGTTGGCGCGCACTCTGGGGCTGCCCGCCTCCCAGGTCGCCACCTGGGACATCCCGGCCGACCCGGCGCTGGTCTCGCCGATCCGCAAGCAGGTCGTCACCCAGCTCGACCGATGGGACCAGAGCGATGCGGCGTTCACCGCCGAGCTGGTGGTCAGTGAGCTGGTCACCAACGCCCTCCGGTACGGCGCCCACCCGATCCGGCTGCGGCTGATCCATGACGCGAGCACGCTGATCTGCGAGGTGTCCGACACCAGCCACACGGCCCCGCATCTGCGCCGGGCCAAGACGTGGGACGAGGGGGGCCGCGGCCTGCTGCTGGTCGCCCAGCTCACCCAGCGCTGGGGCAGCCGGCACACGGCGGAGGGCAAGACGATCTGGGCGGAGATCTCCCTCGTCGACGAGGAGTGAGGACGGCGCCGCCGCGGCGACCGACCGTGATCCAGGAGGCCGCGGGCGTCGGAAGCTGACACGATTCGTTGTGGGCGACGCGGGAACTTTTTGGCGCCCGTCCGCATCGGACCTCTGTGACGGGGCACAGCGCACCGTACAGACGTGGGTCACCGACGTCCCCGTGTGCGAGGCATCTCCGGGAGTGTGGACAGACATGGCGAAGACGTCCCAGAGCGCTCGCCGGGCGGCTCGGCTCGCGGGCGCGGTCGCGGTGCTCGGCCTGCTGACCGCGTGCGGCGGCGGCGACGACACGGCGGGCGCTGAGCAGACGGTGTCCGGTGGCGCCACGACCGCCTCGGCCACCCCCTCGGCCACCCCCTCCGACACCGGCCCCACCGCGACCGGCCCCACGACGAGGACCGCGACTCCGGGCACCGCATCCGGTGGCTCCACCACACCGGCCGCCACCGGGACCGCCGACACCCCGGCCGCGGCCCGCGGTCGCTGCCACACCTCCGAGCTGCGCGCGTCCGTCGGCCGCGACAACCCGGGCGCCGGGCAGGAGAACTTCCCGATCGTTCTGACCAACGCGTCCAGCCGTACCTGCACCGTGCGCGGCTACCCGGGGGCCGCCTTCCTCGACGCGTCCGGCAAGCAGCTGGGGCCGGACCCGAAGCGGACCTCCGGTACGCCCGAGACGGTGACGCTGACGCCGGGCAAGAGCGCGTGGGCGGGACTTTCGTTCGCCAACCCCGAGGTCAGCGGGGCCCGCGCGGCCACTCCCGCGGCGCTCCTGGTGACCCCGCCGGACGAGCGGGACTCGTTGAAGGTGACGTGGAAGGCCGGAGAGGTGCCCGTGTCCGGGAACGAGTCGTCGGTGCGTCTCATCCCCTTCAGTCCCGGCACCGGAGCGTGACCGGCGGCTCCCGGGGGCAGCCGTTCCCTCCCGGCGATCGCCGCACGAGGTGCCGGTACGGCCTCCCGTGGGCGGGGTGATCGCGGTGGTCCACGGCAACGGCTCTGTGCGGCCGTATCCGCCGCACCGCCGCCCCTGCCGGTGAACGGCCCGGCACGGGGTAGTCGCGGGGCTCTTACCCTCGCCTGCTTTCATGAGCGGGCACCGCCGCACCGCGCTCGAAGGATCCGCCCTGAACAGCCCGCTCGCCGAGACCCTGTCCGTCGTCCTGCTCGTCGCCGTCCTGGCGTGGGCCGTGCTGCGCCCGTTCGGATGGCCGGAGGCGGTGGTGGCGGTGCCGGCGGCGGGGGTGGCGATCGCCTGCGGGGCGATCTCTCTGGAGCACGCGCGGCAGGAGGCCGAGCGGCTGGGCCCGGTGGTCGGGTTCCTCGCCGCGGTGCTGGTGCTCGCCCACTTCTGCGACGTCGAGGGGCTCTTCCAGGCGTGCGGGGCGTGGATGGCCCGCCGGGCTGCGGGGTCGCCGGGGCGGCTGCTGACGGCGGTGTTCGTGCTGGCGTCGGCGATCACGGCCGTCCTCAGTCTGGACGCCACCGTGGTGCTGCTGACACCGGTGGTGTTCGCCACGGCCTCCCGGATGGGGGTGACCGCGAGGCCGCACGCCTACGCGAGCGCGCACCTGTCGAACACGGCCTCGCTGCTGCTGCCGGTCTCGAACCTCACCAATCTGCTGGCGTTCGCGGCGAGCGGGCTGAGCTTCACCCGGTTCGCGGCCCTGATGGCGCTGCCGTGGCTGGTCGCGATCCTCGCCGAGTACGTGGTGTTCCGGCGTTTCTTCGACCGCGACCTGACCGGGACCACGCACTCCCCCGATCCTGCCGAGCAGCCCGAGCTGCCGCTGTTCGCACTGGTCGCCGTCGCCTGCACACTGGCCGGGTTCGTCGTGACCTCGGCCCTCGGGGTCGAGCCTGCCTGGGCGGCGCTGGCGGGGGCCCTGGTGCTGGCCGGCCGAGCCCTCGTGCGTCGGCGGGCCACCCCGCTCTCCGTGCTGCGTGCGGCGTCGCCCGCTTTCCTTGCCTTCGTCCTCGCGCTGGGCATCGTCGTACGCGCGGTCGTCGACAACGGCCTCGCCCACGCGCTGCGCCATGTGCTGCCGGGCGGGTCGGGGCTCGCCGCACTGCTCGGCATCGCCGTGCTGGCCGCCGTGCTGGCGAACCTGATCAACAACCTGCCCGCGGTGCTGGTCCTGCTGCCGCTGACCGCGGCGGCCGGACCCGGTGCGGTGCTCGCCGTGCTGCTCGGAGTGAACATCGGCCCGAACCTCACCTACGCCGGGTCACTGGCCACGCTGCTGTGGCGGCGCATCGCGCACAGGCACGCGCACGATGTCGAGCTGGGCGAGTTCACCCGGCTCGGACTGCTCTCCGTACCGGCCGCCCTCGCACCCGCGGTGTTGGCGCTGTGGGCGTCGCTCCAGGTCGTCGGGGCCTGAAGGCGGGTACCGAGCGGGGGGCGCAGGAGGCGGGAGCGGGAGCCCGGTCAGCGGCGCCCGCCGGTGCCGTGGTTCGGGTCGTAGCCTCCGTGACCACCGCCTCCGTAGCCGCCGCCCCCGTACCCGCCGCCGCCGTATCCGCCGCTTGTGGGATACGAGTACGACGGCGTCGGAGTGGACGTGGCCTGCGGGGTCGACGGGGCCGCGGACGGCGTCGCCTCGGGTGTGGACGTGGGTGTCGGGCTCTTCGACGCCTTGGGGACCGGCGGGGCCTCGGGTGTCCGCGAGGGGACGCTCTCGGCGCCCCAGTTGACCACCTCCATCTGGAGGTCGGTCTTCGAGGTGTCGATGGCCCAGCGCTGGGCGTCCGAGCTGTCGTCGCGGGCCTTCAGGACCAGCGCGCCCGACGCGTCGGTGGCCGCGGGAGCGAGCGCCTGGTCCTGGTCCCAGCGGGGCACGAGGGCGCCCTGGAGGGTGAAGTCGTAGTGGACGTTCTTGCTGTCGGACTTGGCACCGCCCTTGCAGGGGGCCAGCACCACCGAGTGGCCGAGGTGGGAGTCCATGCAGAGGTCGGGGGCGTCCGCGCTGCGCAGCAGACCATCGGGTTCGTACGACCACTGCTGGTCCTGGTCCGAGGAGCAGGGGGTGAGGGCGGCCTCCGCGCCCTCGACGGACTTCTCGCCGACGATGCCGACGCAGAGTCCGGACGTGACGTTGTGCAGCCGTCCGCGTACGGTGCCCTGCTCCGCGTCGCCGGCTTCGACCCAGGACGGGTCGGACGTCGACTTGTCCGAGGCGGTGCCGGGCTCGGTGGAGCGGCCGTCGTCGGCCTGCTGGGCACCCTCCGAGGAGCCCAGGGAGGACCACAGGACCAGCGGCAGGACGATCAGCCCGCTGACGGTGAGGACGGCCGCGGTGAGGTTGCGGCGGGAGGCACGGCGGGCCGCCCTTTGGGCGGACCTGCGCGAGGCGCGGCGAGGGCCGGTGCGGGTTCCGGCGCGAGTTCCGGCGCGGGTTCCGGTCGCCGGGGTGGAGGACGCGGGAGCGGTCATGAACGGCGCGAAGTCCTCGCCGGGGAAAGCGGGCGCCGGAGTCAGCGGCACCGGGCCGAACAACTCACCCGGGACCGGCGCCGGCAGCGTCTCGTGCGGTGCGTCGTGCACGCGCGCGCGTGCCTCCAGATACGCGTGGGCGCCCCAGCCGAGTACCGCTTCGGCCAGCCCGGCGCCGAGCCCCTGGTTGAACTGGTGCAGTTGGTCCGCGGTGTGGCTGCAGTGCCGGCACCGCCCGAGATGCGCACGCAGATCGGTGTCGACGTCGACACCGCCACGCCGGTAGGTCACGTCCAGCAGCCGGAGATAGTGCCGGCACTCCTGCACGGGGGCGAGTTCACGGTGGACGTGGAGGCACTCCTCGCGCAACCGCACGCGGGCGCGCTCCAGTTCGACGAGGGCGCCCTCCTCGTCGAGGCCCAACAGCGCGGCGGGTACGGCGAGCGGTTCGGCCTCGACCTCGGTGTGCCAGAGCAGGCAACGGGCCGCCTGGGGCAGCCTCTGGAACGCCTCGGACAGCACTCCGCGGTTCGGGGGCGGCAGCAGGAGACCGGCGACCCGGTCCCCGCCGCCCCCGGCTCTCAGTTCGGGGTGCAGCTGTTCGCGTCTGTGGTCGGTGTCCCACTCCGCCGCGATCCGGCCCACGGTGACGAGGAGGTGCGGGCGCCACGCGGCACTCGGCCCGGTCTGGCGCAGCGACTCCCCGAAGAGCCGGGTGAACGCGGCGGTGGTGAGCATTCCCGCGGGACGCGGACCGTCGGCGCACAGCCTGGCGTAGGCGAAGGCCGCTTCCCAGTGCCGGTCGAGGAGTTCTCCGACGGGTTGCAGTGCGGGTGTCGCCCCACTCCACTTCTTGAGCTCGGCGCTCAGTTGCTCGTCCGTGGCGTCGCCCGGGTGAGCGGGAGTCGGGGAATTCGACAGGCCTGCGTCATACACTGCGGCATTCCTCCGAGGGCAAACTGCCCAAAGTCCATACCAATGGGTATGCGGTGCCGTCAAGTAGGCGACGGTGTCCATCCGCACAGGGTTCGGCGTCTCGTACGTCCACCAGGAACAGCTCTTTTGAAGCCTGGGGAGCGAACGGGAGCGGCCTCGCGCGCACAGAGGAGACGTAATTGTCCATGCGCCGACAGGGCACACCTTTGCACAGGCCCGCGAGTTGTAACAAGAGACCCTGCTGTTTTGTGCATTGCGTGCACGTCGGGGCGATTTGACGAAACGTCAACCCTGGACCTTTAGGGATTGACCGGCATTGATGCCCTATTCGGAAATGGTTGGGCCATTCGACCGGTAGGCGCCGGGCGGCAGGCCGTAGCGCTCGCGGAAGACCCGGTTGAAGTGGCAGGGGCTCGCGAAACCGGAGGCGGCCGCCACGCGTTCCACGGACAGGTCGGTGCCCTCCAGCAGCCGGGCGGCGTGCCGCAGACGCGCCTCACGCAGCTCCCGCATCGGCGTGCGGCCGAACTGCTGGGAGAACAGGTGCGCGAACCGGGAGGGGGACAGCGCGACGTCGGCAGCGAGTGAGTGGACGGTGTGCGGAGCCGCCGGGTCTGCCGCGATCAGCTCCTGGGCATGGCGCATGCGGGGGTCGACGCCGAGCCGGGGTGAGGGTGCGCGGGCGGCTCCGGCGGTGAGCAGGACGACCTCCTCCAGCGCGCAGAGGGCGAGTTCGCGGGCCGCGGTGCCGTGCGCCACGGCGACCTGTTCCCGGTCGTCCTCGGTGGCGGGGGGCGCCCCGGTGCCCGTCCAGCGGGCGTCGGAGAGCATCCGGCGGAACGCGGCGTCGATCCGGTCGTGCGCGTCCGCCGGGGTGGGGGTGATCACGTACAGCCCGTCGCCGACGGCGTACGGACGCAGCCAGGCCGGCCAGGACGGTCTGGCCCGGCAGTGCGCCCACCAGAACCGCCAGTACGGGGCGCCCGGCGCGACGCCGTAGTCGTGCCGTACGCCCGGCGCGAGCACCACCAGATCCCCGGCACCCGCCCGCGTCCGCGTCGCTCCCTGGCTCAGCCGGCCCTGTCCGCCGGTCGTCCAGGTGAAGAGCCAACTGTCGGCTCCGCGCGGCCGGTTGACGCCGTACCCCGGGGTCTGGTCGTAGCGTCCGACCACCACCGGGCCCGGCGGCGGGGCGGGATCTCCGGGTACGGCAGCCCTGGGCAATCCGTCAGCGGTCACGAGCATCCCCCTTCGGCGGGCGGCGGCCTAGCGTGTCGTAGCGACGGCACCCGACCGAGGAGCGGACGTATGACAGTCACGGACAACAGCGCAGCCGACGTTCCCATCCTGCCCGAGGCGGGGCGACGAGCGTTCCGGGAGGACGGTTTCACCGTCCTGCGGGGGCTGTTCGGGTACGACGAGATCGACCGGTTGCGCGCCGAGTTCGCGGCGCTGCACGCGGCCGGGCCGGTGCCGGGACATTTCGAGCCCCGTGACTCGGCGGATCCGCTGCGCCGGCATCCGAGGGTGATGCAGCCGCACGAGATCAACGGCCTCGCGCGGAGCGTGCTGCTGGATCCGCGGCTGCGGACCGTGCTGGAGGCGCTGCTCGGCGAGGAGGTGCTGGCCGCGCAGAGCATGTTCTACTTCAAGCCGCCGGGGGCCCGGGGGCAGGCTCTGCACCAGGACAACTTCTATCTGCGGGTCGAGCCGGGCACGTGTGTGGCGGCGTGGATCGCCTGCGACGAGATCGACCGGGACAACGGCGGTCTTGAGGTCGTGCCCGGCACCCACCGGATGGAGCTGTTCTGCCCCGCGGAGGCGGACCCCGGGCTGTCGTTCGCCCGGGAGTACGTGCCCCCGCCGCCGGGGCTCGCCGCCGTACCGGTCGACATGCGGCCGGGGGACGTGCTGTTCTTCAATGGCAGCCTGGTGCACGGCTCTCAGCCCAACCGGACCTCCGACCGGTTCCGTCGGTCGTTCATCGGCCACTACGTGGGGCGTTCGACCGAGCGTATCGGGCACTTCTACCGCACGCTGTCGATGAGCGGCGACCGAGTGCCGCTGCCACAGAGCGAGGGCGCGGGTCCGTGCGGCACGGAGTTCGCACCGCACGGTCCGCACTAGGGCCGCACTGGGCCCGCGAAAGGTCCGACGGGTCACTGTGCGTTCGTGACTGGTCGCGCCCCGCCGGGGGGGTCAGTGACCGACGATGGGACGTGCCGTGTACGGC
>Ga0307516_10001404_pt1 | contig 33296 bp, 27 predicted proteins | sample 19_EM_MG_FD_203310 | JGI IMG/M metagenome (GOLD analysis project Ga0307516, IMG submission 203310) | Populus trichocarpa ectomycorrhiza microbial communities from riparian zone in the Pacific Northwest, United States - 19_EM | ecosystem: Host-associated > Plants > Roots > Unclassified | place...
TACCTGAACAGCTATATTGAACTACAGCGTTTGCGTTTTGGGGATCATGTGAAGATCCATAGCGGGATCGAGCTGGATAGTAAGGAGAAGGAAACCCGAATCGAACCCATGCTGCTGATCCCTTTTGTCGAGAATGCTTTTAAGCATGGAGGGGGCTATCCGGATCAACCGCAGATCGACATCGGCCTGGTCGTGAAGGAGGGGAAACTGATCTTCGATGTAAAGAATAAGTTCGAGGAGGAGTCTGTGGGCGCTAAGGATGAGAGCTCCGGGATCGGGCTGACCAATGTGCGGTCGCGATTGAGCCTTTTGTATAAGGACCGGTATACCCTCCATATAAATAACAGGGACCACCTCTTTCATATCACTTTATCTTTGACGCTTGTATGATGCGCTGTATACTTATCGATGATGAGCAACTGGTGCGGGAACTGTTGGAAGACAATATCCGGCAGTTGCCTTTTTTACAACTTATAAAAAGCTGTAAAAACCCTTTGGAAGCCATCGAGGTGTTACAAACGGAACAGGTGGACCTACTTTTCCTGGATATACAAATGCCCCGATTGAACGGGCTTCAGTTCCTGCAATCTTTGAAAAATCCACCCCTGGTGATCCTTGTCACTGCCTATGAGCAATATGCGGTGGAGGGGTTTAACCTGCAGGTGGCTGATTATATACTAAAACCCTTTGGCTTTGAACGGTTCTTACAAGCCTGTAACCGAGCCTATGAGTTATTCCGTTTGCAGCAAACCAGTAAGACGGGCATGGGGGATAAGCCAGAGGATTTCTTTGTCAATGTAGAATATACGCAGGTAAAAATTGCTGTCGACGACATCGAGTATATCGAGGGATTGAAAGATTATGTAAAGATCCACCTGGCGTCTACGCCCAAACCCGTGCTTACCCGCATGACGCTGAAGTCGATGGAAGAGAAACTGCCGGCGCCTGCCTTTATACGCACCCATAAATCCTTTCTCGTGGCTGCCCATAAGATCACCACGGTGAAGCGGGACCTTGTTACGATCGGTGGCAAGGAGATCCCCGTCAGCGAATCCTACAAAGAGAATGTAGACCGGCTTTTGAACCGGCCGGCGCACTAGAAGACCCCCCATTTTCGGCTTTCGTCGCGAGATCTCCCGCTCTTGTCTCCTTTGCGGAAAGAGCGATGCCCTGCTGTATAGCTTTGCCTGTAAAGAACATAAAAATTACAGGCTATGGCAAAAAAACTCATAAAATGTATACTGGCAGACGTCCTGTTCCTGCCCTTATCGATGTGGACTTTCGGGCAGCAACCGACGGTGGAGCGTCCGCGCATTTTGGAGAAGAAGAAAGATACGATCCCGCCGCATCGTGTCCAAAATCTCCATGAGGTCGTTATCAGCGCCGGGTCGTTCGAGGCCAGCGATAAAGCGAAAGGCGCGTCCCTTACCGCTATCGATGCCTTTACGGTGGCCGGGAATAATGCGGATATTGCCATGGCCCTCCGGTCGCTGCCCGGTTCCCAACAGATCGGCGAGCAGGAAGGTCTATTCGTTCGGGGAGGCACGGGTGATGAAACGAAGCAATTTATGGATGGCACGCTGATCAGGAACCCCAACTATCCTGCCGTACCGGGGATCCAACAATATGCCCGGGTGAACCCGATCTTATTTAAGGGCATCCTGTTCAGTTCGGGGGGATATTCGGCCTTGTACGGACAGGCGATGAGCAGCGCCCTGATCCTGGAGAGTATCGATCTGCCCGAGAAGTCATCGGCTTTTTTCTCGCTGTTCTCCGCTAACCAAAGCGCCGGGATCCAGGAACTGGCGAGGAACAGGAGAAGCAGCTATGGCGTTACGCTGCGATACAGCAACCAGGCTTTTTATAATTCTATCGTACATCAGGCGCCCGATTATTTCAGTGGACCCGTATACCGGGAAGGCGATGCCAACTTCCGGGTAAAGATGGGAAAGACGGGCATCCTTAAATTTTATACCAACTGGAATAACAGCGATGTGGGTATGCGCAATCCCGATATCGACAGTCTGGCTCTGCGTTCTGTATACCAGGTAAAGGGTTCTAACAGCTATAGCAATCTTAGCTACCGGGGGCTTATCGGTGGTCACTGGAAACTGGATGCCGGGTTGGCCTATAATTATAACAGCGTGCATACCACCCAGCAATCGGTAGTGGGAGGAGGACAGCGGCAAGTTCATTCCGATTTTGCTCAGGGAAGACTTGTATTCAGCCGGTTGTTTTCGAATAACCAGGCCATCCGGGTGGGCGCCGAACATTTTTATTCGAAGGATCGCGGAAAGGCGAATGACAGTATCCTCTCGCTGAACGACCATTTGACGGCGGTTTTTGCCGAAGGTGACCTTTACCTCGCCGATAACCTGGCTGCGAGGATCGGCGCAAGAGGGGAGTATTCTTCCTTGACCGGTAAATGGACGCTTGCACCGAGAGCAAGCCTGGCCTATCACTTAGAAGGTGGAGGACAATTCAACCTGGCGTATGGGATCTTTTACCAGGAGCAGCCGGCCGATGTACTGTACCAGGCCAGGGGGCTTGGTTTTTCCAGCGCCACCCATACTATCCTGAACTATACAAAAAAGGCGAACAATCGATTCTTCCGGGTTGAGGCTTATTATAAACAATACCGGGACCTGTTGAAGACGGACGCACCGATCAACGTCGGGGGGAAGGGATATGCCCAGGGGGCAGAGCTTTTTTTCAGGGATAAGAAATCGATCAAAAACCTTGATTATTGGGTCACGTATACCTACCTGGATACGAAACGTAACTACCTGAACTATCCGGGTGAGATCAGACCTCCGTTTGCCGCCCCGCATACCGCCACGGTGGCCGTTAAAAAGAACTTCCAGGATATCGCAACCTATGTGAATGTCTCCTATGCCTTTGCTACCGGCAGGCCTTATTATGATATCCGGCCTGACAATATCCAACATGGCTATCGCATTTACGATCAGGGCACCACGAAGGACTATAGTATCCTGAATATCCAGGTGGCGCATCTGCTGTCGGTGTTCAAAAGCTTGAAGCAACGGCCTGTGGCGGGGTTCAGCGTGGGGGTCAATAATGTATTGGGCGCCCGGCCGGTGTTTGGCTATAACTACAGCGCCGACGGACGAGTGAAGGCGCCTATGGGCTTACCAGCGACCCGCTATTTCTATATCGGCTATTTTATGAGTTTCGGCATCGACCGGACGAGTGATCTCCTCGATAATAATCTTAATTAATTCATCTTTAAAAACCATTGAAATGAAAACGAACATTGTATGTATGCTGGCCCTATTCCTGTGCTCTTTTTCTGTGAAGGCCCAGGTGGCATCCACTTCCGGCCCTTTGCAAAGCGCCGTAGCAAAGCTGGACCAGGCCCGGACGGCGAAAGAATATGAAACGCTGGAAAAAGAGTTCGCAAGGATCGCAGAACTGCAGCCGAAGGACTGGCTGCCTCCCTATTATGCCGCTTATTGTAATGCGAAGATCGGGTTCCTTTACCAGGATGACGGGGAAGAGATAGAACCGTTTAGCAACCGGGGGGAGCAGGAGGCGCAAAAGTCCATATCCTTGCTGGATACCGTCCAACAGAAAAAGGAGCTGGCGGAAATATATACGGTATTGAGCCTCGTCTATCGCACGAAAGTCTTTATCAACCCCATGACCTACGGACGAAAATTCGGAACCCTGTCCCAATTGTATCGCGGTAAGGCGCAGCAACTGGACCCTGCTAATCCGAGAGCCATTTATGTAAAAGCCTGGGAACTTTATAATATCCCGAAAATGTGGGGTGGGGATAAGGATCAGGCAAAACAATTGGCCAACCAAAGCCTGGGATTGCTGGAAAATGCGGGAACGGGTGTGAGCCCTCATTGGGGGAAGGCCGAGAACGGAGAACTTTTGAAGAAGTATAAATGATCTTTTAATTTTTAAAAATGTACTATTATGATCCTACTCATCATCATCATACGAATCCTATTCGCAGCCTGTATGGTATTTATTATCGGGACTATTTTTGGCGGATGGGCAAAGAAACCTGTCTTACGAGGGATCGCAAAGACGGCAAGCATTTTGTTGATCGTGTTATTCATCGCTACCAATGTCCTGTTCATGCGCCTGCATTTTGCGCATTTCAGGGGCGGGGGGCACTGGCGGGGATGCGATAGCAGCTGGCAGGAAAGAGTTAAGTGACCGGCCGTACGGAAAAGCCTGCCGTTGGGTAAAAGGCGCTGAGCGGGCAAAAGGGACCATGTTACCTTGCCGGTTAAACGCTTAAGGTCAATTATGAATAAGAACTCGTACGGACACCCAACTGCTATTTTCATTACACTAACGATCTCGATCCTGCTCACCGGAAGCTCCTGTCAGAAAAATTTAAATTCCAAGGGACTTCAGGCGACTTCGCTGGCGCAAACAGGCGTCTCTACAGGATCTGCCCGTTTAATTGCCAACACGCCGGTGCCCGTTGCTACGGCTCTGTTGAATAATCCCATGGGCACTGCGGTGGATGTCTCCAATACCGTCTATGTGGCGGATTTCAAAAATCACGTGATCCGTAAGATCACCCCGGAAGGGATGGTCAGCACCCTGGCCGGCAACGGTATCGCGGGGTTTAAGGACGGACCGGGCGCCAGCGCGCAATTCAATTACCCTATCAGCGTAACCGTAGACCGCGCGGGAAATGTGTACGTGGCGGATTTCGGTAACCAGCGGATCCGCAAGATCAGCCGGGATGGTGTGGTGATAACCCTGGCCGGGGACGGCATTGCGGGTAATACGAATGGAGCGGGCGTCCTTGCACGGTTTAACGGACCTGCCGGCATCACCATTGACGGAAACAGGAATCTATATGTGGCAGACGAATTCAACCGCCTGATCCGCAAGATCACCCCGGAGGGGGTCGTGAGCACCTGGGCCGGGGACGGTAAATTCGGATATGTAGACGGAAGGGGTGTAGAGGCGGAGTTCGCCAACCCGCAGTTCATCGTGTCGGATGCTCCCGGTAATCTCTACCTGACGGATGGCTTGTACAATAAGATCCGTAAGATCGACCGGCATACCGTAGTCACTACCCTGGCCGGTACCGGCTACCCCGGAATAGTCGATGGACCTGCCGCCACCGCGCAGTTCCACGTGCCGACGGGCATTAGCGTCGATATGAACGGGACCAATGTCTATGTATCGGATGAATTCAACCAGCGGATCCGTAAGATCGGTCCGGATGGGAAGGTCAGTACCCTTGCCGGCTTTGGAATGGGACTAACCCCCGGAGGATATATGGATGGTCCGGGTATACATGCGAATTTCCAAAACCCGCAGGGCCTTTCGGTAGACGCCTTCGGCGTACTGTACGTGGCCGACTATTATAATAACCGTATCCGTAAGATCAGTACCGAAGGATTTGTCAGCACGATGGCGGGCACGGGGACGGCGGGTCATGCGGACGGACCGGGGATCACTGTACACTTTGAATGGGCCCTTGACCTGACGATCGACCGCTCCGGCAATATCTATGTGCTGGACGAAGGTAATCGCCTGATCCGTAAAATTACACCCAAAGGGATCGTCAGTGTCTTTGCCGGCAGCGGATTGCAGGGAACTATCGACGGACCCGGCGTCTTTGCGCAGTTCAATCAGCCGAATGGTATGGCCTCGGATAGCTCCGGGAATCTCTATGTAGCCGAAACGGTAGATCATAAGATCCGGAAGATCACCCCGGACGGAACGGTCAGCACTTTTGCCGGCAGTGGTAACTATGGATTTGCGGATGGTCCTGCCCTAAGCGCTTCCTTCTATTTCCCCAGTGGTGTGACGGTAGACCATGACCAAAATGTATACGTAGGAGACCTGTATAACAACCGGGTCCGGAAAATAACGCAGGCGGGTATGGTATCTACCCTGGCCGGCAGCAGCACGCATGGATATGCCGATGGGACCGGGTCGGCGGCCCTCTTTAATTGGCCGAATGGAGTCGCGGCCGATCCTGCCGGGAATATTTATGTAGCGGATCAGATCAACGACAAGATCCGTAAGATCACCCCGGCAGGTGTGGTCACTACCCTGGCCGGCAGCACCTTTGGATATGCAGATGGGACGGGTGCGGCTGCGCGGTTTAAGGGTCAACACCACCTGGCAACGGATGCCGCAGGCAACGTTTATGTGGCGGACTATGGTAATCATGCGATCCGGAAAATAACGCCCGCGGGTGTGGTCACAACCCTGGCTGGAAATGGCACCGAGGGATATGCGGATGGCACGGGCAGCGCCGCAAGGTTTTCCCACCCGGAAGGGTTGGTGGTGGATGCCGCGGGAAATGTATACGTAGCGGATGTCGGGAATCACCGAATCCGTAAGATCACTCCGGCGGGCGTGGTCACTACCTTTGCCGGCGACGGTATCGGGGGCTATTAGGCCCATCGAAGGGAAGGGGCAGATTGTGAACTATGCGCAGTCTGCCCCATAGTGTATTGGGTTGTGCCGGACAACCGTAACTATTTATAACCCAGGTTTTGTGTCAGGGTGGGTTTACCCTTATCATAGGTAATGTCAATCTGTGATTGCGGGATGGGCATGTATTCATTTTTATTCGCTGTGAATTTGGCATTCTTCACATCGATGGTGAACTGGCCTTCATATTGAAAGTAATTATTGATCGCTGTGCTGGCCAGGCCCCATCGCGTAAGGTCAAAATACCGGTAGCCTTCCATGGCGAGTTCGAGTTTTCTTTCAAAATAGATGGCTTTGAGGGCATAATCGGGAGAAGAAAAAGCGCCGGCCGGATATTCATCGATCTTATAATTTGCAGCCGGCGTGTTGGTAAATCCTAAGGAAGGATTACTGGGGTCGATATACGTATGCACCCATGCGTCCGGGTGATCGATCATCCGGTGTCGTACCCTGTTCACATAGCCTTCTGCAATGTCCAGGTTGCCCAACTGGGCTTCTACTTCCGCCGCCATCAGTAATACATCTGCAAAGCGGATGATAAAGACATTAATAGAGGACCCGGGCGCCCATTGTGTGTTGTCTCCGTCGGTAGCAGCATCCGCATTCCAGTAAACATTTTTAATGGGACCATAAGGACCTGCATAACTTTGAACACGAACCCAATCCTGTCCCGGATAGACACCATAGTCGAGATAGGGGATCCCACGACGGCCTACGGTCCAGTCAAGCCTTGGGTCCAGGTTGCCCGCATCGGGCGTGAAGGGCTCGGCAGATAAGATGCCCTGATCGTTGGCCACCGCATTTATGAGGCTGTTATAATCATCCAGGTAAGGAAGTCCGTTGGGATCCGTCCGGAAAGAATTTACCAGGTCGATCGAGGGCCCGAAAAATCCGCAGCAGGAGAAGGGGGTATTATTTCCGTATGGAAAATTCAGCATATCTCCCTGGTTGCTGTTGGTGATCGCACCGGTACCCACATTGGAAGCCATTTCTACGACAAAGACTGCTTCCGCATTGGAGGGTTCATAGACCGGCCTCCTGTTGTCTTCAAAATTCGGCGTAAGATCGTATGCAAGACCGTTGGTAGTCTGCCCCATCGTAATGACATCTGTAAAAATGGGTTTGGCGGCTGTATATTTTTTTTCATACAGGTAGGTCTTTGCCAGGTAGGCGCCTGCCGCCCATTTATTTGCCCGGCCGATATCAGCCTGGGTAACCGGCAAGCTATCATAGGCAAATTTAAAATCGGCTTCAATCTTTGGCCAGATGTCCACGGTATTTGGCTGTTTCAGATCGATGGTATTTTCATCGATCCAGGGAACGTTATTAAAGAGTTTTTTTAATTCAAAATAATAATGGCCTCTTAAGAACCGGGCCTGGGCCCTTGTATTGATGATTTCAGCCGGCTTCATATCCGTTACTCCGGGAAGCACTTTCAACACATTGTTGCATCTTGTGATGCCTTCATAAATGGCTTTCCATCGATCATTGATCAGATCGTTGCCCGGGCTAACCGTAAAAGTTGCGATGGGGATCATGGTAGGCTGGTCGCCGCCATCACTTCCTTTATGCGCGTCTCCACCGGCGACACTCCCCCAAAGCCAGTTGCTGGGCGAGCATGCCCAGGCATTTCCTCCGCCCAGACTTTGGATGTTAGCACCTACGGCATCATAATCCTGGCCGGATAATGCCGCATAGGCGCCTACGAGTAATACGTTGACGCCGACTTTGCTTGTCAGGGTGGCTGCATCGACAGAGCCCTGGGGTACTCGTGTCAGAAAGGATTTACTGCAGGAAAGAAATAAGCAGGCGGCCAAAAGAAAGATCTTTGAGAACCTAACTGTATGTTTCATGGTAGTCTTTTTAAAAGTTAGAATTTTACATTTAACCCAACGAGCCACTGGCGTGTATTTGGGTAGGCGCCTTCATCGATCCCAAATTCGGTAACGGATTTCTTTTGATCCGTCTCGTGGTTGCTATTGATCTCGGGATCATAGCCGCTGTATTTGGTGACGGTGAAGAGGTTGGCTGCCTGCACGTATAACCTGAAATTCCGTATATGCATTTTTTGCATCGTCGATCCGCCAAAAGTATACCCGAGCGTCATGTTCTTGCATCGCAGGTAAGAGCCATTTTCAATGTAGTAAGAATTGGGCGAACCATTGGTGCTGGCGTAACCGCCTGTTTCTGCAATGGGTGCTTTGGCATTCAGGTGATCGTCCCTCCAGGAATCATACAGCGCTGTTTTGCTTTTTCCGCCGCTAAAGGATGCATAAAAATCCGTCCACCATTTCACCTGGTTCCAGATCTGATTGCCATGAATACCGTAGAAAAAGGCACTGAAGTCAAAATTTTTATACGAAACACCAAGGTCCAGGCCATAGTTGAATGTTGGATTCGGGTTGCCTATAAAAGTCCGGTCCTTTTCATCGATCTGGCCGTCCTTGTTGACGTCCTGGTATTTAAACCGTCCAAGGCCCGCATCCGTCTGATAAAACCCATCTGTATTACCCGTAGCCAGTTTTACAGCCGCGTCTGCGTTATCAATATCGGTCTGTGTATTCCAGAATCCGACGATATTATATCCATAAAAAGCACCCACGGGATGACCGACCTGATTCCTGATAAATTTTGTCCCAAAAGCCCTTCCATCGCCGGAATAGAAATAATCGACGTTATCCGTCACTTTTGTGATCCTGTTCCTGAAGGTGGTAAAGGAGGCCGTAGCGTTGAGTCTCCAATCCTTTGAAATTTGCTTATTAGCAGATAAAGAAAGATCAATGCCCTTGTTGGTCGTCGATGCGATATTCTGATAAGGCTCTACGCCCCTTCCATAAGTGCCGGGTAGTTCGGGGTTGTATAAAAGATCCGTGATCTTCTTTTGATACCAATCGATGCCGATGGTGAGCAGTCCTTTAAACAAGGTGGCATCGATGCCGATATTGGTATTGGCATCTCTTTCCCATTTAGCGGAAGGATTAGCGATCTGTCCTACCTGGAATCCCTGTGCGATCAGGTTATTCGTTCCCGCGATGTCATAATAGGAGGAATTCCTGTTTTGAGTAAAGGTGGAATAGGCATTTTCCTGGAGAAGGTTGAACTGATTGCCCATTATTCCCCATCCTCCGCGAAGTTTCAGATCACTGATCCAGGATACATCCTTCAGGAAAGATTCCTGCGAAATACGCCAGCCGGCAGATACCGAGGGGAATACGCCGTATTGGGATACGAATTTCGAGGAGCCATCCCTACGAACGGTGGCACTCAACAGGTATTTCTCCTTATAGCTATAATCCATCCTTGCAAACAAGGACTGAAGAGATTCGGAGTACCGGGTACTCAGATTGGTCTTTGTCCCGGAGCCGGAAGACAGGGTGGTATAATTCGGATTGAAGCTGAGATAGTCATAGGTAGTACCTGAGACGGTCTCATCATTCTGGACAAATGCTTCGGTGCCGGCCAATACCTGGATGTTGTGAACATCTTTAAAGTTCTTATGATAGGTGAGTGTATTTGTCCAGGTCCAGTTATTACTATAGTTGGAGTTTTCGGTGTAATAATTCGAAGTGGTATTTTCCTGATTCTCGTACGTAGGATAGATGAAGTTGTGGGCATAACCGGAGGAACTCACGCCCCCGAAACTTGTATGAAACGTGAAATCCTTTAGAAAGGTAATGTCCACATAGAGATTCCCAATGAGACGGTTGTCCAAGGCCCGATCATTCGCCGTTCTTTCCCGGACGGCCACCGGATTGGGAGAATCCCCCAGCCCTGTACCGCCATATCCGCCTGCAAAATTTCCTTTTATATCATACACCGGAATGATCGTTTGCGAACGAAACGCAAAGGCGATCGGGCTACCTGACTCAAGCGGCGTTATCTTTGGATTTCTCGTGATCGTATACGCAAGATTCTCCCCGAATACGATATTTTTTGAAACGTTGAAAGAGGTGTTCGCGCGGACCGATAGCCTTTTTATAAAGGTCTTCATCAGGACGCCCTGCTGATCCATATAATTGGCCGACATCATATAGTGTGCGTTCTCACTTCCGCCGCTCACGTTGACATTATAATTCATGAGGGGCGCATTTTTGAATGCGGAGTGGAACCAATCCGTGCCGGCTTTATTTGCCTTTACGATATGATAGAACCCTTGTAAGTCGGCGGGTACGGTGTAATTCGGATTTACAAAGTAAAGCGAAGGGTTGGTGGAAGGATCTCCTTCTTTTGCGCCGGCCGGAACCAGATAATCGGGCAAGACCGGTGTGCTCCCTGTGCCGTATAAGGGATCGCTGGTAATGGGAGTTCCTGCGTTCTTGTTCGCGTCGTATTTAAGCTGGGCTTGTTCCTGCGGGTTCAGCATATGGAAAACGTTCCCGCCTTTGGGGACCTGGGTACCATACCAGGCATCGATCGAGACAAGAGGTTTTCCAGAAACTCCCTTTTTAGAGGTAATGATGATCACCCCATTCGAGGCCCGGGATCCGTAAATGGACGCCGCGCCGGCGTCTTTTAAGACCTGGAGGGAGGCGAGATCGTCCGGATTAAGCGTGGTGATGTCCTGTGTTGCAACCCCGTCAACGATGAACAAGGGGGTGTTATTTCCAAAGGTATTGATGCCGCGTATCCGTATTTGCGGGGCTTCCCCGGGTTGGCCCGATCCGATCACGGTTACGCCCGAAGCCTGACCCTGGAGTTGATTGGCGATCTGGCTATTGGGCTGTTTGGTGAGGTTCTCCAGGTTGACCACGGTGACGGAGCCGGTGAGGTCTTTTTTTCGCTGCGTTGTGTAACCGGTGACCACCATTTCATTCAGGAGGGTTGATCTTTCTGCCAGCGTCACCAGGACCGTTGTTTTGCCTGAAATAGTTGCTTCTATTGTTTCGTAACCGATGGACGAAATAATAAGGGTGTTATTACCCTCCGGGACCAGGATGCTGAATTCCCCGGCTGCGTCGCTGGTCGTATTGGAATTGGCTCCTTTTACGGCAATGGTGGCTAGTGCAATGGGCTGCTTTTTTGAATTGAGGATTTTCCCGGTGATCTTTTTTTGTGCAGCAGCGCCTAAGGTTAAGAGTAGCAGGCATAGGAATGCACCGGAGCGCAAGGTCCCTTTGGATTTCCATTTCATAAGAAGAGGTTTAAATATGCTGAGTAATAGAAAATACTAACTTTTGCCGAGGGGGGCGTTTAGTTCGCTACAGGTGGTGGTATGGGGGGAAATGTTCTATAAAAACATTCGGTTAATCCTGCTACTTATTAAACTTAGTAAATAGTTTAATAAGTAGCTTTATTTTTCAAGGCTTGTAATGGAAGATACTTACGGGTATTAGGGAAGTAGGTATTAGTTATTACTTTGATGGATGGATTATCAAGTGTACACATGACTGGTAGGATTAAGCGCATCAAATCCTGCCGATCATAAAGAAAAACCTGCCGATGGGGAAACAGGCAACTTCCCATACAACGATAGGCCTGGATTTCTGGTCATTGTCAATACTAAATTGACTACCATGAAGTATAGTAAATTTATTCTATTCGTTGTCCTCCTTTCAGCCGCAGGGTTCGCCTGTAGAAAAGGTAGTTCCGGGGGTGGGCAGTCCCAGCCTTACGATAAAGTGTCCGTCAGCACTTTTGCAGGCGACGGAAAGGATGCATACGCCAATGGGCCTTTGTTATCTGCCCGATTCCGCTCGCCCGTCGATGTAGCTATTTCCTCCGACGGGATCATCTACGTTTCGGATTATAGCAACCACCGCATCCGAAAGATCTCCGGCGGACAGGTGTCCCTGCTTGCGGGAATTGGCAACTGGGGGACTACGAATGGCGCCGGCAATGTGGCGGAATTCAAGGACCCGTACCGGATCGAGGTGGATGCGGCTGGCAATGTTTATGTACTGGATCAGAATAACCCGCATGTGCGTCAAATAACTCCCCTTGGAGATGTATCTGTCTTTGCCGGTACCGATGTACCGGGGTTCAGGAATGGTGATGCGGTGATCGCTCAATTTGCGCTGGACCAGGGTGGACTTGCTTTCGATGCACAGGGGAACCTGTATATAGATGATTCGTTTAATGGCCGGATCCGGAAGATCAGCCTGGCAGGACAGGTAAGCACTTTTGCGGGAAAGGAGACCGAAGGTTTTGTAGAGGGAGACACTTCGGTGGCGCAATTCAGGTATCCCGACGGGATCCTTTTTGACAAGCAAGGGAATATGTATGTGGCTGACAATGGCAATTTCTGTATCCGCAAAATTACTTCTGCAGGGGTAGTGTCCGTGTTTACGGGTGCGCGTACAAAGGGAACGGCCGATGGAGGTCCCGGCGTAGCTCAATTCAGTTATATTAATGATATGGTGATGGATAAGGATGGAAATTTCCTGCTATCCGATGAGCACCGGATCCGTAAGATAAGTCCGGCAGGTGAGGTGTCGACTCTTGCAGGCAGTACGGCGGGTTATGCCGAGGGCAATGGCGCGACGGCTAAATTCAATTATCCGGCCGGGATCGCACTGGATGCAGAGGGGAATCTCTTTGTGGCGGATGCGCTGAATAACAGGGTGAGGAAGATAAGTTTTAAGTAAGGGGGCTAGTCTTTACGCCGGACCTTTTATCCTGTCAACTCTTTCATTTAGTAGTTCGATATACCTGTCTTTTAATTCATCTGATAAAAAGGAATTGCGCATCCATTCCATGGCATCGGGTCGATGGCGGGTGAATCTCCCGAATACCCCTTTTATTTGCCTGTCTGTCAGATCGAGCTCTTTCGCGAGGTGCTCGAAACTTCCGCGGTTTAATTTCTTCTTTTTCCCTCCCAGGGTCAGGGCAAGCTCTTCGGTATCGTCGGGATTGACAAGGCATACGTTCAACAGGTCATAGGCAGGGGACAAGATCCATTCTTCACCGCTCTGCAACATGGAGAAATTTTTCAAGTGCATGTCGTTATTTCCGGTAAGAAAACTAAAGACTGTCATTTCGAAAAAGTACAACTTATCCAACAGGGTACGATTGGAATGTTCGTGGAGGGCCTTGCCTATCTTCTCCATGGAACTTTTATATTTATCGAAAGCCTCTGTGATCTGGAACATATCCAACATATGGATCTTGTCACCGGCATCCGTCCTGTCGATCCTTTTTGTGATATAGGATAGTTCGCCGGATGCCAACCTGATCAGGCTTGATTTCACGGTGTGTATCCCGAATGCTTCCGCGATACGCATGGTCACGTGTTCGTTCTGCGGCATTTCAGGGTAGTGTTCGGATGGCGGTTTGAAAATATAATTTCCGCCGAGGGCCCCGGCCACCGTCAGGCGGCCACCTCTTGCATCGGCTAACGCATCTTTGACGACGGACAAAGACAATTTAGGCTGGACACCGGGCACCGTAACGTGACGCTCCACGATATTTTTCGCCAGTTCTGCCATTTCACCCAGCGTGTAGGATAAGAGGGGGGCATTCCGTGTCCCGAAGAATGCAAGGCTGCAATGCTCATGAAAGTCGGCTTGTCCTTCCTCCGGCAGAGGCTTATAGCAGTATAGGCAATTCTTATTCATTTTCCTCCTTTATGGGTTGAATACTTACGGCTCCTATGCAGTTCCCGCAACAAGCCAGTAGCAGGCCCATCCGATCGTTCGGATTTATCTTCCAGTTTTTGGAGGCGATATCCAGCAGCCAGCCTTCAGGGATCAACCCTTCAAAGAAAGGGAAGAGGCGGCGATCTTTAAACGTAGCTGCTATTACGGGCATGGAAAAGGTAATGAACTGCCGGGGGTGATTGGCTACATATGCATCATCGTACCGGAAAATGTAATCACCTTCGTCCGTCTCTGTGAGAACACCGGCGAAGAAATCTTTATAGTAAATAGCTGCTTTTCTCATCTTATTGATTGTTTTCGTCCGCCTGCGAAATCTCCTTATGGGCAACCGGCGCCAGGGTATGACCGAACATTTTCAATACCTGGTTCACTTTTTCAAGGTTCAGGTTACCTTTTCCCTGTTCGATCTTCCGGATGACCGTCAGGGCCACTCCCGCCCGTTCGGCAAATTCCTCCTGGGTGAGGCGGGCCTCTTTTCTTTTATTCTTGACAAATTGGGCAAGTGATTTCATTATATGCTTTTGGATATAATTATAGCGAATGTACGTATTTTATATCTATAAACATATAATTTATGATAAAATATATTATTTATATGTATTTACATATAAATATAACCGATCCTGTAAGATTATATCCATAGAAGTTTTTAAATACAATGAAAAAACGGGAAAAATTTACCTTACAAAGAAATGAACCAGAACTATGCATCTTATTTCAAAAGTTCTCATTGCCATTGTAGCCATTGAACATTTATACATTTTATGGATCGAAATGTTTGCATGGACAACAAAGGGGAAAAAAACTTTTACGTCCTTGTCACCTGAACTATTTGAACCCACCAAAACACTGGCTGCAAATCAGGGATTGTATAATGGCTTTTTGGCTGCAGGACTATTCTGGTGCTTATTGATCAAAGATGAAATGTGGGCAAAAAACATCGCGCTGTTCTTTTTAGGTTGTGTAGCAATCGCTGCTCTGTACGGAGGAATCACTGCTTCCAAATCGATCCTTATCAAACAAGGAATTCCTGCATTTTCAGCATTGATTTCAATTTTTCTTTTATAATTGCTGCTTGTTTCTTTCCAGAAGCATGTCTAGTCTCCGGTGGGTTGTATCGCGTTTGTTTCTACCATCAGCATAACTGTTCTCTTCGGAGCTCTGGGCCTGTGCATGACGCCTTTGCTGATCGTTACTCCCTGATTTGGATTGAGCTCAATCGTTCTGTCTTCCAGGTCAATCAATAATTGGCCGCTCAGGACGAAGAAGAATTCATCGTCCTTGTCGTGCTTGTGCCAATGGTATTCGCCCTCCACGATCCCCAGCCTGACCACACTGTCATTTACGTTGGTGAGGGTCTGATTAAACCATTTGTCCGTACAATCCTTGACCATTTGGTCAATATCCATTTTTTCCAAGTGCCCGAATTTTACATCAAGTTTGGTTACGTAAGGGAATGTTTGTTCCATATGATTAAATTAAGGTTGTAACTGCAATTTAGCAACCTTCCGATCATGGTTTGAATATTCTTTCTTCCCAGGAACTTAACGTAAATTGACCCTATGAATAACAACCGTAGGCAATTTATCAAGACAGCCGGCGCGGGGATCGTCGGCCTGGGGATCAGCCCCGTATTTGGTGCGCTTGGCCGGCAGGGGAACCTGATCTATGGGGCAGGGCTGTCGGTGGAGGCGGGGAGTTTCCCCAGGGCCAGTCCTGAATCGCAGGGCATCAGTTCACAGTCCATCCTTCAATTCCTCGAGGCGACGAAAACATCGGGCATCAGTTGGCATAGTTTTATGCTGCTGCGTCACGGGAAGGTAGTGGCCGAGGGTTGGTGGAAACCTTATGACTCCCATTATGTCCATTCCCTCTATTCGCTGTCGAAGAGTTTTACCAGTACGGCGATCGGGTTGCTGGTAAAGGAAGGAAAGCTCGACATCCATTCGAAGGTGATCTCTTTTTTCCCGAAGGATCTGCCTGCTCCTATCGATGAGAACCTGGGGCAGGTGACGGTCCGCAGCTTGTTGACCATGAATACCGGTCATGCCGGGGATACGATGCCCAAAATGAGGGCTTCCAAGGACTCCTGGGTGAAGACCTGGCTGGCTCAGCCCGTGGAGTTTCCGCCCGGGACTCATTTCCTGTATAACACGGGGAATACTTATATGCTCGGAGCCATCTTACATAAGATCACCGGAGAGACACTCGAGAGCTATCTGGGGCCAAGACTATTTCAACCATTAGGCATTACGGGATATGATTGGGAAACTTCGCCCCAGGGGTTGAATACGGCGGGCTATGGATTGCGGGTGAGAACGGAAGACATCGCAAAATTGGGTCAGCTTTATCTGCAAAAAGGGAAATGGCAGGACCAGGTCATCCTGCCTGCGAACTGGGTGGAGGAAGCGACCCGTAAACAAACTGACTCGCAGGTGAATAATGGGGATTGGTCGCAGGGCTATGGCTATCAGTTCTGGCGTTGCACGCATAACTTGTTCCGCGGCGACGGCGCCTATGGCCAGTATTGTATCGTCATGCCGGAACAGGATGCGGTGCTGGCGGTGACGGGTCAAAGCCCCGATATGCAAAAGTCGATGAATGTCCTATGGGACCATTTGTTGCCGGGCATTCAGACGGGTGTGTTACCAGAAGATCCTGCTACGGGGGTACAATTGAAGAAAGACCTGGCGTCCCTGTCGCTGCCTGTGGCAAAGGGCGGTGCTCGTTCCGCCCTGGCCGGCCAATATCAAAATAAAAAATGGGCCCTGGCTGAAAATGATCTTGGCGTACAGACGCTGCAGTTGGATTTTACGGACAAGAGTTGTAGCCTGTCTGTAGGAACATCGGGTGCGGCTGCTCGCCTGGAATTCGGTTGGGAGCAATGGGTATTGAATGACCGCCGTGAGTCCTATGTGTTCAAAGCGCGGGATCTGTTCCCCATGCCTTCCCGGATGGCGGGCACGGCGACCTGGATCGATGAACATACGCTGCAATTGAATGTCCGGTTTGTCGAAGCTATTTTTGGGGATCGGATCACTTGTGTATTTGATGGAGATACCATGGCCGTTTCATTCCTAAACAGTGTTGCGGAGACGGCGGTCAAGAAGACGGAGGATCCGAGGAAGGGGCTGGTGGGGAAGGTGGGGTCTGTTTGAAAATACATAAATTAGTTTAAGAAATACCCTTTTTGACACTGAAGGGTCCTAAGTTTTCGGGATTGTACGATCTGACTGAATACTTTTGTATTGAAGTACTAAAGAGCAATGTATGTACCTGCAATACTGTTCAGATCTGCACCTTGAGTTCCCCATGAATCGGGAATTTATAAGAATACGCCCCTTGCAACCGAAGGCCAAAATATTGCTCCTGGCGGGGGATATAGTTCCTTTTAAAGGCATGAAGAAACACAACGATTTTTTCGATTTTGTTTCAGATCATTTTGAACAGACCTATTGGATACCGGGAAATCATGAATACTACGGCAGTGATATTAATGAGAGGTCGGGTTCGTTCTGTGAATCTATCAAAAGCAATGTACACTTGCTGAATAATAAGGTAGTGGAGACCGGAGAGTTCCGACTCGTATTTACCACGCTATGGTCTCGTGTCACCCCTCGTCAACAGCAGGTTGTAGAACGGGGGCTTAGCGATTATACCTCCATAAGATTTACCGGCGGTAAATTGAGTAGTGATCTTATTAATCAATTCCACCTGGAAAGTGTCGGGTTTATTCACGAGGCCCTGGCCCAGGCGAAGGACAAGAAGACCCTGGTGGTATCGCATCATGTACCTACTTTCTTTAATTATCCGGAAATATATAGGGACAGCGAGATCAATGAAGGGTTTGCGACCGAGTTGTACGATCTGATCCATCCGTCCGGATTGTCCTATTGGATTTATGGTCACCATCATTGCTGTGTTGATGATTTTCGAATTGGAGATACCTTATTAGTGACGAACCAATTGGGTTATGTTGGGTATAATGAGCATCGGGGATTTGATGGAGGTAGGGTGATCGAGATGTGATAAATAACGGGTAAAATAAACACTATGGGTCTCATTGAACAAATAAGAGAAATAAAGATCCAGGAAGTCAGGGAGGAAGAGGCGAAGAGATTTATTGAAAATTTGTTATCAAACACTGATTTTTCCCTGGAAAAAATAGCATCACTTGCTGGCGTTTCTGTACCCTTTGTTGAAAAGGTGAAGGAATTTATAAGCCCATCCATATTCTATTAACATCTTTCATTCATTATTAATCTTTGTTCGCGGATAGTGAACAGGTAGATAGGGGACTGTTTTATATTGCATTCAGTAAGAACTCTTTTAATTGGATTTGCATTATACCTTTGTATGTATTCCTGGGCTGTAACTCATCCATGGTGACAACATATTTCGGATAATTGTCCGGGATATCAGCAAGGTTCCCAAACTCGCGATGGATTATATTTTCATCACCCAGTTGGTAAGCGACTTGGAGATATATCCGTTCCCCATTTTTCTCGGCCATGAAGTCAATTTCTTTGTCTCCAGATTTGCCGACGTAAACTGTATACCTGTTTCTCAGTAAATGCAGGTAAACGGCATTTTCCAGGAGTTTACCGATATCCCCGCGATAATTAAAGGGTCGGATGCTGTTGCGCAGGCCCAAGTCCTCAAAATAGAACTTTTCGCCAATTTCAAATATTTTCAGTCCCTGTATATCGGCCCTCGATACCTTATGAACGAAATATGCATTCGTGAGGGCCTTCAGGTAATTGATAACAGATTGTGTCGGTATATTGATCTGCTGCGATTTAAGATATTTACTAATGTTTTGCGCCGAGAAAAGACTTCCTGTATTATCGGCCAGGTAAGTGACCAGGTTTTCCAGAAGGGAAACGTTCCGGATATTTTCACGACTTACAACGTCTTTTAATAAGATGGTGGAGTATAAGCTTTTAAGGTATTCGAATACGATTGCCGGATCCAGCCCGAGATGATATTGGTAAGGCATACCGCCAAGGGTCAGGTACAGGTTCAGATTTTCCTTGTTATCAGCTATCTGGTTGAATTCCAGGAATTCCGTATAGCTTAAACCATGAATGGAAAACTCTATGTAACGTCCTGCTAACAGGGTGGCAAGTTCACCCGAAAGCATCTTGGCGTTGCTGCCGGTACAATAAATATCACATTCTTTCTGATTTAGCAGGCTTCTAAGGCAGCGTTGAAAAGATTCAATTTCCTGTACTTCATCTATAAACAAAAAATTATCTTTTCCTACCACCAGGTGGTCCTTAACATATTGGTCCAGATCTCCACTATTCCTGAGTCCTGAGAATTCTTCCAATTCTTTATCTATATAAATGATATTGCCATCGGGGTGACTCATCCTTATTTCTTCAATAAGTTGTTTGAGCATATAGCTCTTGCCTATCCTTCGTTGCCCCGTGAGGATTTTGATCAGGTCTTTCCCGATAAAAGGCCTGATCTTCTCCATATACTGCCTCCGGAAAATGATAGTTTCTTTCATACGATATAGTTGACAAATATGGCAAAAATACAATTTCTTCAATTATAACAGAAGAAATACTTAAGTTAATAATTCTTGTCAAGTATAATGTAAGGTGATTTGGAGAGCCATAATTCACGGTTGCAGGTTCATGGTTTGACTGTAAATAATTTATAATCAATGTATTACAAGTATAAATGGTCTTAAATCATCCAATTAGTGAAATCCATATTGGAAGAAGGTTCGTAGGAAAATTGAGGGAAAAACCTGAATAAAGTTTGTGAAAGTCCCTTATTGATGAAGCAAGGGAGATTCAAGACACGAGACCTCGGCAGGAATTCAGCATTTCTGTTCACTAAAATGATCTGTTCACGGAGAGTGAACGCGCCCCATTTTTTTTACTTTTGAGCATCAAAAACAGCCGAAGATCAACCGCTTATTTTTCCAGGACGTCCTGAAAGAAAAACAGATCCTTCTGTCGAAGAGCCGGTTGTCACAGAATCTATGCCTGGTAATTTTTTGGAATTTTTAACAAATATCATTAATATTGTATTCGTACAATTCCACCATTGAACTTTATTTCCTGGAGACTATTGCCTTGACCATTCCTAACTAAAGCAAATTTCATCGTTTAATCTCCTTGATAAGGTTACACCATACGGAAGTTTTTGACCAGGTTTACAAAACCTACTATCACCGCCTCTGCTTTTATGCCTCCCGGTTCATTAAAGCAGACCATGCGGAAGATGTCATAGAAACGCTGTTCCTTAAATTATGGAATAAAAAGCAGGCCTTTGAGACAGAAGAGCATATGAAAGCCTTCCTCTATCACGCCGTCCGCAACGCCTGCCTCGACTATATTAAAGTATCCCGCAATGCCGCCATCCGGCATAACACCTACACGGAAACACAGGCGCACCAGGATCCGGATCCGCTGCATCACCTGATAGAGGCGGAAACGCTGGCCGGGATCTACCAGGCCATCGAGGCGCTGCCTGCCCAGTGCGCCAAGGTCATCCGGATGAGTTTCCTGGAAGGCCGCGATAATGCCTCTATCGCTTCGGAAATGAATCTTTCCCTGCAGACCGTCAAGAACTACAAAACCAATGGCCTCATCTTCTTAAAGACGAAGCTCCCCCGGAACGCCCTGTCGATTATCGTCTTGTTAGCGCTACTTGATTAATTGACCTTCGTCTTCCGATGCATTACATGCGCCTGAATTTTTTTTCTCCCATAGGTACTTTTCCCCCACCGCGTCGTATTCTCTTCAAATACCCGGCATGGAACCCAGCAACCTACAGGAAGTCCAAAGAATAGCCCGCCTTTTCTCCGGCCTCATTCATGAGCAGCTTACCCCTGCCGAAAAGGCCGAACTGGACGCCTGGATAGCCACGCACCCGGATAACAAAACACTTGCTCATCGGCTGCTCGACGGAGACTATCGTAACAGCATCCTCTCTATCTGGGACCCCGGTGCCGCCGAAGCCTCCCTACAACGTGTCAAACATCGTATAGCCTTGTCGAAAAAGAGAACATACAAAATGCTCGCCGCTGCCGCGGCTGTCGTCATCCTCCTGACTGGCGCCGGTATCACTTTTTACCAGCGCGACCATAACAAGAGCCATGCCGCGCTGGCCATCACCTATAAAAATGATGTCGGGCCCGGCACGGACAAAGCGATCCTCACGCTCGCCGATGGCAGGAAGATCAGCCTTACCGACGCCCCCGAAGGTCAACTGGCCAACCCCACCGGGATCGCCATCGTGAAAATGGCCAATGGCGACGTCGTTTACCATGTCAGGGACGTCAAGCCGGCTGCGGCCAACGACCTTACCCCTCAGTATAACACCCTTGAAACTCCTGCGGGGGGCCAGCACCGTATCCAGTTACCCGACGGCACCTATGTCTGGCTCAACGCCATGTCCACCTTGAAATTCCCTCAGAACTTCCTGGGTCTGAAAGAAAGGATCATCGAGCTCGAGGGCGAAGCCTATTTTGAAGTAGCGCCAAATAAAGAACAGCCTTTCATCGTACGAACAGACAGGCAGACCATCGAGGCCCTCGGTACGCATTTCAATATCAAATCCTATAAGGAAGACCGGTCTGCCGCCACCACCCTGCTGGAAGGCAGTGTCCGCAGCTCGGATACGAGATCATCCCAATCATCTGTCCTGAGGCCTGGTGATCAATTGCTCACGGATGACAGGAACGGGCTTGTAAAACAAGTCGATACCCTTAGGGTCATCGATTGGAAAAACGGAGAATTCATCTTCCACAATGAGAATATCCGGGAGATGATGCGCGAGGTCGCCCGATGGTATGACGTGGAAGTAGTATTCACGGATAATGCTACCGGCCATGAAACTTTCAGCGGCAGCGTATCCCGTTATGACAACGTATCGGAGCTGCTCAAGACCCTGCAGTTGACGGGCAGGGTACATTTTGACATCGAAGGCAGGAAGATCATCGTAAATAAGTAAGGATCAGCATCAGCAAATCAATAACCGGGAGAATAATAACAACCAATACTAATTTCTTAAAAGACTACTACATGAGGCGCTCCTACAATAATGACCCCTGATCCCGGGGTTTAAAGATCTGCATTCAAAAAAAAAGGCGGTCCTGCTGCAAACAGGCCACCTATATATCAGTTGCGGAACCCGGATTTGTCGAACAACAATTACCTAAGCACTTTAACTGACAAGTAAATGTATAGAAAATATACTAACAAAGAGTGTGCTGCCCCCTGCTGCACGCAAAAAACTCTTCTGGTTATGAAACTAACCGCGATATTGATGATTTTCGCTGTGATACAGGTTTCTGCGCGTGGTTTCGCCCAGTCGATAACCCTCTCACAAAAGAACATCAGCTTTGAAAAGGTCTTCAGCGAGATAAAGAGACAGACCGGCTACAGGATCCTGTACTCCGACAAGCTTATCAATGATCAACAGGCCATCGATGTGGATTTCAAAAATACGCCGTTGAAGGATGTGCTCGAAGCCGTGTTGCCGACCCATTCTGTAGGATATGTCCTATTGTCTAATAAAAGCATCGTGCTGCAGGCCGTAACCCCTTCCATCACGGAGAAGATCGCCGCGTTCTTCGTCGCGACGGAAATTCATGGCCGCGTAGTGGACAACAACGGTAGCGCCCTCAGCTCGGTAACGGTGAAAGTAAAAGGCATGGATAGGTCCGCTGTCACGGATGCAGACGGAAAATTCGCCATTGCCATCCCGAAAGAAGGCGCTACCCTCGTATTCAGTCATGTAGGGTATGTGCTCGTGGAAACCCGCGCCACGGAAAATATGGTCGTGAACATGCAGGCCAGCGTGAACAAGCTGGAAGACATGGTCGTAGTAGGGTACGGCAGTACCCGGAGAAAGGACCTGACCGGCGCCGTCGCTTCCGTCAACGTAGGTGAAATAAGGGATGTTCCCTTCGCTACCGTGGACCAGGCGCTGGCCGGAAAGGCTGCGGGCGTACAGGTGGTGCAGTCCGATGGCGCGCCGGGCGGCGTAGCGCGGATCCGCATCCGCGGCGGCACCTCGCTGCTGGGCGGCAATGACCCCCTCTATATCATCGACGGCGTGCAGTTGCAGGTACAGAACAGGTATCAGCGGGCGTCTGCCGATATCGTAAGCCCGACGGAAAGGGGCGGCCACGACGACCCGAACAACACCGTCTCGGGGTCTTTCGCCCGAGATCTCAACAGCCTGGGCGGGCTTAATTTCAACGACATCGAGACTATTGACATCCTGAAAGACGCATCCGCCACCGCTATCTATGGTTCAAAAGCTGCTAACGGCGTCATTATCATCACGACAAAAAAAGGTAAATACAACCAAAAACCTTCCCTGGAAGCCCACTACTATGCCGGGCTCACGAAGGCTACACCGGAAAAAGTGCTGAACAGGGACCAGTATATCTCCATCATGAAGGAGGCTGCCACCAATCTCAACGTTGCGCGTGCCGCCATTGGGAGCGCCCCCGATGCAACAGCCAACCAGATCCTGAACAACGCTTCCTTCCTGGGAACATCCAACACGGACTGGATGAAATTGGTGCTACGTAATGCCGTCACCCAGAACGCAGACATTTCGGTAAGAGGCGGCGGCGCCGGCTCCCGTTATTATACCTCGCTCACTTATAATAAGAATAATGGGGCGGTGAAGGGAACGGACTATCGCAGGATCGCCGGTAAGATCAGCCTCGACAATGATATCAATACGAGGCTGCATTTTAATACCAATCTCGACTACGGGTTTACCACCAGCAATATCACCAACGGTCTCTATACCCAGGCCATTTTTGCGCCGCCGACCTTTCCGGCCTACAACGCCGATGGTTCCGTGGCCATCCTGGACCCCTCCCAGATAGGGGCGTTTGCGTACCAGGGCTATCAGAACCCGCTGGCGTTGCTGAAGGGTATCAACCGAAGTAATGCCATTTTTCTCATAGGCTCTCTGGCCGGTGAATATGATATCCTCAAAAGCCTGAAGTTCAGAAGCTCCGTCTCTATCAATTATAATAATTACCAGCAAACGAATTATGTTCCCAGCACGGTGTCCATTGCCACGCCCAATGGCTCCGGCGGTTCTAACAATGGCATCGCTACCCAGGCGCAGGCACAGGACGCCAATCTTTTTTATGAGAACACGCTGACCTGGAACAAGGTATTCAATGCACATAACCGGCTGAATGTCGTAGCCGGCACTTCCTGGCAGAGCACCAAGGCCAAATCCTTCTCCGCCAGCGGACAGGGATTTCCGGATGATATCTATCTGAACAACCTCTCCTCTGCTGCCGTTACCCTGCCTGCCACGGGTCTTTCCAGCACCAGTTCCCTGCTGAGCTTTTATATGCGCGCGAACTATGCGTTGTATGACAGGTATCTGTTCACTTTCACGGGCCGTTCCGACGCATCCTCCAAGTTCCCTAAAGAGAACCGTGTAGGTACCTTCCCCTCCGGTGGGGTCGCCTGGCGCGTTTCGCAGGAAAAGTTCATGAGAAAAATCAGCTGGATCGATGAGCTGAAACTAAGGATCAGCGCAGGGTACACCGGTACACAGAATATCGGGGACAATCTTTTCTATACGCTCTATAGTCCTGTCTCCTGGGCAGGCACCAACGGTCTTACACCCACCCAGCTCGGCAATCCTTCTCTGAAATGGGAGTCTACGCTGCAAAAGGATGCGGGCATTGACTGGCAGCTATTTAAAGACAGGATCCACGGTACGATAGGGTATTATGAAAAGACGACCACCGGTGTCCTGTTCCCCGCCACGTCAGCCGCCAGCTCCGGGTTTACCAGCGTCACCGCCAACATCGCCAAGATCCGGAACAGGGGCCTGGAAGTGGAAATAGGCGGTGATTTTGTCCGGGCCAAGCATTTCCAATGGTCCGGCGACCTCAATATTTCGGGTAACCGGAGCAAGGTACTGGCCCTTTCCAATGATTTTGCCAACCCCGCCAATCCCAAGGTCTACAATTATGGTAATACCGTCCTTGAAGTGGGCAAGCCCCTGGGCTTGTTGTACGGCCATGTGTTTGACGGGATCCTGAGGAGCCAAAAGGAAGTAGATGACTATAAGTCCAAAAGCTATTACGCGAAATATTTACTGCCCTACACGGGCATCGGGGATGGACGTTATAAGCTGGATACACCCGTTTTTCAAACCTATGCCTTGTATAAATCGGACATCATCGGCCATGCCGAGCCCAGGTTCTATGGCGGTTTCACGAACAACTTTACGTACGACCATTTCAGCCTCAGCGCGCTGATCACTTTCTCCTATGGCGGCGAGATCTTCTACCTGGCCGATATCCAGAATCACGATGTGGCCAGCCGTGCGAACAAGAGCACCCGCATCCTGAATCGCTGGACACCTGACAATCCCAATGCCAACTATCCGAGACTGCTCCTGGGTGCGAGCAGTTATGCCTCCGCCTCCAGTCTCAGCGTCTACAAATCTTCTTATGCGCGGCTGAAATCAGTGGCTTTCAGCTACCAGCTGCCCAGGAAGCTGATGAGCAGCGTAAAGATCACAGCGGCCAGCATCTATGTCTCCGCCACCAATCTTTTCACGGTAACCCATTATCCCGGCGCGGACCCGGAAGTAAGCAATGACCCCTATAGCCTCATCGGGGGGTATAGCGACTCCGGCGGATACCCAGGTGTAAAACAATTCAGTGCCGGTCTCCGTTGCGCATTTTAATAACGTCAAACACCTCCTTTAGTATGAACAAATTATATAGTTACCTGGTTTTGTGCGTGGCCGTTCTCGCTCTGAACGCCTGCAGCAAACAATTGAGCGCGCCTCCCCAGAACTCGAAGGTGCAGGACAATACCATCCTCGATCAGTCCACGGCACAGGTAGCCCTCAACGGCGCCTATTACAATTTTGCCAATGCCACCGCCATCAAAAACGGCTGGCAGGACCATCAGAGAATACCCGCAGAACTTTCCGGCTGGATGGCATATGGCTATGGCGCCGATAATTACGTGCAGAATTACAATAGCAGTATCTCGCTGTCTGACTGGAATAAAGAATATACGCTCATCAATGCCGCCAATGGTATCATCAGCGGTGTCGGCGCCCTGCCGGACATCAAGTTCAGCAACGGCCGCAAGGCGGGTATCATTGCCGAGGCCCGTTTCCTCCGCGCCTACGGACATTACAGGCTTCTTATCTGGTATGCCCAGTGGTATGACATCAGCAGCAAATACGGCGTACTGCTGAGAGATGAATTATCCAGTCTCGGCAATATTCCCAAAGCCCGCAGCAACGTAAAAGACAGCTATACCTTCATTCTAAACGATCTTGATACTGCCATCGCGGGCGGACCATCCAAGAATCCAAATTATTATGCGACAAGATGGGCCGCTATGGCTTTAAAAATGCGGGTACTTATGATGAGGGGGGCTTCGGGTGATTACGCTACGGTCATGCAGCTGGCCGACTCCGTGATCCTGAATAGCGCCTATGTCCTCGAAGCCAATGCCGTGGATATCTTCCACAGTAAAGGGCTCTCCAGCAAGGAGGTGATCCTTGGGCTGGTGCCCCAGGCCTTGCAGACGGCGGATTATTACAGCAAGAGCGCCCAATATTATCCCGGCGCCTCCTCCCTGTATGTAGCCAGTCTCGGGCTGAAGAACCTCTATGCGAATGATCCCCGCCAGGCCTGGATGGTCGGCGCCGCTAATCCCAGCGCCACCTCACCCAATACTTTTTACTTCACCAAGTTCTTTGTTCCCGGCAGCGCCGTGTCCACGGTCTCCGAAACAGATTATGCCATCCGGCTAACGGAAGTATACCTCCTGAAAGCAGAGGCCATCGTCCGCTCCGGTGGTATTCTGGCGGATGCCAGGACCTTGATCCACAGCATTCAAAGCAAGGCCGGTATCACGGCCACTACGAATAACGCCAACTACCTGGCCGTAGAAGCTGCGATCACTTCCGATTCTCTGCTGATGGAAACGTACAGGGAAGAGGTGCGCAGTCTCGTGGGCGAAGACGGGCTGGAATGGCTGGCCCTGCTACGGTTGCCGTTTGCCACCGTCACTCAATTCCGACCAACGATCACGAGCCAGATCCAGTACATCTTTGCCATCCCCCATGACGAGTTCAACTACAACCCCATTATCGGAGACCAGAATCCAGGCTATAATAAATAAATAAAAAATCATGAAAATTTATCTCTTTTCAACGATCCTTCTTGCGGGCAGTCTGTGCACAGCCACTGCGCAACAAGGTTCCTTCGTCCTTACCGGCACCGTCAAAGGAATGGACAACGGGAAAATATATCTCACGTATGAAGGCGCCGCCGAAAATTACCTGCGGGACAGCTGTGTCCTGCATAACGGCCGGTTCGAATTCAAGGGCCCGCTGAAAGAGCCCGTCATGGCTACCATCAGCAGCGTCGCACAGATCCGCTCTTTTACGGATCCCAACTATGCCCGTATCTATCTGGATCCGGCATGGATGACTGTTGCCATCACCGCCGGGGACTTTAAAAGCCTGCAACTGAAAGGCTCTCCTTCCAATGATGAATATGCGGCCCTTATGAACATGGAAGCGCCTATCCGGAAGGAGGAGGCGCCCTTTTCGAAAGCTTATGACGAGGCTAATAACACGTACATCAAAGCCATCCGCGCCAAAGCCTCCGATGCCGAGTTGGATTCTTTAAAGAACATCGCCCATGGATTTCATGAAAAGCTGGACAGCTATAATGAAAAGATCCGGACCATTGAGATGGACTACATCAAGGCTTATCCGGATTCTTACATCGCCGCCGACCTGCTCCGCCGCTACGCAACGGGACTACCCCTGGCCGGCATGAAAGGATATTATAACAACTTTTCCGATAAAGTGAAGAACAGCCATTACGGGGAAGTCCTGCGCAAGGAAATAAAAGACCTCGAACAGGGCTCTCCCGGCAGCCCGGCTTCTATGTTCAGCACGAAGGACATCGATGACCAGGCGTTCCAGCTTGCCGACTATAAAGGCAGGAAGTATGTGCTCGTTGATTTCTGGGCCAGTTGGTGCGTGCCCTGCCGGCGGAGTAATCCGCATCTGCTCACCCTGTACGCTAAATACAAGGATAAAGGCCTGGAGATCGTGGGGGTATCCGATGATGACCGCGATACGGCTGCCTGGAAAAAAGCGGTGATGCAGGATCACACCGGCGTCTGGAAACACGTGCTGCGCGGCCTCAAAATGACGAAGGGAGGAGGGTTTGATAAATCGACGGATATCAGCAAACCTTATGGCATCCATACCCTGCCTACGAAGATCCTCATCGATAAGGACGGTATGATCATCGGGCGTTATGGCGGTGGGGGAGAGGATGACGATGCGATGGATAAAAAACTGGAGGAAATCTTTAAATCATAATGTCAGAAACGAAAAAGCCCGAAAACACTGCACTTTCGGGCTTTTTCCACCTTGCATTCGTATGTAGTCGCCGCGAAACAACTCCATAATATGATTTTATGTTGCAATAATGTGGAAATTGTGCGGGAAAAATGCATGGAATATATTTCTTCATATCTTTTTTTGGCGGAGAGCCAATCCACCGAGGGTCATACCAATGAAGCCCAGCAACAGCCCCAAGATTGCCCCGGCTTTTCCGCCGCCGGAACCGATTACAGCACCAGCGGAGGTGATCAGATGCACTATACTAAGAACAAGACCTATTAGCCCCAGCACCAGTGCCACGATAGCTCCGGTTCGTCCGTTGCCAGTACCTTCAGCAGAACGGGCCTTAGCCCGCCAACCGATGATCAAACTGATTAGCCCCGCCGCAACCCCCACGAGGGCTCTGGCTCGCCCGGGGGTGATACCGGTCACCGTTTTGTTTCCTGCTTGTGAAAGTGCTTTTTCGGGTGCTAAAAATGTAAATCCAATGATCAACCAAGCCGATAGGAAGTATGCTATATACCTTTTCATATGAATTGTTCTTTTGAATGCAAAACAACAACTTTAGGGGGTATTAAAATTGTAAAAAAACGACATTTTACTTTTTGAACTCAATGGTACCTCTATCATTCGCAACTAAGGTCTCCTGTTTAAAGTAATCTTTCGGACTAAAGCCGGAAAATTTTTGAAAATCGTGTATGAAATGAGATTGGTCATAGTAACCGTGTTCATAGGCAATTTGAGCTAAAGATTTATTTTGGAAAGTTTTGTTGAGAAGGGAATTGAACCTTGTAATCCGAAAAAATAATTTTGGACTGAATCCGGAAAATTCTTTGAACCTTCTTTCAAATTGTCTTACCGATAAAAAGCTATTATCTGCTAATGCTTTTATAGACGTTGCCGGGCAATAGTTTGAAATCGCTTTGATGGATGAAAAAATATTTGTGAACTCTGTCCTGACATTTTTCAACCGTGCTTCCAGAAAGTCAGATGCAAGTTTAACCCGTTGATCGTTGTCCAGAGCCAACATTATTTTTTCTTCAAGGATCTCACCCTCTTTACCGCAGAGCGATTTAATATCCACTTGCTGATTTGTAAGTTCGTTTGCTGGTAAAGAAAATAATTGTGGAAGAGCGTGAGGATATAAATAAATCCCAAAAATGCCGAAATCTACTTTTGAAGCGACCTTGCTGAAGGTTTGAGTCTGCCCATATATCCCGGAAGAAAGAGTTCTTTCCGCTGCAAACTCCGAATTGTAGCTGAATTGACCCTTGTAGCAAAAGATAAGTTCGGGACAAGGGTAGGCGAATGCGTGATGAACAAATGGGTTATGTATTGATGCATTGCCCTCCGAAAACCAAAAGAACCGAACATAGTCAGCAAGTTGCTGTGAAGGTTGTATGACTTTACCGTTCATTTTATTTTTTTAGTTCGTAAATAAGTTGTACAACACCTGATTTGAAGCTATTGGTTTTAATCAATCTTAATATTATTCGTGCTTTTAAGTCTTCAAACAATGGTTTGCCAGTCCCTAAAGCTATTGGGTGTACCGATATTCTGTATATGTCAATAAGACCTAACTGGATGAACGTCTTAATAAGACTTGCCCCACCGTATAGCCAGATATCTTTTCCGCCCTGGTTTTTGATTTCGGTTACCTTATTGGCTATGTCAGAACTGATGAAAGCGGCTTTGTCATCTTGTCTGCTTTGTCTGGAAAATACAAATTTATTCTTTGAATGTACTTCTTTCCATATCATTTGTTCTACCGGACTGGCATTTTTGTCCGGTTGAAAATTGCCCCAGGCGTCATAGCTTACCCGGCCATAGAATATCGTGTCTATGCTTGATATAAAACCCTCAAAGTCCATATCATCGTCCATAATACACCAATCAATTTCCCCATTTGCACCTTCAATGAACCCGTCTAAGGTTACGGCTAAATCTAAAATTACCTTTTTCATTTTTGTTATTTTTCATTGGGTGTTAGCGAATTATAATTACAAAAATACGACGCTTTCTTATTATTTCAGGTCACTTATAATAAGATTGGGTAAAAGGTTGGGTGTACAGTTGGGTGATCAATATAACAGGCGTCGAAAATAATATTGCAAGCTAAAAAAGAAACAGTTTGGAGCGGGCTGAATTGCAATTGTTCTTGCAGTCATAATGTTTAGCGCCCTGCCGCATCATAAGAGCGATGCACTCTTGCGCGTGGACAACCTGGATAGGTATGATGACCGGGACGATATCCGTACAAACCTGATCGATAGTTTTGACCGGCTCATGGCTTTTATTGCCAAGCACCTGCCGGATAGATTCTACCTGGAAGGCGTGCACAGTATCAGTTTGCGGAACAAATTGTTCCGGGAGATAGTCAGTAACCTGCTGATCCATCGTGAATTTGCCAATAGGTTTCCGGCGAAGCTGATCATCGAAAAGGACCGGGTATATACGGAGAATTGGAGCCGCCCTCATGGCATGGGCCTGATAGACCCTTTGAACTTTGCCCCTTTTCCCAAGAATCCCGTCATTGCGAAATTTTTTAAGGAGATTGGCCGGGTAGATGACTTGGGTTCGGGGTGAGGAATGTCTTTAAATATGGACCGGAATATACTCCAGGGGCAAGGCCGGAACTGATTGAAGGTGATGTATTTAAGACTATTATTCCGCTTAAGCCTTACGAATTTGTGGTAGTTGCGCCTACCATTGGTTGGGAAGAAGTTCGGGATAAAGTTCGGAATAAAGTTTGGGAGCAGTTCGGAGAAAACACTAGAATTGATCTTCCAAAATGCCTATTTCACGGCCGTCGATATTTCTGAAAAAATCAATCTATCCCCGAGGGCGGTCGAAAAACAATTAGCCAAACTAAAGGAGATGGGGGTCATAGCTAGAGTAGGTTCCAGGAAGACAGGGAAATGGAGAATTGTATTGGATGAAGGAGCCAGCTCCCCGTAAAAAACTGCCTCAGTTTCAAGTTTGAAACTCTTCCCATCTTTTTGCCAACGACTGTAAATCAGGGCTTTTGTTATCGGTCCTTCTGGCAAGCTTTGTTCCGTCAAACATGGAGTATTCGGTTTTCAATAAAGACTTTTTTATTGAGATTGTTAAGGTATGTGGATGAATTCCAATTAAATTCGCATCAAATAAATCGTGTAGGTCGGATCTTAATAGGAGACCATTGGTGGAGCGGTTAATCCCTGATTCGGCATGTGGGAGAATATGACAAGCATGCAAGATGGGTTCAATGGCTGAACCGGATATACAGCATTTTCCTTTGTATTGCTCAAGGAGTTTTTTCCTCAACCTTCCTTGGCCTTTTCGAAGTCTTAATTCTCTAGTGATTTCTTTTCTATCATGGTCATCACTGGCTTCTGCTATTTCTAAGGCTACAGGTCTAATTTTGAACCGAGTTTTAGCCTTAGTAATTTCCCAGAGGAACTTTATGGGACTGGAATTCTCCTGTTCTTTTGCCTTCCCAACCCCGTTATATGTGAAAGGAGCCCTGTCATCAGTTCTGGTAAAAATATGGACGATGCTGTCTGGAGCTAACATTTTTTGGATAATAGTGTGGTTAAGCTTTGCCGTGGTTTTGCTATACCAGACTAAATCGGAATTACGCCACTCGTTAGCATAATCATGGCCTGTTCTTCCAGCTACTCCGATATTGGCAAAGATGTAAATAGCATTGTTATATTCCCGATAGCCAGTATTCCAGGCTCCCTTTTGAGCTTTTGGTGGGACATCTAAAATACGATAAATGTCGGTTTTGGTGTAAAAGTGGTTGATTTTGAACACGTTTGTTGGTTTGGACACTTAAAAGAAACGGTTGATAAGGACTTGATTGTAAAAGGGGTTAAATAAAGTAAAGAGTTTTTTAGGATGTTTACAAGGCTCGTTTAGATAATTTTTCGGAAAATGTGTAATAGAGGGATTTTGGCAGAGGGGAATTTTTCAATATGCTTAAAGAATTATCTTAGTTTTATTGTCTATCATTCTTTTTGAAAGTAAATAACCCTAATAAATGGATAATAATCAAGGGATTGTATATATACTTCTTAATCCAGCTTTCCCAAATATGATAAAAATTGGGATGACGACCAATGAGGATGTCAAAATGCGGATGGCCCAGATTTACACTACTGGAGTACCCTTGCCATTTGAATGTGTTTATGCTGCAAAAGTTCAGAACCATGAGAAAGTTGAAAAAGCGCTTCACACAGCTTTTGGTCCGGATAGAGTAAATCCTAGACGTGAATTTTTTGAAATCGATGCTGCGCAAGCTATTGCTATTATTAAATTGATGGAGATAGAAGATGTTACTCCAAGGGTCGCCAATGAGAAAGAAGAAGTAGATGATGTAGACCGAGAAGCCGGGGAGGCATATGCCAAGAAAAAAAGACCCCGCTTCAGCTTTAGTGAGATGAATATACCTATAGGAAGTGAGCTAGTATCTGTTGCGAATGGCGAGATTGTATCGGTTGTAAGCGACCGGACTGTAAAGTTCAGGGGAAACATCGTTAACGAATGCCACAAGGATCATATTAGAAAATGCTTATCATGTGGCCCCAGGGCCATATTGGACATATAATGGAAAAAAATTGAGGGATATTTATAATGAGACTTATCAAAGAGTGGAGTAGGGGATTACAGCTAAAAATTAAAAGAACATTTCTTTAGCCGGCCCTTAAAATTCGCTTCAGTGTATCCTGCATTGCTGATTTGAAAGCCTCATCCTTTGAAATTAGGCGATATAGGTCCAATTCAGTTTTCCTTTGCTTGGCCATTACTTCCTCGAAAATACGCAAAAAGGCATAATCCCTGTTTTGTGGATCTGGGTTA
>Ga0307516_10001405_pt1 | contig 33254 bp, 46 predicted proteins | sample 19_EM_MG_FD_203310 | JGI IMG/M metagenome (GOLD analysis project Ga0307516, IMG submission 203310) | Populus trichocarpa ectomycorrhiza microbial communities from riparian zone in the Pacific Northwest, United States - 19_EM | ecosystem: Host-associated > Plants > Roots > Unclassified | place...
GATTGCGTGGACTGCTTCCTTTTGGGCATACTGATAGTGCGCGTGAGGTGGCCGTTTTTAGACATTCATGCCGGTGTATTCTTTGGGTGTAGTTAACACAGATTAATACACTACTTTTTCCACTAAGCGGAAACAAAAATTCCAAGTCCAACAAAATCCCATAGCTATCCATCTTGAATTTTCTATGGCGTCAGAATGTCTATTTTTCTCCTTTGTATTTACTAGTTTGATTTTAAGTCCTAAGTCACGCAAAGTCACTCTTTTGCACGTGATGTTGGAAGGTTGTGGACGCGCCCTATCTTAGCACAATCGAACATGCATTGAAACGAGCCACTATCACCCGAATTCGTAAACACTGTAGTGCGCATGTTGAGAACGGTCGCTTATGAACGCCCAACTCATCCATGTCATACACCATTCCGTCCTTGGACAAGCATAGTTTCTGCTTGAGGCATACCTTGGCCTTCTGTTTCATTATGATCACTGAGAGGTTCCTAATCAATCATACGAGAAACTATTGCAAAGACAGCTTGCTGTGAGGTCTGTTGAGATATCTTAAATAAAACCCCTGCTCCGGATTGGACAAAGAAAGCTACCTTAGGGAACTTGCGGGGGACAATAGCATCGGGAAGTATCCACCACGACTAAAGCTTTCGGATTCGTTCGCAAAGCTCTACGTGGAATGCAAAGGGACAGAGGGTCCGGTTAGACGTGTCGGGTTCAACATAGTAAAGGATCATGCACCATGGTGAATTTCCACTTTAATTTTTATATTCCATTGGCATATAGCACTGTGAGGTTTGGTGACTTTTGGTGCCCAGATACTGCGACACGTGTAGACTCACTGAAGATCTGGTTGGAGGTGGGGTAAAAAGTCCACAATTGTCTTTGCTCGTGATGCGCAGTTGAGCCCATGGGTATGGTTAACTGGCACTATAGCGAAGGGAATGTGCAGGCACATGGTAAACATGATGGTGTAGAGGCAGAAGACTCGGAGGAGCTTATGAGGCTGATAAGTTTGGCATCGGAGACGCGCTGCTGCCAACAGTTGGCAAGGGGTAGCTAAGCGTATAGTCTGTGTGCGAAGAGAGGCATCCCGAGCGGTCAACCTGTTTGTCGTGCACGTCGGTCGCCTCTCTCCTAAGATCAGGGCCGCGTACAGTACACACAGGGACAGGTAAAGAGGCGGGTTAGGGTGTGCGGTTTCGAGCCTGCGAAAGCTCTCGTCAGGGGGTTAGCCGCTACCCCGACCGCCGCCCTTCCAGGGCTGTTTAGGTAAACTACCATCGACCACATACGAGGGGAGTAGGTCAGAGCGTGTGAGCTGCCAGCAGCGACCCGACGCAAGGATGGTCTGAAAAACTGGGTGAAGGCAGGAGGCTTCTTTACAGTAATTTGTTAGCGAACTTCAGGCTGCTCGGCCGGGTGCCAAGAATGTCCCTTTCCTTTCGGGAGCATGCCACTTTTTTCGTCCCCGTGCAGCACCACACTGGTACTAGCCAGTGTGGATCCTCTCTTGCCATACCGCTGAGGGTGTCCGACGAGTGGTACAGACTCCAGAGGCAAGTTTTTTCAACACAACCACTTCTACGTCTGCAACGAATACTATGCAATTCGAATGATCTAACTATGCTGAAGTTGTACAACTTAACGAAGTATCTACATGCCTCCGGTCAAGAGATATTACTATAAGGTAAGTAAAAGATTAAGAAAACCGAAATCAAGCTGAAATGAAGTATTTGTTCTTGAAAGAGTCCGTAATCTCGAATAAATCATCCAATCTACCACACTTCCATAGCCATGCCATGTCGTCGAGCATCCCTTCTTATGTTTTCGACCGATTCCATCGCTCTCCGCTTCCTTGGGATATCCTTCACGTAGATGTTCTCCTTCGATAGGTCCGTGAACAAGCGCGTGTGTTGCATCGCTGATTCGCCTGCAGCAGTGTGACTCTTCTCATGAGGAAGAGGAACCGCAATCCTGACTTTCCTTTTCGCCGTCTCACGAGCCTGTGCACCTTCCAATGCTGCCAAGGACTGGTGTCGTACGCGAGTGCGTTGACTGATGAGATTGTCTCTTGGCGCACGGAGAGTAATTTCCACAGAAGGTCGAGGACCGTTGACCTCCACAGCCGAAATCGCCGCATCATACACCCACACACTTCCCGCTGCCATATTCCCACTAACCGACTTGCGCCTTCCCACACATCTCTTCTTCAACGCTCGATTGTCTTCGTTCTGCTCCATGCTGGTCATGCGTTCTCGTTCCCGCGATATCCTCGACTTAGTACTCGCTGTCCCCAGGGTCGAATGGCTTCTCGAACGGGTAACGCCTTCCCGAACCGCTGCTCTCTCTTTCCTCGTGGCTTCCCTCACTGCGTTATTGATCTTCTCTGCCAGTGGCTTGAACTGCGACTTGGAAGCCTCCAACGCATTCTTCACCTTATCCGCCCACTCCTCCAAGTCATAAAGCTTATGCAGCATAAGCTTGAAAGTAAAAGGATAGCGTTCCGCCAGTGGGAACGAAGGACTCTCAACTTCTTCGGTCACCTGCGCTGCTGCCTCACTGATACCAGCATTGACAGCTCCGGACACGGTATTGCGACGCGACTTGTTGGCAGCGGTAGTTGTTGTGGATGTACGATGTCCGCAGTCTCCTTCGGCGCGCATAGACAGGACGGTCGAGAGACTTTTGAGTACCGGTGCGAATTCTGTAGGTACGTTTGCGATGTCGTCCGCGGAAATGACGTCGTTAGCCGTGCTGCCTGTGATTGCGCGTGCGCGTCGGGTCGCGACGCGATCGAAAATATCGAAAAGGCGGGCGAACTCCGCTGTTCTGGGGTTTGTGTAACCCGTGGAAGGTGCCGCCATTGGAATATGAGAAGGTTTGTGTGAATAAGAGCTGGCGAGTGAGACGTGGCGATGAGAGGATAGCTGACACCCGCTGGTGCGAGATGGTGGTGGCCGAGTCACCAGCTCCTCTCTTTATACGTTCTTATTGATGGTATATCGGCATTGCTTTCTTGCTCCGAAAGCCACAGTACCTGTGGACACGCTTTGACGGAGATTCCACTTCGAGTGCGGACAGTGGACTGCTTCCGAGTGGCTCATTGCCCACATCCGATGTCAAGTCTACGACTTGTTTGTTCCACCAATTCTGATTCCGTGGCTCCTTATAACTTATCTTTCGAATGCTTTTGTTATTGGCTGCGGTTCCACTGATAGTAAATACACAGGTGTCCACAATTGTCCTAGTCGGTCCATCTTCCAAATAGCGGTCCGTGCTGTCCGTTCCCAATGATTATTCCCATGGCGTTCTCCTCACTCTAACCCTCCCATTCGCGCGGAGCACATACGCCGTTGTCGTCCTTTTCCAATCTCCCACCCTTTCGTTGATCGAGGTAGGTTGCATCCAAGAAAAGAACGAGCTCCATCTTATCGTTTTGAGGGACTTGATCTTCCTGGCTATGGCTAAACTTGCTTCCAGCTCACGAGTCCGCACTTTCGGGGCTGACACGAGAATTGGACAAATCGCGCATTCGTCTGGATCATGAGGGAAGGGTTCCATTTCCTCGGAGTTCGGGCACCGCCAATCCCCCTCCGCACCTTCTTCGGCTCTAAATGAGATGGGGTCTTCATATCTGCCGTTCGGGCGATCAGCTTGACTGAGTACTTCCCCGGTTGTTGATGCGCCCCTGTCGACGATGGCTTCGAGGAGGGCGCTTTCGTAGGCGCCAGGGTTGTCGTAATGGCTGAGGGCATCAGACAACATGTCTTCGTCGGAGAGAAATATGCCAAGGTGTAGGTGAACCAGGTTGGACATTGGTTTGAGAGCGGCAGCAAATTCTGTCTGTCGATAGAGATTTCGAGGTTTCACGATACTGGAGAAGAGATGCAGCAGAGAAGCTTACAGTCAACGTCGACACGTTTACATAGTGGTTTGGAATGGGAGAATGAGTAACGCCAAGTGAGCTGTCTTCGAAGCAAATCCAACAGCAGGACACGTCTAGGTTCTCGGAGCAGCTGAGGTGGAGACTTGTGAGCGCTGCAAAAAGTCTGGCGACCATCTTTATCAGGGGAATGTCGATGCACCACAAACATGTGAGTCTGAGCGAAGTCATGCGCGACAGGGCCAGGAACCCCAGGGGTTCCAAGATCTGACTGAGCACCCTGTTCTGCGTCAATGATCCGGCCGTTGATAACGATACATGCAAAGAACGCAAGTCCCAGAAGAGTTCTGGCTGCCACCTGGACGTTGTCAGGGCTGCGGACGTCGCGGACAAACTCCTGGAGGGGGGAAAGTAATGAGTATATCCAGCATATATGCGCATTACACGTACTTTACCCAGCCAAAGCCGACGCGGCTTTGTGGGGAAGTACGAGACACGATGGAGTAATGTATGAGGGTGTGCGAAACCAGTTGATCCACCGAGTTCAATTTCAGGTCCGTCATGTATCTACGAAGAGCAACCATGCGGAATTGCGCGCTTGCCATCGAAAAGGCGCGAATGTCTGCAAATGTGTTGAAGTTGTCGGAGAAGAACAAATGGAATATCCGTTCTATTAGTTCCAATGGAAGCGTGGTTTTGCTCCATCCTATTATGCACGGTTGTGGCGGCGGCGACGACGTGCATGTATGCGTGAATTCAGAAGAATGCCATCCCAGTGAGTCTTCCGAGTTGTATTCTGCCTCTGACATGGTCGGCTGGAGAACGTCGGCACTACCACAGACGAGTCTGAAATGAAACGCGCGAAGATGAGTCACGTGGACGCGAGGATGATGTCACGTGAGTTCCATTGGCTTGTCTTTCCTTACTTCCAGTACTTGCGCTGACCTTGTAGGTGAATGCGTACAGAACAGCAGAAACCCTCGTCAGACGTCCAGAATGTACCAACAAAATCCAAGATGAACCCTCTGCACGAGATGCAGCTGCGTACATTTCTTAGCTTCGTGGACGACGTAGACGCAGACTCGGACACGCTAGAAGACCTTCTAGACGGCGTGGACGACGAGGTCTGTAGTTCGATGACGGGCCATGACAGCGCCTCGGAGTCCTCTGACGCTGAGGATTTATCGTCTATCTCTGACAATAATGTATTCAATGGAACTGCTTGCGGAGATCCAGTGGACGATGATGCGGAGCCAATCGATGCCGCTCAACTACGCGCACTAGAACAGGAAGGTACGCGTCGAATTGGATAGCTGCACGAGTACTTTTAGTCCTGGACGAGACTCGCTGATAAAGCTTCCTCCAGCGGAACAAGCATGGACAAAAGACGAAATTAGACGAATGATGCACTTTCTCAAAGAACGCGGCGAGTGTACTGTCCTCACACCTTACTGCGACTCAAATTAACATTGTCTGCAGGAATGAGTGCATTCATTAGGGACTACGTTGTCACTAAGCAAATCCCTGTCGTGAAACTGCTGTTCGCATTCCAAATCTCTTTGGTGCGACTGTCGTGCGTCGTTTTGACGTAATAGTGGATAATCTCTTTATCAGTGTCCCGAGTTAAGGACTAAGAGCGCAAAGACACTGCTCTACTTTCTCAGAGTAGCGATATCACGCGTGTACGTCGGCGTCTTTCCCTGTGGCTATGTACATAATACCTAATGCTACATGTCTATTTGACAGGTTGCGTCTTCGGGAAAGACTATCTCAATATAACTGCATTGATGATGCTGTCTCGCTCATACAAGGCTCACGTCGCATTATAATACTAACAGGGGCAGGGATTAGTTGCGTCGAATTCTGTATGCCTTCTATCAACTGATGGTCGCCCAGGTGTTTCGTGTGGGATTCCCGATTTTCGATCTCGTAATGGTTTATATGCAAGTTTGAAAGAAAATGGCCAGTACGACCTTGATGACCCTCAACAAATGTTCGTGACAGTTCCTTAGCATTGTTGGTACCCTTGACAGCAGAACTTAGGTTTGATATACATTACTTCAAGGAATATCCTGCTGGTAAGAGGTATCTTTCTGAAGCGGATATTGACCTCAGCTCCCGTCATCGACAACAGTATTTTAGTGAGTGTAAGCTCCTATTCCGACAAGTGAATCTAACGAGTACGTTATCAAGTTCATTTGCTTGGTGGGTCGCATCCACTTCCCGTGCCAGAAACTGAAGGCTTGCTGTCAGTCAAATATACCCTTCTAATTTCATACCATCTCCGTGCCATCGATTCATCAAACTGATAGAGGACAAGGGAAAGGTATGTCATATGACTAATTCAGTGGCGTATCAGTCATTCGGTCCATCGGCTGTGTATCACTTCAGCTTCTTCGGGTAAGACTAGAGTACCTTTCTCTGCCAACCGCATTTGACCATGCAGGGGCTGTATAGAACTACACACAAAATATCGATACTCTAGAAACTCAGGCAGGCATCACACGTGTTCTGCAGTGTCACGGCTCTTTCAAGACCGCTACATGCCTCCTCTGCCGGAGGCAGGTTCCCGGTATTGAAATTGAATCTGAGATTCTCGAGCGCCGAATTCCCTACTGTAAAGCATGCCTCGACACTCACCGAGCAAGCGAAGCGAAGAAAAGCAAGATCAAGAAGGGTAAGAAGCGGAAAAATGCGTGGGAGGACGATAGTGATGACTGTGATGATGATCTGCCTGTCGGTGTAATGAAGGTACCTGACAACTCTTCGCTCGTCCTACTGATCACTTCCTGACACGGTCATGTTGCCTGCTCATAGCCAGATATCACCTTCTTTGGAGAGAAGCTCAATGACGCATTTGACGATGCGCTCCTGGAAGACAGGGATAAAGTTGATCTGCTACTCGTCATAGGAACCTCTCTCAAAGTTTCGCCAGTTTCGGAGATATTGTGTAGGTCCTGGGCACTTCGCCCGCCTCCTAATCAACATCGCTCATTTCCTCAACACAGCACACCTCCCACACTCGGTGCCTCAGGTAAGTGCACGCGATAACGGCTTCCACCGCGTACTTTCCCCACACGAGAGTCATTTTTGTCTCCCCAGATTCTCATCAATAAGACGCCAATCAGGCACATAAACCCGGATGTGTGTGCTTTTTTAAGCTTGTTATTGTCCCTATCTAATCATGTCTCGCGACGGCACAGATTGTCTTGTTGGGCAACGCTGACGATATCGTGCAGTATTTGTGTGAACGGCTACATTGGAATTTGCCACCACCGACACGACCAAAGGGGACGCATCTTGACGTATCAGCAATGCCGAGCAAGAATGGTAAGCGGTCATCGACTGAGATGATTGGTAAGGCAGACCCTGTTAGAGTCGGTGATAGGTGAGATACGTCTTATCAAGCCATAGGAAACATTAATGACGACGCTCCAATTAGTCATGTCTGGCTGTTCCACGGAGCAGAGGGTGGTAAATGGGTGGAAGAAATCAGAGAGAGACACAGCGGTTCTGAACAAGCCACACCACAGAGCGTCGTGCAGCACTCGGAACGAGGGGCAAAGAAACCTCGAGTTACGTGACTTCTGGACCGCGGATGTAGTATAGTGGGACAACCTTTTTGCAGTAAAAAAAAGGCCAAGATTCATGCTAGGGCTCGAATCGTCCGGCCAGATACGCAATATTCCATGTTTATAGACGGACGAGGGAGAAAAGGTAAGTAAATGGTATCGTGACATCATCGTCCATCTTCCTCGAAGAGAACCTCGCCGTTGCCGTTGTCCTGCATGGGTATAGTGATCTTTGTCAATGAGCTCCTGCTGTGCCTTGCAGAATGTCGCCCGCTTCTGCCTGGCGCGCTCACGAAATCGGGTATGTTGGAGGACGTACTGTTCGGATGGTGCGTTCTCAGCGAGGGCATATAGAAATCTTCATTGTCGTCGTCATCTTCCGCATACGCTGGATCGTAGCCGGAGGGCGAGGACGCATATAGACGGAAGCGTCTGATAGAATTATACGTGCCCTTGCGTAGATGGGTCGCATAAGAGTAGAGCAGGAGTGCAAAGTATATCTGTGAAACATAGGCCGTTAACGAAGCCGACGAGGAAGCAGCGCCAACATACCTTTGCAGCCCAAGAGAGGACAATCACCATTGCAGCAGTGCCTTTCTCTTCGTGCCACAGGATGTCCGCTGCGGCGGCAAGCTGCGCATCCGTCAAGTTGTGGTGGTTGACACCCGCCCCTTCTCTGATGGCTTCCTGCGCTGGCGAATTTGCTTGACGTCGTCCGTCATGCGGGGTGTATATCCACCATACTACTGCGAAAAAGAGTGTCCATATAGTTGAGAGTACGTGATCGAGGAAAAAGAGATAGGCAAAGTATAGGGTGTGTAGGGGGTCTTCCTGCAAAGAGAAGTAGGTTTATAGTTGCGAATTGGGAGAAAGGTCGCACGGACCTCTTTGACTGCGTTCAAGCCCCATGCGACGGCTATCAGACCGAGAAGCGAGTAGAGATACAGACTGAGCTGGGCAAAGGATCCGCCTGCGCCGGTGAGCACAGAGATGAGTCCGTAGATGCCTGCTACTTTGTTGAATAGCTGGGAAATCACACGCGTTGGGTTGGTCCTTTAAAAAATAAAAAAATATAGCAAAGACGTACTGCAAAGAGCAGGGTGATCGTCACGCCGGTCTTCAAGTCCAGCAAGCCCAGAAAGTTATTGATGGGCCAAAGCCTCCATTCGGGACGCAGAATGAGTTTCATATACGAGTCATGTACCAGATAGACGATAAGCCAGGATCACAAAAGCAAAAAAAGTGAAGGATTTCGGCAGGTCAGTTGGCAGAGGGAAGGCTGCCCACATGATGACTAAGCCTATTCACTCTCACGATGTTGGAATGGAAAAATAACCATGTTCCCGCTACTAGCTGTACAGTAATAGATACAATAATAGTATAGCATAACCAGTCTATGAACGCTCTCCACGCAACCGCCGTGCAAGAGCAAGGTCTTTCGGTTGGATGGTAACACGCTTAGCGTGGATGGCAGCCAGGTTGGTATCCTCAAAGAGGGAGACGAGGTATGCCTCAGCGGCTTCCTGCAATGCCATCACAGCAGATGATTGGAAGCGCAGGTCCGTCTGTAGCATGTGTTAGCAGGGATCAAATGAAAGAGCACGTTGAACAAACCTTGAAGTCCTGAGCGATTTCACGGACAAGACGTTGGAAGGGAAGCTTGCGGATGAGGAGCTCCGTCGACTTTTGGTACCGACGGATCTCACGAAGGGCCACTGTACCTGGGCGGAAACGATGGGGCTTCTTCACACCACCAGCGGGCTATGTAGCAAGGCATGTCAGTCCCATTTCATCATTGAACTAAGTGAAGAAGACATACGGCGTGAACAGTCTTTTTGGCCCCGGCAGATTTAGCAGCGAGTTGTTTACGGGGCGCCTTGCCTGCCCGCGAGAGCAGTGAGTCCGAGTATATGAAGTTGGCTGCAGAAGAGACCTACCACCGGTAGTCTTGCGAGCTGTTTGCTTGGTACGAGCCATGTCTGCGAATTGTACTTGATACTTGAAGACACAAGGAAGATGCGTGGCCGCGAGCTTATATCGGTCGCGTCGCGCTGGTCACGTGCCTGTCCGCGATCAACAAACCACGAACGGAAATTCAGCACAGCCACTCACCGACTGCTATATAGACGAGCGGGAGGCGCATTGACAAACCCCCCATCGTCGGCGTTACACGACTCATACACAACACAACACCTCATTAAACATGTCTGGCCGTGGTAAAGGTGGAAAGGTAGGGTTGTTGGTATGTTGCCATAGCATAGCCGCTCATCCCTCAATAGGGTCTTGGAAAAGGCGGCGCTAAGCGTCATCGCAAGATCCTTCGTGACAACATCCAGGGTGCGTTCGCATTGGCCGAAGGGGAATGTAATGGGCACTCAAGTTAACACAGGCATAACCAAGCCCGCTATCCGTCGTCTTGCACGTCGTGGAGGTGTCAAGCGTATCTCGGGTCTCATCTACGAAGAGACTCGTGGTGTCCTCAAGATTTTCCTTGAAAACGTTGGTGGCATGATCTTGTATTTGGTTTGTGCCGCTGACCTTCCCATCCACTCTAGGTCATCCGTGACTCTGTCACATACACAGAACATGCTAAGCGGAAAACTGTTACCGCTCTTGACGTCGTCTACGCTCTCAAGCGTTCGGGGCGCACACTATACGGTTTTGGTGCATAGACGTTGGAGTGTATTTTCTGTCTGTAGCTTATTTGTATCATTATAATCTTATTTCTTTTTCTGTTGTCTCAGCCTATGACTCTACCCGTGAGATCATGGTGACGTCCTGGAGCAGTGTGCTGGCTAGAAGCCTGATGGGCCCCGACCTGCATGAGTGTGCAAGTTGCGTGGCAACGTAAGCTGGTGTGAGTTTGATCTTGATAATTAATACCCTGCCATCTCATACATACATTCCCCTTGGCCCTCAGGTTTTTCAGTGCGGTTGGACATCGCAATGCGATCTTGGCCGCTTTCATCTAGCAATGCTCTAGCATGTCCTGCCACCTTGAATGATCTGAAATGGCTGGGTCTGCTGATGCAGTCGTGGGTAGGATGCAGGCTCCATCGATCTATCTACACTCCCTCACCTGGTCGTAGTTGCTGGGCAACGTGCCCTACATCTGAGTCCGAGCACGATCTGGCGCAACACCGCAGTAATGACAGTTGGCCAATCCGGCCGATTGGAGCCAACTTGTCAGACCTAGTAGTCGTCATCAGGACTAATATTCGGTCCGCAACCGTGAGTAACTTCCCTTTCGATTTTTGAGTTCCATGACTCGAGGGCGGTCACTTTGCGACCCTGCTTGTGATGAGGCACACACGCGTTTCCTGAGGAATGCGTTGGGCTTCCGATCGCTTGGTTTGACATCCCTGGCAGGTAATTGGCAACGGGACCCCGTCGAAAGGAAAGGTTCGGCGTCATCCTGCTCTGACTGGGGAAAAGCGTCACCACGGTGCCGCGGATGCATCAAGCCCTCACCTCTGACCTGCATTTGGCAGCCATAAGGCTGAGCATTTGATTCCCCCTTTGTCCTAAGGGGGGATCATTGTAGGGCGCAAGAATCACCTCATCGTTCTAATCGACTTGTAGGGGTGTCACAAACAGGCATGTGGTGCGTTTGGGGGCACATACAGCATGTGCAGGACGGTCTTCTACAGCATGAAACACACGAAGAACAGAAGCGCCATATGGAATGGAAATTACAAATTACTGTATTACTCCATGATGCCCTGGTCATCTTATGGTGGTAGACACGACCAAGTGGGTCCTTGCCTTCCAACAGTGCCGAGTTCTCCCAGTCGGCATCCCATCATAACGAATTGTGGCGAGGGAATGCCGCAGCGATATTCGCGCGGAAAAAGTTGGCGGTCCCTTTTGGAAGGCGGGTAAGAAGATGCTAGGCTGCATTAAAGCATGAAACAGCCCGGTCCCCTGGGGGCAGGACACGGGGAACACCGAAAAGCGCCATGTCCGATGGATCACCTGCAGGGACATACTTAAAGGGATGTTAGGGTACGCCAAACCCGCCAGCCAATCATCTCAGGATCTACGACTTTCCTGCGTGCACCTTCCAGACTGATTGCTTTTAGACGGAAGGATCTGAGAAGCCTGTAAAATAATATGGTGCTAGGGAGAGAAGAAACGAGCAGCATGATGTGGGCACGTCCATCATGGGTGACCAGAGAACCCCTTTACAACGGACCAGGATACACCCTCCCCCCAAACACGGACAATGTTTAAAATTACCATTGAGTCATTTAAACGCAAATTATACGTCTGGGCATATTGAAATGAATGAGGCGACTCCGACGGCGTTGAAATGTTGCACGTACTGACGTTGATCTGATTTCTAGACTGGACAGCTTGACGCAAAGAACCCCACTCACCTAACTATGGCCATGATCATAAACTGCCCAATGTTCGCCGATGCGGCTGCAGTGAGAATCTTGCCCGACAGGCTGGCGCGCTCGTGGGTTCCCTACGATCATCGATGTCTTTTCCCTTTTAGGAAAAACCGCCTTCACTTGCTAATCTGTATCTATTGTGGTCGTCTGACTTGGGTAGAAGCCCACCGGCCTGTATTGTTGTCCATTGAAAACCAGCCTGCAATGATGATGGCATCTGACAACGACATGATGCGCCCCGTGCAGACGCTGAATCCGTGCATATGTATAGGTTTGTTTTTGGGTACACGCACCACTTGGAGCTCGTACGTTATTGTTTTTGAAATAAGGCGAAGGGCGCTGAGCGTCGACTGTGTAAAGGGCCCACGAGTTTGGTGTCGAATGGGAAATTGGAGCGCGACAAGCGTGTGCTTTGCGAAATGGACCCCATGCCGTAGCCTGTGGGGTGTCCCTGGAATGATGATCCCTCGTTTGAGTGCCAGAACCCCGCGCTCAAAACGGTTCTTCAAGCTTCAAGAATCTTCGAGTCCGATGTATTCGTCCTTGGGAAGAGGGAAACCGTCATAAACCATTTTGTGGTAATGGATGAACTTATCATTCGTCCAGGAAGACATGGAATGTCTTAGTGGGCCTTCCTATGCCATGCAAGTAAATCCGGCTTTATGTGATACGCTCGAGGAAGTGCGTTCAACGTTCGGTCGCCAGCCTTTGCTTGACCGGATCTCCAAAGGAATTACGTCAGTGAATTGCTGACATAATCAAATACCTAACGGTTGGACATCGTCGAACGCCGCGCTTCTCCTTGGGATCACACATACCAATACCACCGACTACCAACGCAGCACGGTGCCAGAGTCTATCTCGGTGTTGGCGCCATGCAAGGACACTTGAATAATGTTGTGCCACCGCTGGTCGAACCAGGGAAGTCCAGCGACTTGCTCGAATCTGGCAGGACGCTCGAGACGAGGGTGTCGCCACTAAATGACTCGTATGCTGTATTCGCGGCTCCTACGGTACCTTCCCCACTCTCGGTTCTGGTACCCTGTTACCAAGAATGCTCCACTTAGATCGAGAAACTATCATCGCGCCCAAAAGGCTCCAATCCAGACAACCAAATGGTCTATATCGTGAGCTCTGACCCTCCCCCGACCGCAGAACGCCGTCTGGTGGGTGTCCTTCATGTCTTCGCCTGCCAACCGCATCAACTTTTCCGTAGTTCATTGGAGACACTTCTATTATCTTCGCCGCGATGCAAAACCTTATAAGGACGGTAAATGAAAATGGCGTGGACCTGTGAGCATATTCTGGCTATACGTTTACCCAGTGGATTCATGATGCTGTACGGTATACAAGGACCCAACACGAAAATAGTCACCGTATCATCCGCAAGCTGGCGCTGGACTATGTCAACTTCGCTAAAGAATGTTGGATACATACTGCGGTGAGGACTTTTTAGTGGAACCATATGATCTCACTGACTATTCGCCCCCAGCGGGTCGTAGCAGATACGGACCAAGCATACGCTGATCATTACAGGACTCTGTACACTTGTTTGTCGCTCTTTACCATTCTTTACTTGCCAGAATATGGTTTGGAGAATGCTCCTGTTGGGGACGATCTGATGGAATGGCTGAATGTTCACTTCATCGAACCTTCGACCGAAGAAGGTGATCATCTGTCCAGCTTACAGCGACCTTGGGAAGACGAAACCTTCTGGCCATATTTAACTAGGTTTGATTTTATGTCATTCCATTATTGGAGTGCGCTCACTGTCAAATAGGGCAATTTTGAGGGGGCTCTCCAAGGCAGCCACCTTCTTCCTGGAGACGTTATCAGATCATCCATCTGAAAATTTGCGGAGATTGGCGCAAGACATCATTCCCTTGCTCCGCACTCAACCAAAGCTACAGAACTTTGAAGCTGAACGTGAATTTGCGTATGCTTCTCATCGATGGAAAGAAAAGGTTAAAGCACTTCGTATCGAACTCGACGACGTCCCTGTGTCTGACCGGCAGGATGGTCACGAGGATTGGTGGGCCCGATTTAGTGACACTGTCGGCATTTTGGAAGGACGCGGGGATGTCATACGAAGGGTATGCGAAGACCTCGGTGCAGACTGGAGGGAGGCCTGTGTTGCATGGAGCGTCTTCGTAGACACCAGACTTCGGCGGCAGGAACTACCGTGAGATTATAACGGTCAGCCAATCCGAATGTTGCTGATGACTATGGTTTGAAGGGATGTTGTTGCTCATGTGCTAGAATTCATGCCTCCGGATCCTACCAACTTGGAAGAGATGGTACACGTGGCGCTGTTCATGGGAGATCCATTAAAATCTTTAGAACATGCGGCACAGCTCGACCCTTGGCTTTCCGCCCATTTGGCGGACATGATGGAACCGCTATCATTAGTTGAGAAGGCAGTGAACGAAGAGTACGTAAATCGTTATTCTTATTGGAAAATCGGTCACCGTAACTGCCTCCAGGTCAGAATTAACTGTCAGAGACTTCTACGTGCTTTCCTATGCACAGCACCTTCACTCTGATTCTGCAATGTGGAGGATCACTGTTACTTATATGTATACGTGCGGAAAGATCGGAGCCTCTACTGCGGACGAGATCCTACTTGGAGTCCCCCTGCGACTCCAAGGCAAGCCCTCGAGCACAACGGAAGGTGGTGACAACGAGATAGTTCCCGATAAAGGAGACCTTTCCGCAATTGTAAAGGAAGTTAACGCCACCTGCCACGAATACCAAAGGGAAGCCGTCCGAAGAACAGTTTGCCGAGTTCGTGATGTTGCTTGGTTCCTGTCACAGTTTTCCTTACATTCAGCGTTCAGATCGCTGCTCAGAGCTTTGTTCAGCAAAAGGAGTACGGTCTTGCCATATCCTACTGCTCATCGGCAGAAGACTGGCCGGGACTTGGTCGTGTGGTTGATCGTGTTCTGCAAGAATATGTTCATGCAGGTGAGCTGTCCACACGTTCACGTTCACGATGTCACAATTTGAACTTATGGGGACTCAAGGTCCGGAGCAGTACACAAAGTTTGTATCTAGTATTGCCCCATCGCTGCAGGCATTGCGTGCAAATTCTGCGGCGCATGGCGTCTTCATCTACCGTTTGATGTTCGCTGTGCGGTACGCGGAGTTTCATCAGCGGCTATTGAACCGAGACCTTCAAGACGCGGCCTGGGATCTGGTGTCCATGTTTCAGGAAGACATGGCTCCGAAGTCTTGGTGGGCAGTCTTACTCTGTGATGCAGTTGAACTACTCCAGTATGGTGAGTTATTGGCCGTCCAGGTCAGTGGCGCGGCTAAAACTTATATCCCATGAGAATCCACCCCACTATTTTCGTACAGCAGTGCGTGCCTGTTACTCCAGCGACTAGACGAGATCCTTTCCAGGACAGCACAAGGGGCAAGCGAAGACTACCTGAAAAAGTTAGACGCGAAGCTTCGAGTCGAGGGACAACAGGACCCCCAAAAGCGACTACAGCTTGTCCGCCTTGCTTTGGCAAAATACTTCGCCAGATGTGCCATGATAGGGACGGGAGGCACCCAAACAGTTCCGAGGAGGGCCGTGGCGACAGTATGAAGTTGTTGTATTTCACATCCCCAGATGAATTTGCTTTTTTAATTCCACATTGGTCCTGGGAAGATGCTCGTCGTGTGCGAAATATCCTACTTGGACATATCCCCCCAGTAATTTCCTGCATTGGTGAGTTCCGCTGCCTGTTTATTGGCCTGTATTTTGGCAGGTGTAACTGGCCCGGGGTAACAAAGCCGCCGACATTGATGCTGCACCTCACATATTACTCATGGGCACCACCGCGCATTCCCTAATATGAGTGCCAGCTTTTTGATTATGCAATGATCGTGCGTATATGTACGTCGCATTATCCTACCCGCGAATCGCATCGCATCGCATCGCTGACTCGAGTTCATTCCAATTCGGACATTTGTTGGAACGACGAACGCGGGGCTATTAAAACGACATTGATGCCGATACGGCGTGAGGCACGAGGTCATTAACTTTGAGACAGTCCCATTCGTGCCCACACTGCCGTCATATCGATATTGTAGGTGTGATCTAGTCGCTGCGACTTCATTTACGGTGGCCCAATTCGAGGAATTTTCCTTCGGCCGAGCATTTCGAAGCAGCACTAAAGATTCCTTGGTGATCGCTAGTACACAATTTGGAATATCAGGACAACGCCATGGGTGGACCAGGAGGAAGGGTTGGTGGGTACGTGGTGACGGGTGACCCTTGATCGTGGGGTAAGGTTGTCGCATTCAGCATCAAATGACATGCTTACCTGGAGGCCGTGCAACCGTCGTGGCGCAGTGATGCTGTTGTTTGGCCGCGTGGTGGGATTCACCTCTAGCCCAAGTTCTTTCAAACTCCCCACAGCCATCCGGTGGGGATTTTGATTGGAGGTCCTATTTCAGGAGCCACTACTGCCCCAGCAGTATTTAAGGAATATGGTCTGAGCAAAGGTGTGTCAAAGCAGTAACTCGCCATCTCACGGTTCCTTTCCACCGATCAACTTTACTATGTGCTTCCGGCTAAACCAATGCACCGAACACACCCCCTGCGGCCATACTACTGTTACGAGGCAGCATAGGGTGCGAGTAACCCGTTCTGGCAGTAACAGCGAGCTGATCTTTCGGGGCCCGTTGAACAGATTGACTGCAACAGGCCCAACTGTCGCAACAGTGCTTCACACAACTCTAGGAGTCACGATTGTGCCAGGGACTGTGTGCAGAAGTACGCCCTGCCAAACGACACATGAAAAAGGGAGCTGACTATTGCAAATACAGTATGCTATCTGACCAGTCCGTTATCATGGAGACATCCTCGACGCCGTGTAATCTCTGCAGGGGCCACGCAAACGGACACTGAACAGCGGCCCTGTGACTTAAATGGAGGCTTTCGAAATCTCGGAATTTTTCAATATTGTATTGTTGTACATGTATGGGTCAACCGCGTTACGACAGAAGCGAATCTTGTCTTCTGCGTGTTTCCCGGTGTTCATACCTATGATTTAATTGTTTGCATCATGTGTATAAGTAGTGGCCCTGTGTGGGCTGCAACATGCCTTTTTGTGTATCATAAGGGACCGAAGCTGGCGAAGTGCGCGGCAGCGGTTGGCTGGATTACATAATCAACCCGCTGCAACGCTACCAACACGATCACAGAGCATCGCGCACCCGAACAAGACACTGCCCTTTGCTTGATCCGTTCGGTGAATGTAGGCATGGGCGAAGACGGGTATTCAGCTTGGAAGTCCACAGACCATTCAGACTCTGGCAATTCGGGTCCCACTCACGATGGCGGTTTCCAGCCCTCCAGTAGCCTCATACAGGAAGCCGCCATTTCCCCTGCACACACTTCAATGACCCTGAATCCATCCTCGCCACCTCCCAGGTCGAGCTCTGACTCGCTTGGCTTGGCATCTGTCTCGAAGCGCCGAGACAGCATTCCTGTGACAGTTGAGAGGAGGGACACCCTGTCTACCATTCCCAGCGATGCTTCTGCCAACTTGGTTGAGCCAAGTTTCGATGAGAACGTATTGAGAGCTCTGTGTGAACTCGATGTAAGCACTGGTCACTCATATTAGAGCTGTCATTGAGATCTGGGACAGTGCGGTGTACCCCTACTGTTGGATCGTATAAAACAAAGTACCGTGTCATGCCGGGTTAGTGCCGATTTGTTCAGAACGGATCGTGGATGTTGAGCTGTTGGACAGGAAGCTTCTATGTTCTTCAAGAAGAGGGCGGCTCTTGAGGAAGAGTATGGAAAGAACCTCCAGAAGCTAGTTCGAACCACTTCCGAGGGTTATTCAACAGGCGACGGAAAAGCGGGGTAATGTGAAACAATCCGATTACAGAATATCGGCACTCAACTACCTCTCGATCCAGCTCTTTCGTCAGTGCGTGGCAGTCATCTATGCGACTGCATGAAGTTATGGCAGAGAATAGGATTCGTTTCGCCCAGCGACTCAATGAAATGAGTGAAGAACTCGCTTCGTTGTCTAAAGAGGTAGACAAGAACAGGAAACAGGTCTGTTTGTACATGTCCCGACTATCAGTGTTGCAGTGTTCACTCCACACTACAGACCAAGGACCTAGCGAGTCGATACGAGCGCTCACTACAGGAGGCGGAAATTAGTATGGAAAAGAGTAAAACTCGCCTTGACGTCACCTCCGAGGAGTTAGAGCGTGTCCTGCTGCAGAAAGAAGGTGAATCATTCAACGAGAGCGCAATTCAGGCCAAACCAGGAGTTCTTGGGAGCAAACGAGTACTCGGGAAAGCTGTGGCGAAAGGTGGCTTGTTGCTTAAAGGCAAGAATCCAGGAAATGCAAGTGGTTTGTTGTCTGTCATCCGATGCTCTGGTTGATCGATGCTTAGATATTGAGACAAGAAGATGACGTCCGGTCACGCGTTTCAAACGCATCAGATTCGTATCGCAAGGCCCTGCACGATACACAAGCAATGCGGCAGGAGTACTTCAATTTTCAACTACCTCGAATTCTGCGGGTCGGTATTGTCGCTTATGGAACAGCTCAGTTCTTATGTTGATGGGTTTCCCTCCAGGCTTTGAAGGAGTGTGTCGATGAAATCGATTTAGGGACAAAATATCATCTGACAAGATACGCCTTTCTATTTGAGAGCATCGTCCTGAGTGACGGATCAACCCTGGTCCCTATCGCCCCAGATGAAGGTATGTATTCCGTTGAATATCGCATTCGCGAGGTTTTAAGAGGTACAGTCGAAGATGCCGTTGGCCTCAAGGCGTTGTATGAGTCCATCGACAACCGTGCGGACTTCAAGATATATATGCAAAACTACGCCTACGCACATGGCGGTGCCTCTAGAGGACCAAGGCGGGAAGGGCCCGCTGAAGAAGGCTTCGTGAGTTTCCCCACAGTCCGCTCGTGCATTTCATTTCAATGTGTTGATCGGAAAAAATAACATTTAAAAAGCTTCCCCCTCTACCCACACACAACGCAAGCTATGCCGCTCCGCAGCCGCCACACGCTGTTCAGGTCAACGGAAACGCACAAATAATCGATCGTGGCAGGCCCACGTTTGGCGTCGATTTGGCTGAACAAATGGCTCGTGACCAAGTCGAACTTCCACCAATTCTTGAAAAATGTTGTAGTACCATCGAAAAGTATGGGCTTCGTTCGCTGGGTATCTACCGCATAAGTGGTATGGCAAGAAAGGTTGGCATGCTCAAGGAACGGCTTGATAAAGGTTAGTTCATGATGCATAGTGTGTTAGATTTCTGATGTTCGTTTCAAGATATGGATTCCGTTGATCTGGACTCAGATGAATGGACGGCGGACATCAATAATGTCACGAGCGTCCTCAAGATGTGGTTTAGGGAATTGCCTGAACCACTGCTTACTTTTAATCTCCATCAGGGTTTTATTGATGCTGCTAGTGAGCCTTACGATTTTACTGGGTCGCCGTGCATTTTTTTCTGATCCCACTGTGCTTAGAAATCGAGAACGATCGTTTAAGGCATATCCGCTTACATGAGCGGGTCAATGACCTGCCAGACCCAAATTATGCTACACTGAAATACTTTATGGGCCATCTTCACAAGTTGGTCATGTTACCACCACACCCCCTGAAACAACGACTGACTGTTACTCTTCAGGATAGCCCAATGCAACTCTGAAAATTCCATGTCTATTCAGAACCTGGCCATCGTCTTTGGCCCCACACTGTTCGGTCAAACCACTGGTAATAGCGGAAGTACATCTGGTCATGTGAACGCTACTATGGCGGACACGCCGTATCAGAACAAGGTATCTCGTCCAGCATTTCTGGTGTGAGGGATCCGTTGACTGGTCGTTTGCATAGGCTCTCGAGACGATTCTAGAGCATTATACAGATATATTCGTCGATGAGAGTGATGCGGCAGCGTAGGTTGTTTCGGTGAACTTGGCCTCGCTGGAATGCTTCTCCGCTAATATTTATGTCTCCTGTCTTGGACATTTTATGGAGTCTCTGCTGTTTTCTTGAAAGATCTATAATTGTGGGATTAGGGATGTATGTATTCTATCAACGTTAGTATCCATTAGTAGGTCTTCGAGACAGGTTTAGTGGGGACGCTGGATCTGGACATCGAAGTATTTGTCGTTGCTTACTAGTAGTTTGCATAACTGTTCTACGGGATATCACCTTCTCCCCAAGGCGATGTGTTGCGCAAGTCTTGTGGCCTGCCAGGTTACACTGATTAGATAATAACAACAAAGCTCAGCAGTTAATTACACATGGCAAATTTCAATATTTTAACGTGAACAAAAAGTAAGTAATTCCAAGACAAATGGTGAAATTCCCGATGAGGGCCAGTGTGGGTGCTCCGAGATCGACATGGAATGAAAAAAATTGTCAGGATACCTAATCACTACATACTCACATGATTTTGATGGATAGTTATTAGTGTATACATATTAGCTATTCTAATTACAAAATAAATAAATTTACTTCATAGATACATCCCCGTCGCATTTGGACCTGGTTCGCACCCATCAAACCATCATGATCCTCATGCGCGAATTCTAACAGGCTTCCCTTGCCTGGTGTTACGTTGGAAATCAAATCGTTCTGGGATCGCAGTGGGAACCTTGGCCTTTGGAACCGTGTGATTTTGGTGTGATTTGTGCGATTTGAAGCAAGGTTCTGCTGAAGGTATTTCGTTATTGTTCTACCAAAGCATACATTTCTGAGAGTGTGACCTATTTAGTCCCACTGGCCACCCACAGTTCGTAGCATACCCTCGTGAAGCATTCGACAGTAATGGGTGAGTATTTGAGTCGTAGATGGTCTTCTACTACAGTTTACTTGAGCTGACTTGCGACATTTTCAGCAAATACCAATGTCTGTGTCAACATCGTCTTCAGTGAAGTGCGCGTCAGCACCGCCATACCCGAGACATATACGCTGCAAGACCTGTGCCGTCAGATTCTGAAAGAAAAACGGGGTCATCACGGCATCCCTTCGGGTGCAATGGGTTGGTTGATAGACCATTGCCAATATTTCAAACTGGATCCACCAGTTCAGATCGAAGGTAAAGAGGAAGAAGATATCATCGCCCAATGCCAGGATGTGGCTAGACAGAGCAATGTTCGTATGTGGATGGATGTAGGTGACGTGGTGCAAGGCGTACCTATAAATTGTGTGCATCTCTTCATTAACTTAGTTGGTGAGTCGATGAAAATTATCCTGAGCTAGATCAGAGACTAAGCGATATCAGTCTCGCCGGAGAAGGCAGCCCTCATCAGACTGAACAGGGTCCATACCCAGTTGTTCAAACGTCTTCAGATCACGGTTGTGTGTTATAAGAGTTGGACCAAGGATGACGTCCATAATAACCTGGGTCCTGGCGGTATTCTTTACCGTGAAAATCAGTCAGCCGAGCCTTTCCTATCCATCGAGGACCAGCTCAAGCAGAAACGCATCTATAGTGTGAGACCTTTCTTTTTTGACTACAATTCTTTGTACCGATTTCATCAGGACACCCCCGGAGCCGATCTCAACCTGGCCCGACGCTACGAAGAGCAATTCCGTCGCATCTTTACCGCCACGGCGGGCGGGGTGCAGCCTTCAGTCAAAAATACCAGGGAATTTGTAGCATTTTACAATGTCCACCGGTGTTGGCTACAGGATGCGCCTTCTGTGGCGGAGGATAGTTCGTCTACTCTGAAGCGCAGCACCTTTTCCATGTACTTTGCGGTTCCACCCTTCCTTTCATGTCCCTCTGGCAACAATATCCGCTATCAACAGTAAGCCTATTTTCTATGGGTCCTTCGCCCCAATTCATTGGTTATAGGGAAATGAACTGGAAACTCCCATTGTTTGTTCACCAACTGGACAACACAGATGCTTTTTACCAATTTCACCCCAAGAGTGATTTCGGTGTAGTACATCCTGAGTACCTTTGTCCTCTGGTCATCTCTGAGACAAATTCGGAGGAGAATGAATCTGATCGATGGCGAATGCTGATAGAAGCCATTGCCGCAGCACGCGCTGGCCATTTTCTTATGAAGAGCGATGCCGAGGAACATTTTTTTGTCGTGGCAATTTACCTCCGCCGTTCGCTAGAGGCTGAACGATATATTGTGATGCAAACGTCAGCCGATGAAGGCAACCCAGTACAGATAGCACTCCCATTAAACGTTATGCGTAGCTAACTACCTGCACAGGTATCAGTTGTCAAAAAAACATTCAACTTGACCGTAGCCGGGCAGTCATCAGATTTTTTCCTTGAGATGTTCAACCTCACAACGATGCTTTCACAATTCACACGGAACCTGGATGCAGCTAAGAAAGGCGCGCTGAAGTCGATCAAAGACAATGCTGAAGGTTTACGTTCTCTCTCTTCGGTCACCCATCCCCGGACATCGACCAATAGAACGAACCTGGCTTCCTTTCCGGAGGATGACGAGGGTGAAGCAGAAGATGACCTTGGTGTTTTTGAAGAGGATGACATTCAGGAGAAGGTTCAGGCCATGGGATATGAAGTCACTTTTCAAGTATTTGGGGTGCGTGTGCTGACCTATCGCTACAATATACCTGCTTATCGGTCACAGCATCACAATATTGTTCACGTTCAGAGCATTTCTGACCTTTCACAACACGGATATCTCAAGTTTGTTACTCGGGGTCAAAAGGAGGCGGAAATCCTTGAATACCTCTCTTCCTTCAATTCTCTTTCAAACCATACCATCAGTGGCATATCCATTTGGCCCGTCAGCAACGGCACTGTCATATATATGCCCGAAGCTGGTGGCTGGCTCACGTCCCTCAAAAATCCCAATGATAAGCTGTGGTGTGTCGCCAAACAACTATTTGAAGGCATCGATTTCATGCATTCACACGGTGTCGCACACTTGGATATCAAGCCAGGCAATATCCTAGTCCCACATCATGGCGGTCGGCTGTCAGTCATTGACTACAACAGTGCGGTCCGGATCACTAACGGACGAGGTTCATTCCGTGGGGTCGTTGGCACCGAAGGATATATGGCTCCAGAAGTTGCGGCTGGGTCTGGAATATGGAATGCCTTCCGCGCGGATTTATGGTCCACTGGGAAAATACTGGAGGAGCTGTGCATGCGGTGCGACCGCTCTGCTCCGGGTCGTGAAGATCTGCTTGCTGTTGCTCGGCGACTGATGAACACTAAACCGGCTGATCGCCCAACAATGTCTGAAGTGCTGCAGTGGATGTCTCAACACGACCTTCAGTCGAACACCGACTTAGAAACAGTTCAGTGAGTCCTTGAATTTAACTTGTCTTCCAGGGCAATGTTCAACACTCCTATGCCTCAGGCTGGAGGATTCAGTGTTGTAACAAGTAGCTGCCTGAGGATGGTTGGTTGCAACATTGTTCGCAATATATGATATCCATTAAACATCATATTTCAAGCTTGTAAAAGGACACAGTTGTCATCTCCCTCTTTCCGTTGTCTACCCCACATTTCGTCCAACCACACTTGTGAACCTTTTTGAGTAAACAAAAGAGTTACAGAGACATTGAACGCGTCACTGGAGTTGTGCTCGTATCCACCCTTATCATTACTCGCTGCCTATAATTCCATACGCCTTCTCAGTCTCACTCTGATCTTGGGCGTGGAGGACTGGATTGATCATCACTACACAAATATAGTAGTGTCCTATACCAGGAGTCACTGGACATCGCCATTGAGAATGCCAATATTTGTATCAACTGGAAGGGCGAAATCGATCTAACGACGTATGCATGGACAGTCGCCACGTCTGTCTTCGTGAGCGTCCCGAGGGCCCATGGCTCCGCCAAAGAAGTCTTCAGCGGCTCCCGCCCGCCGTCGGAATTGGGACAAGTTACCGTACAATGTAATGCAAAGCCAGCATTGAAGGTAACATATTGTTCTTCCTACGTGACCATCGTCATACTAGAGGACGACTTCCATCTTGTTTGGTTTTGGGAGACTGGTCAGAGACCAGTGACCTGCGAAACAACCGCACTTCAAGGGGTGAGTTCTCGAGTCGCTCTCCTACATACGTCGTTAAGTTGTGAGACCTCACTGTTCACCCAAAGACGGCCATTTCGAATGCGTTCTATTTGCCAGGGGGCGGATGTTGATTGATTTCGAAATGGCCATTGCACGAGAGCCAAATATTCACCACCAATTTCATCAGCTGGCGTAAGTCATCCATGGCACTTAGCACTTTCAATGCTGCACTGCAGCGCATTCGACGCGCTTCATCTCTATCCTGCCAGGCAGAACGTATCGCAAGTACTGATTGATGCCGCTAGGCAGCCTTGCAACATTACTGGATTCCCGTGCATTTTTTTTTCTGATCACAGTGGACTTAAAAATCGAGAACAAGTGTTTTCGGTACATTCGCTTGCATGCACGAGCAAATGACCTGCAAATGACCTGCCAGAGCCGAATTATGCTACGCTATAATACTCTTCACAAGTTGGTTGTTTTCCACCCCGTCATCCTCGAAACACTGGTCGTTTTTGACCCTTCTCCCTAGTTTAGCCCAGTGCGACTCGGAAAGGCTTAGAACCTCGCCATTGTCTTTGGTCCTACGCCATCCATTCAACCACTAGCAATAGTAACGGAAATACACCTGGCCACGTGAACGCTAGTAATATCATGCGGACCCCCCGTATCGGAGCAAGATATTAGTCTAGACCCCTCTGGCCCGAGGGATCAGTGGATGTCGTTACATTCAGACCTATCCAAAACAATATGTGCGGATATATTCGTCAATGAAGGTAATGTAGCAGAGTAGGTTATTGGCCTGAAGCATTGTGGTTGCCTGTATAGTTGTCCTTTGAGAGTTCCCTCTGAGAGTAGGCTTAAATCCACCCCCTTCGAAAGAGTATTATAGGGAAGGTGACGACCATCCAAGGGTACACAATCGAGTTCATTACCGTATGTTTGTGATTATACAAACACTCCGATTGATCCAAAAGCTTGCAGTGACTATGCACTTCCCAGACTAGCGAACCAGGTCGATATAGTAGCTGAAAGGTTTGAGCCAAAAGCCTTGTTAAGCACTCCCTCGATCAAAGTCGTACCAGTTTCCGCCCCCCGTTCCAGTGGCGGATATGCAGCGTAACTGGCGTTCTTCAAACCATCCAGCGATGGTAGTGCAGTGATACTTAACCACAGTGCCACCCATGCATATCCAAGCATTTTCGTCCAAAGTCCACCCTTTAATCGGAGTAACTTCCCCGCCTCCATAACAATGGCTTCTAGCAACACTCCGAGTGGCTGTACAATATAAAAAGGAATGGAGAAGCCAATCACATTGGCGAGATCCGTCCTCCCAGACGAGGGAGCGCCCATGGATGACTTTTCCCATATCCTGAATTGAATCACGATGTCCCCGCATAGATGAATGGAGGCGGAGCACACGAAAGCGTTGCAGATACGAAAATACGACGTCAACCACGAGCCGCGTTCAGTCATCTGGAGAGACGAAGACTCGAACGATGTACTATCCCACGGATGATGTCGCCGTCGATGAGGGCCAAAGAGAGTGAGGCTCTATCGGAAAAGTGTAAGATGATAGTAAAATGGGATCCTGTCCTACAGGACGCAGGAAGGGATTTTGAAAACTCACCATCCTAGTAAATTGATGCCAAGTCCGGCTGGTAAGTACCAAAGAGACGAATCAATGCTTAGCTGACATGTTATTCAGGTATCAACGTACTCCCAGAATCTCCGAATAGTATATGCATCTTTCCAGCGTCCAAAAGGGCCTGGCCATAGTCTTGGCTCATAGAGACCAGTACCAACCGCAACTACAGCCAATACCGAGTGAAAACAGGTAAAGCCGGCATAGAGCTGAATAGGCATTGCTGCCATGTTGAGGCACTGTAAAAGATACCCTTGTGAACTGAGGGAAGCTGTGGAGGCGAAGACTGGGTTGTAACGGGTATACAGGAGGGCAGCTTCGAAGAGCAAATAGTGAACGAAGATACGGCGTAACCGCGATGCTACGAACGACGTGCGAGTGCGATGGCGGGAGTCCACAGGGACGAGGAAGTGGTCAGCCTATATAGTATATACAAAAATCGTAGTAAGTGCATTATACAGTGCGCAGAGGGTCCTACTCACCCCGAACGACCATCCAATTCCCCTCGGTGTGATGCTCGATACCCACGCATAGCGCTGTATGAATGGCAACTGATAGGCAGGCAGCTTGTCTGACTCGTGACGGATATCCTCCAAAGGTCGTGTTAGCAATAAAAAATGGATGGAGTCCAGTATACCAGATGCCATGGTAGCACCCATCATATAATCGCATACTCCGTTTCCAATACGAGCGCCAGGAATGTCTACCACGATGAGGCAAATAACGACGCTACAAGCAACGGCGCGCAGTATGGTTGGTTCGATGTTTATAGCGACAAAGACTCGTAAAAGAGACTGTGCAACAGCGAAGAATGTGATTCCCATTGATTCCAGCCGTGAATGTGTTGGTCGCCCTGGGACAGCTCTGGAGTTATCGAGGCAATCAGCAACACTAACCAGGACGGTGTGTACTTATACCTGTTCAACTGTTGGCGTCGAATTCCCGTAGGAAATGCGATCACCGCGCACGGCAACCGGGTGACAATTGGTTGACCGGAGTAGGCTCAAGCCACCACGCTCCGACGGGTCGCTGCAAAAAGATGACGCAGGGCCAGATGCGGTTGAATTGTACTTACTACATATTGTTCTCAGTGGCCGTGACTCGCATTTAATCTACGCTGGAAGACTCTTCTCTGGTGAGTTTCGAATCTAGTTTTTATCTCCGACTCGAATAGAAGTCAACCCCCCGAGTCTCTGGCGGCCTAGAATGGATCTATGATTGCTTTCTTGAAGCGTTTTCGAGGGTTCAAGGTCATCACTATACCTGCCACTATTTTCTTAGGTAGTGGGACTATGCCTTTCATGTTCAATATGTGGATATAAGAAAACTACCCCAGTGGTGGATCGTGGAGATGTCCTCTTGTTAAGCCGCAGCTTTGGGCATCATGCATAGATTTTGTCACTCAGCACTAAAGAATGTGCGGGCGATGCAAGGTATAGTTATTCATTTCCCTTGCAACGGCATTCATCATCTTCGGCAATAGATATTGGACAAGACCGTCAATTGAACCTGGGGTAAACAAAAACCTGTTATATGTCCGATGAACGCGGCACCCGAAACCCAGCACCCGAAACCCACGGTTCAACACCGAGGAGCGGAAACTAGTGGTGTGCAAATAAATGCGACTCATCAGGAGGATATTGAAAGTCCATCGTTCAATGTAAGTTCGACATCGACTTCCAGGATTCCGAATATTCTACGTTCAAGTTGAGTCACATCGTCTACTCCTAGTATTCATTTAGTAAAACCTCGTATTTAGGCCACCCACCTATCCAGCGCGGGGCACGGACATAGAAGACTTCGCTGATTGCATGAAATTCATATTTTGCACTCGATCGCCTGCGCGGCGGTTCCATGCATTCAAGTTTATGGAATGCTCGTGAGGAGCCTGCCCATACATTGGTTTATGCACGCTTTCAGAAGTTACCCAAGTTCATGTGCTCGAACGCCTTCACATCGAAACGACATCAGGCAAGCGTTTCATTTGTTCCACTACTAGCGGGTTGCAGCCTTGAATGGAAAAGTTGGCATTTTTGGCGTCATTACCGAAGGTATGTCATGAGGTGGCCTCAGGTTGGAAGCCTTGCTTCCGCAGTGACTGATCTTCATTCACTCCTTTTAGGCATCTATCGCCTGGATGTTGGGGTGTCGGTTGGTTCCCCAAACTATTATAACTTATAAGCCTCCTGTCCGCTGGACGGCCAGCATCTGCTGCGACCATGTCTTCGTCCTCATCGTAAAATTTGACCCCTCTATCTTCATCGACTTCAACAACGCTTACAGATAGGGAAGATGGCGTTGGCCTCTCTGATCCTGTTAATGGACAATATCGTCGAGCTCTGCTCGACTTAATTAATCGGCTCCGTAATACCAGGTCAGCAATGTCATTCATGCACTGGCGGTAACCAAAGTACTCACGCATTCATGTCTCCTAGTGTCCAAAGTGACATTGACCTCCCCATGATTGCCGTGATTGGAAATCAGAGCGCGGGGAAATCGTCCCTAATTGAGTCCATTTCTGGCATCACCCTTCCGCGTTCGGCGGGGACGTGCACAAGGTATGCCATTTCTTTATTTTCAGAGTGATCATCAATATGCCTTCGTGGTTGTAGATGCCCGACAGAGTGCAGACTTACTTATTCGAACACCCCATGGACTTGTTCAGTCAAGCTTCATTCCCCGACCAACCAGCCAACGCCCGGGTCATTCCCTTTGGCGATCCGATTTCTTCCAAATCCAATGTAGAGGAACGCATCCGCCGGGCACAACGCGCCATTTTGAACCCAAGCATGGGCCACAGGACCTTCCTCGAAGGCACAGATGTTGGGGAAAATGAAATATCATTTTCACGGAATTACGTTTCACTAGAAATTAGCGGAAAAGAACTTGCAGACCTCTCGTTTGTAGATCTGCCTGGTCTTATAGCGAGTGTTGGCCAAACGGGACATGCACACGACATTGAACTCGTGAAGAATCTGGTTACTTCCTACATCGGAAAACAAAGCTGTGTGATCCTACTCACAGTAGCTTGCGAAAGTCAGTCTCTAGATTGTCACTTGCATCCATATATTCACGCAATGCTATGGCGGATTTTGAGAACCAGGGTGCGTACCAGCTTGCGAAGGACTTGGACCAAGAAGGCAAGCGCACAGTCGGTAAGGTACTCAATGCTCCGTCTTATGAGCCTCCCCTCTAATTTTTTGTCTTCGTTTTACAGGTGTGCTAACCAAACCAGACCGCATTCCTCTTGGAGAAGAGGAATCATGGCTTTGCCTCGTTCGCAACCAGGGAAAACCATTGCTCAACAACTGGTACTGCGTGAAACAGCTAAGCTCTCTTATGCTCAAAAAAGGGATTGACTGGGCAGGAGCACGCCACCACGAAAACAAATTCTTTCATACCACCCAGCCATGGTGCAGCCTGGATTCTTACTACCAATCATTCCTCCGAACCAGCAATCTGACGAACCGGTTGAGTACAATTCTCGCTGAACTTATTGCGAAAAGGTGCGAAGCGTTCACACTTAGTGTCTTCTTTATCGTCTGCTTGGTTGCTGATGGGATGTGCGTACACAGGCTTCCCAAAATACAGAATGAACTATACCAGGCTATGCAACAGACGGAAGAGAGTCTGAGAGCTTTGCCAAAGGAGCCATCACATGACCCGGTTGGTGAGGTCCTTCGGGTCCTGGGCGATTTTCAGAAGGAACTCTCTGAACGTTTCGAGGGCACTCCCGATGAGGATGGCCTGCTCCAAACTATACGACCACATACCATGATATTCAGGCGTGAGATACGTTCCACAGCCCCGTACTTCTTGCCTTGGGAGCGCAAGGAGGACTCGAATGATCTGCCCGAGGTGACGTTTCTCTCGAGCGAAGAAGAGGACGATGAAGATGACATCGCCTCCATTCCCATATACATCGAAGACGTCATGCAAAGAGCATTGAAGTTAGTTTTTGAGCCTTCTCCCCATAATACTCACTGATCCCCCTTGAAAAGGGCCCGCACACGCGAACTGCCAGACAACTACCCGTTCCTTGTCCAAAAGGCCTACATCACCGAGTTCCTGAAGAAATGGAAGCAACCTGCACTAGACTTGTTCGACGACGTGTACGGAATCCTCAAGGCAGACGTGGAGTCAATAATTGACCAATATTTCGCCACGCTAGGGAGGGGTGGTGCTAAGCAATCTGTCCTGTATGTCAAAACTCTGCATTAGTTGCAAGCTCGCTAATGAATGATCAACCAGAATGACCGTACACGATCACCTTGATGCAGCCGCTGAGCGTACAAAGGAGAGGATTGAGTGGATCTTTCAACTGGAGAACTCACCGACAACGCTGAACACGCATTATTTCTCCGCCTATCGCGACAAGTTCCTTGCATACTACAAGGGACCTAGAGACACAAATGGCCTCGCGTCACAATTGTGGAACCCGACAGGTGTACAAAAGGCGATTTCTTCCCTCGCTGACATTGGGCTTAATGCGCGTCCCGAGGATCTGCCCAAGCTCCTTCCCGCGGACCCAATGGAAGCTGCCATCACGATCATGGCGAGCGTCAGAGCGTATTTTCAAGGTGAGCCTATGGTTCCAGGGCAAAACTATGGCTGCTAACCCTATTGTAGTTGCGTACAAGCGCTTCGTGGACATGATACCTATGGCCATCGACCACGAACTGGTCCGTGGACTAGAGCGTGGCCTTGACCAAGCCCTGCGGGAAGGACTCCAACTCGCAGGAGTTGATGCGCTTGAACACTGCTGCGATGCTTCAAGAACCGGCTAGTATTGCTATGAAGAGACAAGAGATCCTGAAGAGGTTGGAAAGATTGAGAGAAGCAAGGAAGGAGTTAAGGAAGCTGAGCATCTGAAATTAGTGGTGTCTCGTCTAGTGCTAAATGTTGAATCGCGTTGTCCTGTCCTTCTCGCTGGTGTTTCGTTGGTAGATCGCACATTGAGTTATATCCAAGCTATCGGCAACATTTGTCTAACTCGGTGTTCGGTCGTAAGTTGTTGGGTTTCGACTTCAATGCCAGCACAACAAGAGAAGTCACTGAAATATGGCGTCTATAAAATGTTTCGAAACTTCAGCGAAATATACAGTAAAATATGTAGTGTGCATAGAGGGTCTGTGACATGGCACGGCTGCACTCAGTGCGTACGTGTATGAAATGAATTGAGTGACACGACACGACGGTCCATGTGCTACTGCACTGGTGCAAGGATGAAGTACTAGTGACTGCGCTCACGAAACAGTGATCCGATGGGCCTGTTGTTCTGGCGTAAACTTTGGGAATGGGAGACCATTCACCACCATGATCTTTGCCTTCATGTCCTCGGGCTGGATGTCTCTGTCAACACTAGCAAAGCCTCTGGCATAAGAGAAGTTCGAGGTATAAGCCTCACCATAACATCAACAGCCTGGAGCCGAATCGTCCGCGAGCTGTGAATAGCAGTGTAGTACCCTTCTTCACGGGATCCCGTCTTCAGGAACTGCCGAGTTACTGTCAGACAGTTCTGGTGGGCTTTGATTAAACGTCCTCCGACTTCCATCATATCCGGGCAACTCAAGCATACCAATGACTGTATTTCTTGTTGGATATGATAGTTGGCCACTCCAAAGTTTATTTGTTTAAATGAACATCCATCCTATAACAAAATATCAGATCTATGTGATTGCAAACATGGGTGGTAGTCCGTACCTGGGGGCGGAACAGCACTTGATGTCCTGGTCAGACCAGAGGCAATAGAGTAGAGACTTCAATAGATATGATACACACGTAATATAGAAAGACAGACGAACCCATTAGCAAGAGAACAATAACAGCCTTGACAATTCCATCTCATGAATGTCGTTAATCCTCGGCACTTTGGACGCCCTCGGTCTCAGCTCTCAACTTGTTGCCCGACTGCCCCACTGGCACAGAACCTTTGCAGTGTCGCACAAATATGGTTTGGCGCTTGAGTCTGGGTCATCGGAAGATTGTACGACCCTTGTGACGAGGTATCTGTCGGTGAGTCGAGTAGAGAGCGAAGTCAACAATGATTTGAGATCGTCGTTCCTTGGAAGTGACAACATCAGTGGTTTGTATAAATCGAGATGGTTGTTGTCCGTCCAATTCCAGGCCGTCACACGTTTGGCTGCCACCTTATCCATTGAAGATATTTTGTGCTGTCCTGGGATGATGTCTATCATTAAAGAAAGTAACTCGAGGTCAGCAAAGAGAGTTCCTTCGCAGCAGAATTCCTTGGAGCCCGTAAAGTGAGCATAGTCCCCCAGCTGTTCTCGTAAGGCTCAAACATGACATGAAAGGCATGTGTGGTCACCTTGATACCATCTGGTGCGACCGAAGAATTACCGGGCATCCCATCTATTTCAGAGTCACTGTACTTCCTCGACAGATCGAGTAACATGAGAGCCCACCAGCCACAGCCAGGATCGACTGTTCCCTAAATAAATAGTGATATCAATACCAATAAGATGTGCAAAAAAAACTACGCACGTTAACATCAAATGCCGTCCATTCACCTGATACGTCACCGAAGCCGGGATCGTGGGATGCCTCCTACACATCCTTGAGCTCTTCCACATGACGAACAAAATCTGAAGGATTTTGGTTGTTTCAGGAAGACAAGTCTGCATAATACAGACCTGACCTATGATAGCGTTCAGTGCCAGAACGCGCCTTATTCATGTGTTGTGCATGCTCTGACCCGTATTTCAAGGTATCTATGCCAGGAATAGTCCTGCCTCGATCACAGATTCCGCACGAATTGTGCACACTGGGACTCCAGAGACCTGCAGGGCGAACAACTGTGTTAGTGCCGGGTCGAGAATGTGACATCGTTCTGTCAGACCGACTCGAGAGGATCAAATGTTGGTCTGCCTAGGAATGGTACAACTGTGAGTCTCTTAGGGAGTTCGATGGACCACGTACATGGAACTCTTCGAGCGGGGATTGCGGAGTGAAAACTCGACGTCACACTAGTAAAGGGCGGCCTTTGTGGCACCCACGCCGTCTTCTCTTTCTTCGGCATTTCGGCCGTCGCACTCCGTGACTCCCAGCCTTCCACACCCACTCTCGACGCCATGCTCTATCTTGGGTCTGATTAATTCCCTCGCAATTTAATGGTGCCCTCGTTCGTGTCTGGTGGTCATCGTGTTCCTTGCTTCGCTCCAGAGAGTGCAATACTTGGAAAGGATACATGAGAGAATTCATAGTAAGGATGAAAAAACAGACGGCCAGAGAACAATTGGCAACGAAGAAAACGACACTTCACAACTCCACTTCATCTACCCTCATGGCTTGGTCATCCACCGTCTCAGGTCCCGATTCATCATTTTGGTCACCCTTCGTCTCACCTCGCAACTCGTCGCCTGATTATTCTTCTGCCACAGAACCAGTGCTTTCATTCCGGTGCCAAACAAATGGTTTTTCAACGCTGAACAGAGGTGTTGTCATGTGTGAGCCAGGCTGGCCAGGATCAGGAGGACATTGTATGATCCTTGTGACAAGGTATCTGTTGGTGAGTCGAGTAGAGAACAAAGTCAACAATGATTTAAGTTCGTCGTTCCTTGGAAGTGACGGTACCAATGGTTTGTGTAAAGGGAAATGATGGCCGCCCGTCCGATTCCAGGCCGTCACACGACCTATGTAAGATATTTCGTGCTGGATTGGGGTGATGTCCCCATGTAAAGAAAGCGACTGGAGGTTTCCTTCGCGAGAGAATTCGTTGGAGTCCGT
>Ga0307516_10001407_pt1 | contig 33232 bp, 26 predicted proteins | sample 19_EM_MG_FD_203310 | JGI IMG/M metagenome (GOLD analysis project Ga0307516, IMG submission 203310) | Populus trichocarpa ectomycorrhiza microbial communities from riparian zone in the Pacific Northwest, United States - 19_EM | ecosystem: Host-associated > Plants > Roots > Unclassified | place...
CTGGTCGCGACCGTTGTGCTTGGCGTGGTACACGGCACGGTCGGCGCGCTCGAAGGCGGCGGCGGGCGTGTCTCCGACCTCGATGGCCGTGAAGCCGACGCTGACGGTGATCTTGCCGGCCTGCGGAAACGGATATTCGCCCACGACACGGCGGAATCGCTCGAAGGCGACGACGGCGTCGGCCTCGGAGTTGCAGAGCAGCAGCACGACGAACTCCTCGCCGCCGAATCGGTAGAGCTGGTCGGAAAAGCGGAACGCGCCGCGCATGATGCGCGAGAGCAGCAGCAGCACTTCGTCGCCAATGAGGTGGCCGAAGCGGTCGTTGACGGTCTTGAAGTGATCGATGTCGACCACGCCCAGCCAATAGCGCGAACCCGAGGCATGGCGGCGCTCGCCCTCGTCGAGCTTGGCGTCGAGCAAGGGCAGCGAGGACACCTTGTAGAAGCTGTCGTCGAAGATCTTGCGGTTGAGCAGGCCGGTGAGCGTGTCGCGTTCGCTGTAGTCGAGCAGCGTCTGTACGTTGCGGTAGATGCGGAGCACGCCGAAGACGAGGCGGCGCGACTTCACGCCGATGCCGCGGGTGGTCTGCAGTTCGATGACGCCGATGGCACCGGTGTCGGACATCACCGGGAACAGCGTCGTGATGATGCCGTCGTCGCGCGTTTCGATGATCTTGCCGGTGGTCAGGCACTCCAGCCAGGTCGGGCGCTCGACGGCGCGCGGCAGCGACGTGAGATCCACCCAGGCCGGATCGGCGGTGGCCGCCGGCGAATCCGCCAGCAGGGCCGCGCGGGTCAGCCAGCGTTCCTCGCCCTGGTCACCCACCAGCCGGTACACGGCTACACGCATGGGCGCGAGGAAATCGCGCATGGCGTGCGCCAGGCTGACATCGAGGGTATCGCGGTCGCGCAACCCGGTCAACGAGGCGAGGTGATCAATGATTTCCGACATGGATTCTTGGAGAGGTGACCCCTGTTATCGGTCGAGTATCACCCAACTGAAATCCAGAACCCCCGTCCGGCATCCGGCGTGCCGGATCCGTCACGGGCGTCAGGCAGGCATCTTCTTCGCGACATTCTCCTGGATCAATGCGATCAGTTGCTCTTCGTCGTACGGCTTGCCGAGGTAGTGATCGGCGCCGAGCTGCTGGGCGAGGTCGCGATGCTTCTGGGCGATCCGTGACGTGATCATGATCACGGGCAGGCCGGTCCAGCGCGGGTCGTGGCGCACGTTGCGCAGCAGGTCGAAGCCGTCCATGCGCGGCATTTCGATGTCGGTCAGCATCACGGCCGGGCGCTCGACCTCGAGTTGCTCCAGCGCATCCAGGCCGTCCTTGGCCACGGTGACGCGGAAGCCTTCGCGGGCCAGCAGGCGCTGGGTGACGCGACGCACGGTCAGGGAATCGTCGACCACCAGGATCAGCGGCGCCTTGACCTCTTCGACTTCCTCGATGATGACCGGCACGTGCGGCACGCCGGAGTCGGCGCTCGGACGCTGGCCGTACACGGCGGCCAGGGCGACCGGGTTGTAGATGGGCACCACCTCGCCGGTGGCCAGCAGGGACATGCCCGCCAGGCCCGGCAGGCGCGCCAACTGCGGCCCGAGGTTCTTGACGACCACTTCCTGGTTGCCCACGACCTGGTCGACGTGCAGCGCGACGCGTTGTTCGGCGCTTCGCACCAGCACGATGGAGGTGGTCTTGCCGGCCAGCACGCCGTGCGTGCTCGATTGCAGCAGCGCGCCGAGCCAGAAGAACGGCACGTCGTTGGCACCGTCGCGGAACATCCCGCTCAGGTAGGCCTGCTCGACGTCGGCGTTGGGGGTGCGACGCACCACTTCCACCAGCGAGGCCGGCATGGCGACGGTGAGGTCGCCGCAACGCAGTTGCACGACGCGCGTCACGGCCGTGGTCAGCGGCAGCAGCAGCGTGAAGGCCGTGCCGCGGCCCGGGGCCGAGGCGGTCTCGATGCGGCCGCCGAGCGCGGTGATGTCGGTGCGCACCGCGTCCATGCCGACGCCGCGGCCGGCCAGTTCGGTCACTTCGTCGGTGGTGGTGAAGCCCGGCGTGAAGATCAGGTTGGCCAGTTCGGCGTCGGACGGCTTGGCGTCGGGTGCGATCAGCCCGTTGCGGCGGCCGCGCGCCTCGATGCGTTGCAGGTCCAGGCCGTGGCCGTCGTCGCGGATCTGGATCCGCACTTCGTTGCCTTGCTGGGCCAGCGTGACGTCGATCGTGCCGATCGGATCCTTGTCCTGCGCGCGGCGGACGTCCGGCGACTCGATGCCGTGCACGACGGCGTTGCGCAGCAAATGCTCGAAGGCGCCGGCCATGCGGTCGAGAACGCTTCGATCGAGTTCGATGGACGACCCTTCCACGTTCAGGCGCACCTGGACGGAGGTTTCCTTGGCGGCCTGGCGCACGACGCGATACAGGCGTTCGGACAGGGCGTCGAACGGCACCATCCGGGCGCGCAACAGGTCTTCCGACAGCGCACGCGTCAGACGCGCCTGCGCGGCCATCTCGTCTTCGGCCGACTGCACCGTCTGCGTGATGCTGCGCTGGACGGTGGCCACGTCGTTGACCGACTCGGCCATCATGCGCGTCAGTTCCTGGAAGCGCGTGAAGCGGTCCATTTCCAGCGGATCGAATTCGACCGACGAGCTCTTGCTCGCCTCCAGGCGCGACGCGATCTGCGTGTCGGCCTGCAGTTCGATGTCGCGCAGCTGGCGGCGCAGGCGATCCAGGTTTTCCGTCAGTTCGCGCAGCGACACGCGCATCTGCGTGACGTCGCTCTCCAGACGCGAGCGCGTGATCGAGACTTCGCCGGCCTGGTTGACCAGGCGGTCGAGCAGCGGCGCCTTGACGCGCACCGTGGCGGTGGCCGGATTGCCGGTCGCCGTCTGGATGACACGCTGCACGCGCGACGGGTTGGTCGCGCTGAAGCGTGCCCAGTCGATCGTGGCGGGCGCGGCATCGGACAGCGCCTTCGGCACGATCTGGCGGATCGTCGATTCAGGCACAGCGACGGGAGCGACCGGCACGACCGGCGCTTCCGGCACAGCGACGGTCTCGGCGGCCTGTTCGGCGATCGGCGCCGGCGCGACTGTCTCTTCGGGTTCGACGACCACCGGCGCGGGCGCCGTGTACGTCGGCGCGGCGACGGGTTCGGGCGCGCGCGGAGCCTTCAACAGGCGCTGGAACTCCTCGTCGAGCGCGTCGACGCCGGTGTGCAGCGTCGCCATCGTCGGCGGGTTGACGGAGCGACCGCCAACACGTTCCTCGAATGCCGACTCCAGGCGGTGCGCCAGCTCGCCCAGGCGCATCGCGCCGGCGAGTCGGGCGCTGCCCTTGAGCGTGTGCAGCGCGCGCAGCGCGCCGAAGGCCTCGGCTTGCATCTCCGGCGACTCTTCCCACGCCCGCAGGTGCGAAGCGAGCGACGGCAGCAGTTCCTGCGCTTCTTCGGAGAAGATCTCGAACAGTTCGGGATCGATCGCGTCCTGCGCGTCCAGATCCTGCGCGAAGCCGGTGCCGTCGTTCTGCGGCTCGGCGACCTCGTGGCGCTGGCCCGTGTCGGCGCGGACGGCGTCGTCCAGCACGCTGAAACGGACGGCGCCGAGGCCGGATTCGGGCGCCCCGATCGGGGCCGGTTGCACGACTGGCGCGGCCTCCATGACGGGGGCGAGCGGTTCGACTGGCGCGGCGGCCGCATCGGCGGCGGCGTTCAGCGCCTCGAATTCGTCGGCACCGATCTCGGTGTCGGGCGAATCAATGACCTCCGGCGCGGCGATCATCGGCTCGGCGAATTGATGCTCTTGCACCGGGGCGGCAGCAGCAGCAGCAGCAGCAGCAGCAGCAGCAGCAGCGGCAGCGGCTGCCTCGGCTTCGGCGGCGGCCTGGGCTTGGGCCGCGGCCAGCGCATCGGCAGCAGCCTGCGCGTCGGCGGCGGCCTGCGCCTGCGCGGCGGCCTCGGCTTCGGCGGCGGCCTTGGCTTGCGCCGCGGCCCTGGCTTCGGCGGCCGCCTTCTCTTCGGCGGCGGCCTCGGCCGCGGCGACAGCGTCTGCGGCCGCCTTGGCTTGCGCCACGGCGGCGGCTTGCGCGGCCTGCTCGGCCTGGGCCGCGGCCTCGGCGTCACGGGCGCGCTGGACGCTCTCGTCGTGCGCGGCCTGAGCGACCTGCGCCTGCACCGAGGCCTGGAAGGCATCGAAGCGGGTCAGCAGCGCCGGCGCGGGCGACTGCAGGAAGCCGGCAGCGAACTGGTGCAGCAGTCGGCGGATCTCTTCGGCGACGTCGTTGTACAGGCGTGCCTCGTCCGGCGTCACCAGGCGCGACTGCGAGACTTCGAGCGCGTGCTCGAGTCGGCGTGCCAGCGACGAGAGGTCGGAATGGCCCACGGTGGCCGAGTTGCCGGCCAGCGAATGCGCCAGCGCCACGGCCTCCTCGCCCACCGGGCGCGGCAGCTCCAGCACCCATTCGGCGAGCGACGTGCACAGACGGCGCGACTGCTCGTCGGCCTCGTTCAGGAAGATGTTGAACAGGCCCAGGCCGATGCGCAGCGGGCCGATCACCTTGTAGTTCTCGGCATCGTCGGCCGGCAGCTGGTCGCCGACGGTGAGCGTGTCGAACGCGCGCGTGCCGGTGGCCGGCGCGAGGGCGGCGTCGTTGGCGGCCGGCTCGGCGGTACGCTCGGTCGGCAGCAAGTCGAACGAATGTTCGTCGAACGAGGTCGGGACGGTCTCGGGGCCGGTGTCGCGGTGGTCGTCGTCGTCCTCGGGCACGTGCTTGGCGATGGGCTTGTCCAGGTCGCCGAGGTCGAACTCGAAATCGGGGGCGGGGAACACGGGCGCGTTGGGCTGCACCACCGTGCGCTCTTCCATGAGCTCGGTGCCTGCCTGGGCGTGCTCCGCTTCGGTTCGCGCGGGCGATTCGGGCGCGTCGACCGGCAGTTCGAGCGTGAAGGCCGGCTCGTGACCCGCTTTGGCGGTCGCCTTGTCCGACGCATGCTGCAGTTCGCCCGACGCGGTGTTGGCGAAGTCTTCGAGGATCTCGGTGTCGCCCGCTTCCGTTTCCTCGGGCGCGGGCTCGAAGTCGTCTTCGGGTGACGGGCGGCGAGCGACCGGCGGCAGCACGGCCGTGGCCTCGACCGACGCCGTCTTCGACTGGATCCTGACCGGTTCGGCATCGGGGTCGACGCCGTCGCGCAACGCATTGGCGGCGGCGACGATGGGCCCGCTCTGGAAACCGGTGGCGTTCCGGGCAGTGAGCGCCTTGACCCAGCCCTCGAGCTCGTCGAGGACGTTCAGCGAGAACGTGCGCAGCTCCGGGCCGGCCTCGATGTCGTGATCCGCCAGGCGGGCGTTGTACAGCTGCTCGCAGGCCCAGGCGGCATCGCCGAAGTCCTTCAGCCCGACCATGCGCGAGCTGCCCTTGAGGGTATGGAACGCGCGGCGGACGGTGGAGATCGATTCGAAGTGCTGCGGATCCTCGCCCAGCTTCTCGAGGCTTTCGCGCGCGCTGGCGATGACTTCCTCGGCTTCCTCGAAGAAGACCTCGAGCATCTCGTCGTCTTCGGCCGTTGCCGTGGCGGACACGACCGCGGTCGGGGCGACCGGGGTCGGCGGCGGCGGCGCGGCGAAGTCGGACATCGCCTGCGCGATCTCATGGCGCACCTCGGTGGAGGCGGCCTCGTCGCTGCGGGCCAGGGCCTTGCTTGCGGCCTTGGCGGCGTCGGCCACGCTCTTCTCGTCGGAGGCGACGGCCTGCTGCGCGAGCTCGTCGAGCTTGTGGATGATCTCGGCCTTGGAGGACGCGTCGTCGCCGGCGGCGGCCGCCAGCGATTGCACCTGCTCCATCAGCTCGCTCTCGCCGGCGACCGGGGCATCGGCCTCGGTCGGCACGATCTCGTCGGTGCGGCCCATCACCGTCTCGAGGCGACCGGAGTCGGCATCGAACTTGAAGAGCGACTTGGCCAGTTGCGGCTGCACGCCCAGGAGGTCGATCAGGAAGCCCAGCGCGCCGACGTTGGCGGCGAGACGGCCGACGGCCTGCTCGGACAGTGCGCGCGAGGCCGCGTCGCTTGCGGCACCCGATTCGGTTTCTCGCGATTGAGCGAGGACGCTGTCCACCTCGTCGCGCATGCGCACGACGGCGTGGCCGGCCTGGTCCAGGCCCAGCACCGACAGCACGCCGCGCATGGCCGACAGCTTGGCGGGCACCGGCACGAGCAGCTCGCGCTCGGCCGGATTGCGGTTGAACTTGTCCAGCTGGCCTTCGACGTCGGCGAGCGAGGAGCGCAGCTCCTGCACGACGCTGCCCATCGTCTGGCGATCGGAGGCGCGGCGATAGAGGTCTTCCATCCACGGCTCGATCGGGCCGGGCGTGCGACCCTGGCGCGCCAGGTCGATGCGCTCGGCGAGCTGGTGGATGCGGGTGCCGAACGAGGCGTCGGCGATGTCGGCATCGTCGAGCGCGGCGTCCAGGCACAACAGGCTGGTGGCGACTTCCATCGCCAGGCCCGGCGATGGCACGGAGGAGCCGTCGGCCACTTGCGTGACGGCGGCGTCGAGCGCGCGCGCCATGTGCTCGCCCTCGGGATGGAGCTTGCGCACCGAGTCGGCCACCAGGGTGGCCTGTTCGCGCAGGCTCGCCGCGAGGCCGGACTGGCCGGCGGTGGCGGACGACCACGACTCTTTCAGCGCCTCGACACGGCGACGCGCGAGCGGAATCAGCGCGGGGTCGTATTGCCCCAGCGCTTCCTGTTCATAGTCGACCGGAGCGTGCGCACCGAGCGCGAACGCCTTGCGCACGGCCACGAGGCGCGGGGACCTGGCGTCGTCGCCCGGCAGCGCGCGGGCGCAGAAGAACAGCAGGTCCTGGGTGAGGCGGTCGGAGACGTCGGCCTGGCCGCGTTCGGCCAATCGCACCTGGGCCAACAGGCGCGAGGTGAGGCGTTTGCTGTAGACGTCGGCCGACAGGCGGCCCTGCGCCTGTGCCTCGAAGAAAGCGGCGGCCACGGACCACAGCCCGCCCAGCTTGCCGCTGGCGGCCGCGGCGAGACCGGCGAACAGCTGGCTCATCTGCGTGGCGGCGGGGCCCACCGGGCCGCGCAGCAATGCGAGCATGCACTGTTCCATGCGGCCACGGGTATCGGCGTCGGGCTTGAGCGGCATGACGTGCGTGCCGGCCGAGGCCTTCACGAGCGCCGGTGCGGCATCGGCCAGTTGCGTGGCCTGCGACTGCGTGTCGGCATGCCAGAGGTCGGCCGGGTGGATGCGGTCGGCGCCCGCGAGCGTCTGCACTTCGCGGTATTGCGGGAACAGCGCGAGCGGCGAGACATCCTTGCCGGACAGGCGGCGGCGCAGGAAATCGAGCAGCGCGAACGACGAGCGTTCGATGGTCGTCGCGGCAGCGCCATCGAGCTGGCGCACCTTCTGCGTGAGGCGGATCACGGCCTGCTCGCTGGCGCGCAGCATGCGGGCGCCTTCGGCCTGGCCGACCATGTCGAGCGCACCGGCGCCCTGGTGGAACAGCGCCCGCGCCTGTTGCAAGGCCGCGGAGGCGGCGCCGTCGATCTCCGTGCCTTGCGGCGCGGTCTCGGTCTCGCGCACCTGGCGCCGCAGCGCCTTGTGCGCGTTGTCCAGGGTACGGCGAAGCTCGTCGGCCACCCAGGCCAAGGTGCTCAGATCTGCAGGCACTGCGTGCGCTACTTGTTCACTCAACGTCATCTCCAGCGCGCGCACTCAGCGAGCGCGCGCAAGGGTGGTCAGCCACCAAACGAAAAACGGCCGCTGGGACGAGCCCAGCCGGCCGCAGGCCCGCCCAAGGCGAGGGAAGCGAGCATCGCATCCGAGCCGAACCGGGCTGCTCCAGGGGAGACAGCGACCAGCGGGAGCGTGGGGGCTTCATTTAGCTGATCTTGAACCGGGACACCGACTGGCGCAATTCTTCGGCGGTACGGGACAGTTCGCGGACGATCTGCGCGGTCGAACGCGTACCGTCGCCGGTCTGTTCCGTCACCGCGAAAATGTGCTGGATGTTGGAGGCCACGACGTTGGCGGATTGCGCTTCGCTCTGCGCCTGCGTCGAGATGCTTTCGACCAGCGCGGACAGTTCGCGCGTCACACGGTCGATGTCGACCAGCGCCGCACCGGCCGCGTCAGACAGCTGCGCTCCCTGCACCACACCCTGCGTGGAACGCTCCATGGCGGCCACGGCGTCGCCGGTGTCGGTCTGAATGGCCTTCACCAGTGCCGCGATCTGTCGCGTGGCGTCGCCGGAGCGTTCGGCCAGTCGCTGCACTTCTTCCGCAACGACCGAGAAGCCGCGACCCGCATCGCCGGCCGAGGCGGCCTGGATGGCGGCGTTCAGCGCCAGCACGTTCGTCTGTTCCGTAATGTCGGAAATCAGCTCGGTGATTTCGCCGATCTCCTGCGACGATTCGCCGAGGCGCTTGATCCGCTTGGACGTTTCCTGGATCTGGTCGCGGATAGAGTTCATGCCCTCGATGGCGTCCTGCACCGCGCGGCGGCCGGTCTGGGTCACGCTCAACGATTGCTGGGCGGCTGCCACGGTTTCCTGGGCGCGTTGCGACACGTCGTTGATTCGGCCCGCCATCTGGAGCACCGACTCGCCGGTCTCGCGAATCTCGTGCAGCTGTTCGGTGGAGGCTGCCAGCAGCTCGGTGGACGTCTGTTCCACCTGGCCGGTGGTGTCCGTCACCCGGTTGGCGGTGCCCTGCACCTGCGCCACCAGCGTTCGAAGTTCTTCCACGGTGTAGTTCACCGAGTCGGCGATGGCGCCCGTGATGTCTTCGGTAACCGTTGCTTGCTGCGTCAGATCGCCTTCGGCGACCGATTGCAGTTCGTTCATCAGCCGGAGAATGGCGGCCTGGTTCGCGTCGTTCACACGTTGCGCTTCGCGCTGGCGGGCGTCGGACTCGAGGCGCTTTTCATCGGCGTCCTTGGCGGTCTTGCGCTGGGCGACGATGAACAGCCGCGTGATGCCGTACAGGCCGGCGGCCAGCAGCAACAGCGACACGATCAGCGCGGCGATGTAGCCGTTGCCGATGGTACCGACCTGCGTCAAGCGGCTCTGGACGGATTCGAGGCCCTTTCGCAGCGGCTCGCTGTCGCTCACGATCTGCGCCTGCGCCTCACGCGCGGCGACCAGGCCCTGCAGGTTGGCCAGGATGGCGCTGGACTCGTTGCGGGTCTTCTCGTACTGGTCGATCAGCTGCACCAGGCGCTCGCGGGTGGCGGGCTCCTTCGTGCCGGGCAGTCGCAGGTCGGCATTGCCTTGCAGCAGGCCGTCGGCGATCTCGCGGAAGGTGTTCAAGTCCTTGCCGAGCAGGAACACCGCCTCGGGGCTCACGCCTTCGTAGGTCAGGAATTCGTTCGCGCTCTTGCCGATACGCTGCGTCAACATCACGAGCTGGCCGACGGCGGAGATCTCGGCCGCCGAGGCGCCGCCCTGGAGCTTCAGGGACGACACGGTTTCCGCGGTCTCGAGCAGGTCGGACGACTGGCGATTGATGGTGCGCAGCGCCTGGCCCACCTGGGTCAGCGTCTTCTGCTGGTCCAGCACGACCTTGGCATTGCGCTCGGCGCGATCGACCAGCGGGATCAGCGGCTGGACCGTGTCCTGCACGGCGCCCGGCACGGCCGTCACGAGGTTGTTGCCGCGGTTCAGGCCGCGCACGTTGGTGGCCAGCACCGAGCCGCTTTCCTTCACTTCAGGGAAAGCCGCGGGGCTGCCGATCATGGCCTGCGAGACCGACTTGGCCAGACGCTGCGACTGCATCAGCGCGGCACCCGTGGCCTCCACCTGCTGCGCGTGGGCGGTGGCGGCGACGATGGCCGCTCCGCCACCGGCGAGCAGGCCGAGGATGCCCACGGCGGTCAAGATGAACACGACGCGCTGCTGGTAGCTGATGGAGCGACGGCCGATCAGCGGAATGCCGGTGTCGTCCTCGTCGACGGCCGCGACCTCTTCCTCGGCCGGCTCGGCGTCGAGCAGGCGCGTGGGGGCGGCCTCGGCATGGTCGGGCATGATCGTCGACGCGGTCATCGAGGCCGTGTCGACGCCCTCGAGCGGCAGGTCGATCGACAGGTTGTTCTCGGAGTGCACCATGCCGTGGTCGTCGTCCTGGCCGGGGCCTGCGCCATCCAGCGGGAACGCCGAGTGACCCATCGCATGGACGTCGAGATCCAGCGTGGGCACCGCGCCACCCGTCGACAGCGCATGCGTCGGGTGCTCCTGGTGGCCGGCGCCGGGGCCGTCATGCGAATCGTGCAGCGATTGCCGATGCGAATCGACCGGATCGCCGAGGTCGACCTCCGCCAACGCCCTGTCACGGGCGCGCGCGCCGGACTCCGAAGCGACGGGCGGATAGACGTTCTCGAGGCCACCCTCGGAGTGGGCGCCATGCTTGAGCACGTTGCCGTTGTTCTGGTCTGACAAGTTCATCTCGCCCTCTTCACGCTAGATTTCAAATCCCAACTAATCCCGAACGGTCGCACGACGCACCTGCGTGCCTGGTCGCCGCTGACACGGCGCGCCATCGCGACTGAACCCTCTTCAGCTCATCACATCGAGGAACGCGCCGTCCACGGCCAACGCTCCCAGATCGATCTCCTGCCAGGACGCGCCCTGCGCGTCCTTCCAGCGGCCGGCCGCGAATGCGGGCCGGGCGCCGACGCTTTCGGCCGATTCGGCCTCGCGCGTCAATTGTTCTTCGCCCCGCAGGCCGGCCAGGCGGTCCACGCGGAGCGCGGCGTTGACCTGCAGCGTCGGCGCCAGCATGACGAGCTGGCCGTCGAGCGCCGCGTCGTTGGCCTTCGGCGCGCGCAGCCCCAGGAAGGCCGCGAGGTCGATCACGGTATACAGGTCGCCCCGCAGTTGCGCCACGCCGGTCATCCAGGGCTTGGCGTGCGGCAGCTTCAACAAGGCGCGCAGCGGAAAGATCTCGCCGGCCTGGGCCAGCGGCAGCAGCAGGCCGACGCCGGCGCATTCGACGGCGAGCCAGCCTCGCGCACGCGGCTGCGTCTTGGCGGCTTGCAGGCGGCTCGCCAGCCGGGTCTGCAATTCGCGCAGGGCATCTTTATTGGCCATTGGGGTGTGCGTGCCGAATTTACGAAAGTGCGTGTCGGGTCAGTTCGCTCAGGCCTCAGCCCAGCGACTTGATCTTGGCCATCAGGTCGTCGGTGTCGACGGGCTTGACGACGTAGTCGCGAGCGCCTTGGCGCAGGCCCCAGACGCGGTCGGTTTCCTGGCCCTTGCTGGTGCACATGATCACCGGCACGTCGGAATAGCGCGGGTCGCGCGTGATCGAGCGGGTCAACTGGTAACCATTCGTACCGGGCATCACGACGTCCATCAGGATCAGGTCGGGCTTGCCTTCGGCCAGGCGCTTCATCGCGTCTTCACCATTTTCAGCCGTGCGCACGGTGAAACCCCGCTTCGCGAGCAGGTCGGAGAGATAAGCCAATTCGGTCTTCGAATCATCGACCAGGAGAATGTGCTGGATCGGCATGGTGTGTCCTTGGAAACGCGCCTGTGTTGCGCTTTGGTCCGGTTACTCTTCGGCCGCCCGGGCGGCCGGAAAATACCCGGACGGGAAACTTCTACTGTTCGGTGGAAAGTCGAGCAGGGTGGTATTGGGCCACCGCGCGCAGGAGCTGTTCCTTCGTGAAAGGCTTGGTCAGGTAATCCTCGGAGCCGACCATCCGGCCGCGCGCCTTGTCGAAGACGCCGTCCTTGGACGACAGCATGATGATGGGCACCGAGGTGAAGCGCGGATTGCGCTTGATGATCGCGCAAGTCTGGTAACCGTCGAGCCGCGGCATCAGGATGTCGCAGAAGATCAGGTCGGGCGTGTGATCGTTGACCTTGGCCAGTGCGTCGAAACCGTCCTCGGCGAGGATGACCTCGTGGCCTCCCTGGCGCAGGAAGATCTCGGCGCTGCGCCGGATCGTGTTGCTGTCGTCGATCACGAGCACGCGCACCGCGGGCAGTGCCGGTACGGCGGAGGGGGCCGGCGTGGCATCAACCATTGAAGCTCTCGTTCAGAACATTCGCCATCGTGGGTTCTTCCATCAGATGCGGACCATCTCGAAATCTTCCTTGCGTGCGCCGCATTCCGGACACGTCCAGTTCATCGGAACCGCCGCCCAGGGGGTTCCGGGCAGCAAACCGGTTTCAGCGTCACCGGCGGCTTCATCGTAGATCCAGCCGCAGATCAGGCACATCCAGGTTTGAGGTTCGTTCACAGGCGTTCGCGTTCAGGGTCACTACAATCGTCTGGATTGTAGCCACGGCCCCGAGCGGTTAACGACGCGTTAAGGGCCAAACTAATCACATTTTCCGGGCAAGCTTCACAAGTTTGCCCCCACCGGACATGGCAATGGACCTCCCCTCCGGCGCGGAAACGCCCGACGAAATCGCTGAAGAAGCGAGTGCACCTGCGTGCATCCTGAGCTTCAACGCGAGCGACGCCAGCGGCGCGGGGGGACTCGCGGGCGACGTCGCGACCATCGCCGCGATGGGCGCGCACGCCCTTCCCGTGGTCACGGCCGTGCTGATGCGCGACACCGCCGAGATCTTCGACCAGCACGTGATCGACGCCGACGCCGTGGTCGAGCAGGCCCGCTGCATCCTCGAGGACATCACCGTCTCCGGCTTCAAGGTGGGGTTCCTGGGCAACACCGACAACGTCAGCGCGGTGGCGGAAGTGCTGTCCGACTACCCTGACGTGCCAGTGGTGTCCTACCTGCCCGCCCTGTCGTTCATGGAGGACGACGACCAGAATACCTACCTGGACGCGTTTCGCGAGCTGATCCTGCCGGCGACGGAGGTGCTGGTGGGCAACCACAAGACCCTCACGGACTTCCTGTTGCCCGACTGGGACTCCGACCGTCCGGCGTCGCCGCGCGAGCTGGCGGTGGCCGCGGCCGAGCACGGCACGCGCTTCGTGCTGGTCACCGGGGTGATGCTGCCCGCCAAGGGCGCTGGCCAGTTCATCGACAACGTGCTGGCGTCGCCCCAGGGCGCGCTCACCGGCGAGAAGTTCGAGATGTTCGAGGCCACGTTCGTCGGCGCCGGCGACACGCTGTCGGCCGCGATGGCCGCCCTGCTGGGCGCCGCCGCCGAGCTGCAGGCCGCCGTGGGCGAGGCGCTGCAGTTCCTCGACCAGAGCCTGGACGCCGGGTTCCGACCCGGGATGGGCGGCGTCGTGCCCGACCGTTTCTTCTGGGCGCTGCCGCCCGGCGAGGACGAGGAAGGCAACGAGACGATCGAGGAAGCGCTGTCGGACGAGACGACGGAAGTCGGGGGCTCGCGCAGTGTCCACTAATGAAGAGTTGTTCGCGCGCGCCCAGAAGGTCATTCCCGGCGGCGTCAATTCACCGGTTCGCGCATTCAAGGCTGTTGGTGGCACGCCACGTTTCATCGCGCGCGGCGACGGCGCCTGGATCACCGACGCCGAAGGCAAGCGCTACGTCGACTACATCGGCTCCTGGGGGCCGATGATCCTCGGCCACGGCCACCCGGCCGTGCTCGACGCGGTGCTGCGCGCCGCGCGTGACGGCTTCAGCTTCGGTGCGCCCACCGAGCGCGAGGTCGAGCTGGCCGAGGAAATCATCCGCCACGTGCCCAGCCTCGAGCAGGTGCGCCTGGTCAGCTCCGGCACCGAAGCCTGCATGAGCGCGATCCGTCTCGCGCGCGCGGCGACCGGGCGCTCGCGCCTGATCAAGTTCGAGGGCTGCTACCACGGCCACGCCGACGCGTTGCTGGTCAAGGCCGGCTCCGGCCTGGCCACGTTCGGCCACCCGACCTCGGCCGGCGTGCCGCCCGAGGTGGTGCAGCACACGACGGTTCTCGACTTCAACAACGTCGAGCAGCTGGAAGAAGCCTTCGCCGCGTACGGCGACGAGCTGGCCTGCGTGATCATCGAGCCGATCGCCGGCAACATGAACTTCGTGCGCACCAGCGTGGCGTTCATGGCCCGCCTGCGCGAGCTGTGCCACCGGCACGGCGCGCTGCTGATCATGGACGAGGTGATGACGGGCTTTCGCGTGGCCCTCGGCGGCGCGCAAAGCCTCTACGCGCAACAGATCCCCGGCTTCGCGCCCGACATCAGCGTGTTCGGCAAGGTCATCGGCGGCGGCATGCCGCTGGCCGCCTTCGGCGCGTCGCGCAAGATCATGGCGCAGCTCGCACCGCTGGGCCCGGCGTACCAGGCGGGCACGCTGTCCGGCAACCCGGTGGCCACGGCCTGTGGCCTGGCCACGCTTCACGAGATCACCAAGCCCGGCTTCCACGCCGCGCTCGGCGCACGAACGCGCGAGCTGGTCGCCGGACTGAAGGCGCAGGCCGATGCGGCCGGCGTCGCGCTGACGGTGGACAGCGAAGGCGGCCTGTTCGGCTTCTTCTTCACCGACGTGCTGCCGCACGACTACACCAGCGCCGTCGCGGTGGACAAGGAGCGCTTCAACCGCTTCTTCCACGCGATGCTGGGCAGCGGCGTCTACTTCGCGCCGGCCTTGTACGAGGCGGGCTTCGTCGGTTCCGCGCACGGCCCGGCCGAGATCGAACATACCCTGAAGGCCGCACGCGTCGCCTTCGCCGCACTCCGAGCCTGAATCCGTGGCATCCGCGAAACCGACCGAATTCAATGGCTACCCCGCGGTGGCGCTCCAGTCCTCCGACGGGGCGCGCGCCACGATCCTGCTGCACGGCGGCCACCTGGTGAGCTGGATCCCCGCAGGCGGCGAGGAGCAGCTGTACGTCTCGCCCACCAGCGCGTACGGCGAGGGCCAGGCGGTGCGCGGCGGCGTGCCGGTCATCTTTCCGCAGTTCTCCAGCCGCGGAACGCTGCCGCGCCACGGCCTGCTGCGCACGCGCGGCTGGCAGCTCGGCGACACGCCCTCGCACGGCAAGCACGCCCAGGCGGTGCTGCGCTTCGCGGTGGACGACGCCACGCGCGCAGTGTGGCCGCACGACTTCGAGGCCGAGATCACCGTCAGCATCATCGGCAGGCAGCTGGATATCGAGTTCGCGGTGACCAACACCGGCGACTCGCCGTTCGACTTCAGCGTTGCGCTGCATACCTACCTGCGCACCAATGATGTGCTCAAGGCCCAGCTGGAAGGCCTGCAGGGCGTCAAGTACGAGGACAACACCACCGGCCAGTGGCAGCAGCAATGGGGCGACGTGACCCAGGTGGTCGGCGAGGTCGACCGCCTGTACCACGACGTCTCCCACCCGCTGACGCTGCGCGAGCTGGGCCGCAAGCTCCTGATCACGCACGCCGACTTCACCGACGTCGTGGTCTGGAACCCCGGCCCCGAGAAGGCCGCGCTTTTGAGCGACCTTCCGGATGACGACTGGCAGCGCATGCTGTGCGTCGAGGCGGCCCGCGTGATCGATCCGGTCACCCTGCCCCCCGGCGAGGAATGGGCCGGCATGCAGACCCTCATCGCAGGCTGACTCCGATCCACCTGGTCCGGGGCGGCGAAGCCGCCGACGGCCGAGGTCCTGGAGGCCAGGCGCGAAACGTGCATGGCCCCGCAAGACCGAACAAGAACGACATCGTCATGCATATTCATATCCTCGGCATCTGCGGCACCTTCATGGGTGGCCTCGCAGCCTTGGCGCGCGAGGCCGGCCACAAGGTGACCGGCTGCGACGCGAACGTCTACCCGCCGATGAGCGACCAGTTGCGCGCCCTCGGCATCGAGCTGATCGACGGCTACGGCACCGACCAGGTGGCGCTGGCACCCGACCTGTTCGTCATCGGCAACGCCGTCTCGCGCGGCAACGCGCTGATGGAGGCCATCCTCGACGACGGCCTGCCCTACGTCAGCGGCCCGCAGTGGCTGGCCGAGCATGTGCTCGAGGGCCGGCACGTGCTGGCGGTGGCCGGCACGCACGGCAAGACCACCACCACCGCGATGCTCGCCTGGATCCTCGACCAGGCCGGCCTCGAACCGGGCTTCCTGGTCGGCGGCGTGCCGCGCAACTTCGGCGTGTCGGCGCGGCTGGGCAAGACGACCGGCAGCGGCGGCGCACGCGCGCCGTTCGTCATCGAGGCCGACGAGTACGACACGGCGTTCTTCGACAAGCGCAGCAAGTTCGTCCACTACCACCCGCGCACGGCCGTCCTGAACAACCTCGAGTTCGACCACGCGGACATCTTCCCCGACCTGGCCGCCATCGAGACCCAGTTCCACCACCTGGTGCGCACGATGCCGTCGCGCGGCCGCATCGTCGTCAACGCCCGCGAGGAGTCGCTGCAGCGCGTGCTCGAGCGCGGCTGCTGGAGCGAGGTGCAGCGCTTCGGCGCGCGCAAGGAAGAGCCCGGCGCGCTGCGCGCCCGCGGCGAACCGCACGCGTTCGACGTGTTGCGCGGCTCGATGAAGATCGCCCGCGTCGAGTGGCACCTGCTCGGCGAACACAACCAGATGAACGCGCTGGCCGCGATCGCCGCCGCCGAACACCTGGGCGTCGCACCGGCCACGGCCGCCGCGGCGTTGACCACTTTCGAGAACGTCGCGCGCCGCCTCGAGCTCAAGGGCGAGGCCAACGGCATCCGCGTCTACGACGACTTCGCCCACCACCCCACCGCGATCCGCACCACCATCGACGGCCTGCGCCGCAAGGTCGGCGCGCAACGCATCCTGGCCGTCTTCGAACCGCGTTCCAACACGATGAAGCAGGGCGCGATGAAGGCCCAACTGCCGTGGGCGCTCGAGGAGGCGGACCTGTCGTTCTGCCACTCCGGCGGCCTCTCGTGGGACGCGGCCGAGGCGCTCGCACCGATGGGCAAGCAGGCGCAGGTGTGCGACTCGATCGAGTCGCTCGTCGCTGCCGTCGCGCGCGTGGCCCGACCCGGCGACCACATCCTGTGCATGAGCAACGGCGGCTTCGGCGGCGTCCACGCGAAGCTGCTCGCCGCGCTCGCGCCGCCGTGCTGACCCATCTCCTGTACCTGCACGGCTTCCGTTCCTCGCCGCAATCGTTCAAGGCGCGCTGGATGGCCGAGTGGGTCGCGGCGCATCGACCCGACCTCGCGTGGGCCTGCCCGCAACTGCCGCCGTCGCCGGCCGCCGCGCTCGCCGACATCCGGGCGATCACCGCGGGCTGGCCTGCGGCCACGTCGGGTGTGATCGGCAGCTCGCTGGGCGGCTTCTACGCGACGATCGTCGCCGAGTCGCTGGGCTGCCGCGCGGTGCTGGTCAATCCGGCCGTCGATCCGGCGCGCGACCTGGCGACCCACATCGGCCGCCAGACGATGTACCACTCGGCCGGCGAGAGCTTCGATTTCCGCGCGGAGTACGTCGACGAGCTTGCGGCGATGGCACCGCCGGTGCCGCTCACCCGCCCGCTCGACATCCTCGCGATCGTCGCCAAGGGCGACGAGGTGCTCGACTGGCGCGAGATGACCGCGCGCTACGCGCACGGGCCGCTCAAGCTGATCGCGGGCGGCGACCACGGACTGTCTGATTTCGAGGCCCATGTGCCGGACCTGCTGCGCCATCTGGGGCTCTGAGAGCGCCTGCCACCTCCGCGTCATTCGTGGCCAGCGCGGAGGAGCGGTTCGCTGATCGAACCCGTTTCGTGTGACTTCGATCACATTTAACGCACCCTAATTTTGGGGAGTGCAATCCCTAGTCTGTGGTGTTACCGTCTGTTACCCAGAGTCGAGCAGGACTCGCGGCCGGCCCGACTCTCGTCGCGCCGGCCGGCAGTGACAAGACAACCAGATCCATCCAAGGGGTTTCCATGAAGAAATTTGCAGCCGCGGTCTCGCTGGCCCTCCTCGCCGGCGCTGCTGGCGCCAGCAGCATCGCGATCCAGACGGGCAACGGCTACCAGTCGGGCCTGGCGTCGGCCGATGCCTACCGCACCGCCGTCAGCGCCATCGTCGGCGCTCCGACCGAGCTCTCGAGCTACGACAACCTTGCCCTGAACCTGAACGGCCAGGGCCTGGAAGGCACGATCACCTTCTACGTGACGTCGGCCACGAGCTTTGACTTCCGCGCCGGCGTCGACTTCGGCGGTGGCGGCGCGCTGTTCCTGGACGGCAATGCGCTGGACTTCAAGGGCAACGACATGTGGTGGGCCGGCAATTACGGCACCGCTTCGCAGTTCCTGGCCGGCACCGCCAGCCTGGGCATCGGCGCGCACACGCTGCAGCTGTATGGCTTCGAAGACTGCTGCTCGGGCAACGGGCAGGTGCAGTTCAGCGTGAACGGCGGCCAGTCGTACACCTCCTTCGGCACCAACGACGGCCTGCCGGCGGTCCCGGAAGCCCAGAACTTCGCCATGCTGCTGGCCGGCCTGGGCCTGGTCGGCTCGCTCGCGCGTCGTCGCTCGAACAAGCAAGCCTGAGTCTTTCGCTCGCTCGCTTGACCAACGGGAGCCTCGGCTCCCGTTGTCGTTCGTGGATCGCCAGCCGTCCGCAGCACCCGAGCGACGAGGCGAGCGACGTGAACGGTGCGGTGAGCGAGGTGTCGGGCGGCATGACGGCCTGAGGGATCGGCGGTGGCCGGGCCGGGCGCTATATTGCAGGCGTCGCGCCCGTCGGGCCGCTGGGAGATGCCACGTTGAACCTGCTCGAACACGAATGGGAAGAGATCACCAGGCTCGTGGGTGGCTGGGCGCACAGCCTGATGGCGGACATTCGCTCGCCTGCCGGATCGGGCGGGCCGGGGCGGTTCCGCAACGCCGGCGTGCTGGGCATGCCGCACGACATGAAGCTGATGAAGGCCGGGTTGCATCCGCATGCCCCCGCCTCCAAGCACAAGGACACCCTGCAGCACAAGCGGGTCGTCGCGCCGCTCGGGCCGCAGATCGACGTGATCGAAGCCGGCATGCGCGGCTACACCGGCGAGAAGATCACGCGCGACGACTGGGACAAGGCGGCCAAGGCGATCGGCTGCGAGGCCGAGGTGTTGATGGCCATCGGCAAGCAGGAGTCGGGCAAGCTGGCGCAGCTCGGCCTGGGCGCGTTCGACAAGTGGAGCCGGCCGACGATCCTCTACGAGCGCCACAAGTTCTCCGCCCACACGAACGGCCGTTACGACGCCACGCATTCCGACATCTCCGCGCCCACGCCCTACGAGGCCGGCACGTATCGTGATGCGAAGAAGGTGGCCAGCGACGACGGCAAGCACTACGGCCTGTTCAGCTGGCAATACCTGAAGCTCGCGAAGGCCTACGAGCTGGACAAGGAGGCCGCGCTGATGTCCTGCTCGTGGGGCAAGTTCCAGATCATGGGCGAGAGCTTCGCCGCGTGCGGCAAGCGCAACGCGCGCGAGTTCGTCCTGGCGATGTGCGTGTCCGAACGCGAACACCTCAACGCCCTGGTCGGCTTCTGCAACACCAACATCAAGGCCGCGCTGATCGCCAAGGACTGGAAGGCGATCGCGTCGGGCTACAACGGCCCCGGCTACCGCAAGAACCAGTACGACACCAACATCGCCGCCTTCTATCAAGAGTTCAAAGATGCTGCCAAAGCCAAGTGACCCCGGCACCTCCGCCTGGCGCCGCGGTCTCGCCGCCTCGGCCATCGCCTCCCTGCTGGGCGGATGCCTGGTGCCGACCGCGAGTGCGGACGCCGACGCGGCGCACGCCGCCCTGCACGTGAGCCGGCTGCCGCCGGCCGCGGCGACGCCGGCCACCCGCGCCGCGATCGCCGCCATCCATGCGGACGCCCAGCCCGACGAGATCGCCCGCGCGCTCACCGAGCAGGCGTTTGCCGTCGAGGGCGGCGCGCACGTTCTCTACCTGGTGCCCATCAGCTACGCATCGGCAAAGGCCCGCAACGGCGTCTGCGACCTCGTGGTGATGGACGACCGTTTCAAGATCACCGGCCAGGCCCGTCTTTTCGGCGCGGACTTCGACGGCGACGAGGTGGTGGCGCATTGCACCAACGTGCTCGCCGCCGCATTCAGGCCGCGCATCGGCCAGCATCGCCTCGACGGCGTCTACCTGATGGCCACAGGCGTCATCAATACCTACCGCAACGCGGCCGAGGTGGTGACGATCGACACCGACTCGGGCTCGGTGAAGGCGGACGACAAGCTCACCGCCGCGATCGACGACGGCACGGAGCCGAAGACGCTCGCCCCGCTGCTGGCGCGACTGAAGCGCCAGCCCTGAGGCGCGTCACGCGCCGGCGACAGCGCCGAACTGTTTGCGATAGGCCAGCGGACTCACGCCGGTAGCCAGCCGGAAATGGCGTCGGAACGACTCGTCCGAGCCGAAGCCCGCCAGCGACGCGACCTGCCCCAGCGGACGCCCCGTCGTCTCGAGCAACTGCCGCGCGTGCTCCACGCGCTCGCGGATTAGCCAATCCACCGGCGACAGGCCCAGCGACTGCTGGTATTGGCGCTGCAGCGTGCGCACGCTCATCGCAGCGCGCTCCGCCATCGACGCCAGCGTCCAGTCCTCGGCCGGATGCGCGCGCACCCGGTCCATCAAGCGTGCCAGCCGTGCCGCCTCGTCGAGCGGCATCGGGCGCGCGACGAACTGGGCCTGGTCGCCCAGCCGATGCGGCGGCACGACGAGGCGTTGCGCGACCTGGTTGGCTACCCGCGCCCCGTGGTCGCGGCGCACGAGGTGCAGCATCATGTCCAGGCCGGCCGCCGAACCCGCGGACGTCAACAACGGGCCTTCGTCGACGTACAGCGAATTCGACTGCACGTCGATCAGCGGGAAGCGCGCCTTCAGCCGGTCGGCGTAGCGCCAGTGCGTGGTGGCGGCCTTGCCATCGAGCAGGCCGGTGGCCGCCAGCAGGAACACGCCCGAGCAGATCGTGGCGATGCGCGCGCCCCGCGCGTGCGCGGCGCGCAACCGGCGCAGCAGCGTGGGCGAAGGTGCGTCGTCGGTGCCGCGCCAGCCGGGAATGATGATGGTGTCGGCGCGACTCAGCATCGCCATGCCGTGCGGCACGTGCACCGAGATGCCGCCCGCCGCGCGGACGACGCCCTTGCGCTCCGCGCAGACGGCGAAGCGGTACCAGTCGACGCCGAGTTCCGGCCGTGCCAGCGAGAACATCTCCACCGCGCAGCCGAACTCGAAGGTGGCGAGGTTGTCGTAGGCGAGCGCGACGACGAGGTGATCTTTCATGTCGTTATCTTACCGGCCAATGTCTTTTCAGCCACTTCCGCCCGGCGATCCAGGCTTCGAGAATGAAGGCTCTTCAACGGAGCCACCCCATGCAGATGTCCTCGGTCACCGCCATTCCCGCCGCCGCGTCGGCCGCCGCACTCGCCCACTTCGAATCCAGCCTGCAGTTCGAGACCGACTGCTGGGACACGCATGACGCGCTCGCCAACGGCCCACGCGACTTCGTGCTGCTGGACGTGCGCAGCGACGCGAGCTACGCCTGCGGACACGTGCCCGGTGCCCTGCACCTGCCGGGCGGCAAGATCGTCGAAGGCAAGATGCGCCGGTGGCCGCAGGACACGCTGTTCGTCGTCTACTGCGCCGGCCCGCACTGCAACGGCGCCACCCGCGCGGCGATCCGCCTCGCGCAGCTTGGGCGGCCGGTCAAGTTGATGATCGGCGGCATCACCGGCTGGATCGACGAGGGTTTCGCCCTCGAGAACGCCCAGACGATCTCGGCGTGAACCCGCCCGTGATCCGCCAGGCGGTCGCCGCGGACGCCGGGGCCTTGCTGGCGCTGATGCGAGAACTGGCCCGTTTCGAGGGCTACGCCGACCGGTTCGTGGTCACCGCGCCGGACCTCGTCGAACGCGGCCTGGCACCCGGGGGGCCAGCGCAGTTCACCGCCTTCGTCGCGGAATCGGACACCGGCCTGGTCGGCTACGCCGTCGTCGTCGAGACCCCCTTCACCTTCGACCTGCGCCCGACGCTGACGCTCAAGGAGCTGTACGTACGGGAGGATGCCCGCGGCACCTGTGCGGGCAGCGCGCTGTTCGAGCGAGTGCTCGCCCACGGCCGCGCGCGCGGGGCCGGGCGCCTGAAGTGGGACGTGCTGCCCGCAAATGAACCCGCCCGCGCGTTCTACCGGCGCGCGGGCGGCGCGCCCGATCCCGACTGGGAACGGTGGCTTCTGCCACTCTGACGGTAACGGCCGGTGACGGACTCGTCCGTGTGCCGGGCGGCGCCCCGAACTCGGCGACAATCGTCTCCGTGAATTACGCTCTCTTTGATGACTCCGGCAAGTTCCTCGCCGGGCGGGTGATGTCCGAGGCGGACAGCTCGATCCAGGTGGAACTCGACTCCGGCAAGCGTGTGAAGGTCAAGTCCTCGCACGTGCTCCTGCGCTTCGAGAAGCCGCAGCCCGCCGAATTGATCGCGCAGGGCCAGGCCCTCGCGGGCGAGATCGACCTCGACCTGGCCTGGGAATTCGCCGCCGAAGGCGAGTTCGGCTTCGCCGACCTGGCGCGCGACTACTTCGACAAGTCGGCCGGCCCGGTGCAGCAGGCCGCCGCGCTGTTCCGCCTGTTCGACGCGCCGCACTATTTCCGCCGCATGGCCAAGGGCGTGTTTCGCAAGGCGCCCGAGGAGACGGTCAAGGCCGCGCTGCTGGGCATCGAAAGGAAGCGCCTGCAGGCGCTGCAGATCCAGGACTGGGCCACCGAACTGGTGGCCGGCCAGACGCCGCAGCCGATCCGCGACCAGCTCTACAAGATCCTGTTCCGCCCTGACAAGAACGCGGCCGAGTACAAGGCCGTCGTCGAGGCCTCCCGGCGTGCGCAGCGCTCGCCGCTGGACCTGCTGAAGGCCGCCGGCGCCATCTCCAGCCCGTACCAGTTCCACTGGCGCCGCTTCCTGTTCGAGGAGCTCACCAAGGGCACCGGCTTCCCGCCGCTGGAGGCGCCGCCCGTCAAGGACGAGTTGCCGCGCGCCGACGTGGCCGCGTTCTCCATCGACGATTCGCAGACCACCGAAATCGACGACGCGCTGTCCGTGCGCGGCCTGGGCACCGGCACGGTCGTCTTCGGCGTGCACATCGCCGCGCCGGGCCTGGCGATCCTGCCGGACGGCGCGATCGACAAGGTGGCGCGCGACCGCCTGTCCACCGTCTACATGCCGGGCTGGAAGATCACGATGCTGCCCGACAGCATCGTCGAGAAGTACACGCTGGCCGAGGGCCGCGACTGCCCGGCACTGAGCCTGTACGTCACGTTCGACGAGGCCACGCTGGAGATCAAGTCCACGGAGACCAGGCTGGAGAGCGTGCCGATCGCGGCCAACCTGCGCCACGACAAGCTCGACGCGGTCGTCACCGAGGACTCGCTCACCGGCGCCGCGCCGGCCGACTACCCGTTCGCGACCGAACTGGCCTTCACGTTCCGGCTCGCGCGCCACCTGAAGGCGTTGCGCGAGATCGCGCGCGGCAAGCCGGAGAACTTCAACCGGCCGGACTACAACTTCCGCCTCGAGACCGCCGACGGCTCCGCGCCTTCCAGCGAACCCAAGGGCGACGAGAAGGTCACCATCAGCGAACGGCGTCGCGGCGCACCGCTGGACCTGATCGTCTCCGAGGCGATGATCCTGGCCAACAGCACCTGGGGCGGCTGGATCGCCGAGATGGGCGTGCCGGGCATCTACCGCAGCCAGGCCAGCCTCGCGCCGGGCGTGAAGGTGCGCATGGGCGTGCGCCCCGCCCCGCACGCCGGCATGGGCGTGGCGCAGTACACGTGGGCCACGTCGCCACTGCGCCGTTACGTCGACCTGGTCAATCAGTGGCAGATCATCGCGTGCGTGCGCAACGGCCGCATGGCGCCGTTGTCGGCGCCGTTCAAGCCCAAGGACGCGACGCTGTTCTCGATCATCTCGGGCTTCGACACGGCCTACGCCGCCTACAACGGCTTCCAGACGGGCATCGAACGCTTCTGGACGCTGCGCTGGCTGCAGCAGAACGACGTGACCGAGCTCGACGCCGCCGTGCTCAAGGACGGCCTGGTGCGCGCCGACACGCTGCCCCTGGTGTTCAAGGCCGCCGGCTGCGACGGCCTGGCGCGCGGTGCGCATGTGCGCGTGCGCGTGGACGGCGTCGACCTGCTGACGCTCGATCTGCACGCCCGCCTGATCGCCAAGCTCGATGACGAGGCCGCCGCGCCGGCCGACGCCACCGAGGAGGCCGACGACGCGGAAGAGGCCGGCGCCGGTCCGCTGACATTGGCCATCGACGTCGACGAAGAGACTCCCCCCGCCGAAGGCGCCGCCACGCCGGCTTGAATCCCTTTCGCATGGACAAGACCTTCACGCCCCCGAAGCCTCGCAAGATGTTCGCCCCCGAGCCGTTGTCGGTGCGTCTGCGCGCCTGGCGGCCGAGCGTGATGCAGTTGGCGCTCACGATCTCGATCTCGCTGCATGCCGCGGTGCTGGGCGTGCGCATCGTCGACCCGCAGGACTTCAACCGGGTGTTCCAGGACACGCCGCTGGAAGTCGTGCTCGTCAACGCCCGTTCCACCGAGGCACCCACCAAGGCCCAGGCCATCGCGCAGGCCAACCTCGCCGGCGGCGGCGAGGGCGAGACCGGCATCGCCACGTCGCCGCTGCCGCCGTCGCCCAACCAGTTGATGGGCGATGAGCAGACCGACGCCTCCAAGCAGATCGAGCAGATGCAGGAGCAGCAGCAGCAGATCCTCGCGCAGATCCGGCGCGAGATCGCCGCGATGCCGGTGCCCGATCCGCGCAAGGCGTCGCCGACGCCGGCCGAACGGGAGCAGGAGGAAAAACGGCAGCAGAAACTGCGCCTCCTGGCCCAGATAGAGAAGGACATCAACGAGCAGAACGCGCGCCCGCGCCGCCGCTACATCAGCCCGGCCACGCGCGAAGAGGTCTACGCGATCTACTACGACAAGCTGCGCCACAAGATCGAGGACAAGGGCACCGCCAACTTCCCGTCGCTCAACGGCCACAAGCTGTACGGCGAGTTGACCGTCAACCTGACGATCGACGCGCGCGGCCGCATCGTCGAATCGGAGGTCGTCCGCAGCTCCAACTCGCGCTTCCTCGACCAGCGTGCGCTGGCCATCGCGCAGGCCGCGGCGCCTTTCGGCGGCTTCAGCGACGACATGAAAAGCAAGGCCGACCAGATCGTCGTGACCTCGCGCTTCCGTTTCACGAAGACGGAAGGCATGCAAGCCACGATGACCAACAACGGAGGTTGATCATGATCGTCGCCCGGCCGCCCGAAGACGATCGCATCGCAGCGCGCAGTGCGCAGAGTTCCCGATGACGCCCGCCACGCCCGCCCGCCTGGCCATCGTCGGCAACCCGGTCGCCCACAGCCGTTCCCCGCAGATCCATGCGCGCTTCGCCGCCGCCTCCGGCCATGCGGTGGAGTACGTCCGCATCGAATCGCCGCTGGACCAGTTCGTCGCCACCGTGCGCGCATTCGCCGACAGCGGCGCCCGCGGCTGCAACGTCACCGTGCCGTTCAAGGGCGAGGCCTTCGCCGCGTGCACGCGACTGAGTGATCGGGCACGGCGCGCGCAGGCCGTCAACACGATCGCGTTCGAGGCCGACGGCTGGTTCGGCGACAACACCGACGGCGCGGGCCTGGTGCGCGACATCGAGCTCAACGCCGGCGTGCCGCTGCGCGGCAAGCGCGTGCTGGTGCTGGGCGCCGGTGGCGCCGCGGCGGGCGCGCTCGATCCGTTGCTGGCCGCGCAGCCGGCGGCGCTGGTCGTCGCCAATCGCACGCCCGCCAAGGCGCAGGCCCTGGTCGAACGCTTCGCCGCCAGTGCGGCGCGACTGGACGTGCCGTTGTCGGCCACCGCGCTGGAGACGCCGGGGACCGCCTTCGACGTGCTGATCAACGCCACCGCCGCCAGCCTGCAGGCCGCCGTGCCGCCGCTGCCGCAGGGCACGCTCACTCCGGGCGCGCTGGCGCTGGACATGATGTACGGCGCCGCGACGCTGCCGTTCCTGCGCTGGGCGCGCGCGCAGGGCGCGGTCGCGCGCGACGGCCTGGGCATGCTCGTCGAGCAGGCGTCGGAAGCGTACTTCGTCTGGTTGGGCGTACGCCCGGGCACGTTCCAGGTGCTCACCGAACTGCGGCGCGAGGTCGATGCGGCCGCGACCGCCGCGGCCCGGGCCGCCGAAGGCGTCGACAACGACGGCGGCGAGGGCGCGGGAGCCCGGGCGTGAGTGCGGGCCTGCGCAACGCCGGCCGCCTGGTCGCGATGCTGGCCGTCGCGATGCTCGCGCTGCAGCTGTTCTTCCTGCTGCGCGTCGCCCTGATGGTCGTGATCGCGCCCGAGTCCACGTCGTTCCAGCGCAGCGAGATCTGGCGCATCGTCGTGGAGAAGCACCAGCTGCCGTGGTTGCAGGAGTCCGTCGCGAGCAGCCGCATCTCGGACAACCTGCGCCGCGCAGTGATCGCCAGCGAGGACGCCGGCTTCGTCGACCACCACGGCGTCGAGTGGGACGCGGTCGAGAAGGCGTGGAGCAAGAACGAGAAGGCGCTGGCGCGCGTCGAGGCACGGCAGGCGCGCCCGCGACGCGGCGCCGACGGCAAGCCCCGCATGGTCATGCCCAAGGTCGTCGGCGGCTCGACGATCTCGCAGCAGCTCGCCAAGAACCTGTTCCTGTCGGGCGAGCGCAGCATCCTGCGCAAGGGCCAGGAACTGGTCATCACGATGATGCTGGAGTTGCTGCTGGGCAAGGAGCGCATCCTCACCACCTACCTGAACAATGTCGAATGGGGTGAGGGCGTGTTCGGTGCGCAGGCCGCGTCCGAACACTACTTCCGCACCAACGCCGCGACGCTTGGCCCGGCGCAGGCGGCCCGGCTCGCGGTGATGCTGCCGGCACCCAAGCGCTTCGAGAAGTCGCCGTCGTCGCCATACGTGCTGGGCCGCTCGGCCACCATCGTCGCTCGCATGGGTGGGGTCGACCTGCCAGACTGACGGCCTGGATGCCCGGCCGGCATGCAATATCGACACGCCATGGAACTGGATAGAGAACAGCAGGAAGTCGCCCAGAGCGCCGCCCGCATGATCGTCGAGGACGGCCTCGACTACGCCAGCGCCCGCCGCAAGGCGCTGCAGCAACACGGCGACGGTGGCCGAAGGCTGCGCGATGCACCCAGCAACGAAGCCATCGAAGATGAAGTGCGCGCCCACATAGCCATCTTCTGTGCCGACACCCAGCCCGGCGAGTTGCGCGCGCTGCGCGAGACCGCGCTGCGCTGGATGCTGCGCCTGGCCGAGTTCCGGCCTCACGTCGGCGGGGCCGTCTGGCGCGGCACGGCCACGCAGCAGTCCATCGTCCGCCTCGACCTGTACTGCGACGACATCAAGGCGCCGGAGATCGCACTGCTGAACAAGGGCGTCGACTACGAGACGGTCAGCGAGCCGCTGGGCCGTGGCGAGCATTCGCTGACGCTGGTGCTCGGCGAGCACAGCGCCGCGCTCGACGACTGGATCACGATCCACCTGAACATCCTCGACCTGGACGACCTGCGCGGCGCCCTCAAGCCCGACGCCCGCGGCCGGACCTGGCGCGGCGACGCCGCCGCGCTGCAACGACTCCTGGAAGAGGGCACACGATGAGCGCGCTGAAACGTCGCGAGTGGGTGGCCGCCATCGCGCTCGGCACGGTGGCACTGGGCGCCGGGGCCTGGCTGCGCCAGCGCCGGGCGCCGGTCGCGATGGGTGACACCGCCGCCGCGGCGGCCTCGGCGGCCGGCGTCGCGCTCCCGCCGCTGACCCCGATTCCCGTGCCGATCCGCACGATCGATGGCCGCACGCTGACCAACGCCGACATCGCCGGCCGCTTCGTGGTGCTCAATTTCTGGGCACCCTGGTGCCCGCCCTGCGTGCGCGAGATGCCGGAGCTGGATCGCTTCGCGCGCTCCGATGCCGGCAAGAACGTGCTGGTAATTGGGCTGGCGATCGACGAGCCGGAGGCGGTCGACAAGTTCGTCGCCGCTCATCCGGTGTCATTCCCGATCTCCATTCTCGGGTATGCCGGACTTGCCTGGGCTCGCCGCCTCAGCAATGATCCGAACGTCGCCCTGCCCTTCACGGCCGTCTTCGATCGCTCGCAGCAGCTCGCCCAACACAAGTTCGGAGCGACCAACGCGATCGAACTGGCCGACTGGGTGCGCGTTTCCTGAACGAACTCGCAGCAATCGGCGCGCGGTTGCCCCCCAACGGGTTCGAATCGCGACTTCAGGCCGGCATCTGCGTTGCCAAGCGCGGCTTTGGTTGTCAAGTACTCTTTTTAGGGTAAATTCTCGCTTAGTGGCGCGAACGGCCCTCAACCCAGCGTAAAGTCCGCTTCTTCCGAATTGACATAACCGGCCCCGCCGCCGTCCTGCACATCGCATGAACGTCCTCGTGCTTCACGGACCCAACCTGAACCTGCTCGGCACTCGCGAGCCGGCAGTGTATGGAAGCGTCACGTTGCCGGACATTGACCGCGAATTGAAGCAGATTGCGACAGAAGCCGGTTCCACGCTGCAAAGCCTGCAGAGCAACCACGAAGGCGTGCTGATCGACCGTGTCCACGCGGCCAAGACGGACGGCACCGAGTTCATCGTGATCAATCCGGGCGCCTTCACGCATACCAGCGTCGCGTTGCGCGACGCCTTCGCGGCGGTGGCGATCCCCTTCGTCGAAGTGCATTTGTCGAACATTCATCGCCGCGAGCCGTTCCGGCACCATTCCTATTTTTCCGACCTGGCCGAAGGCGTGATCTGCGGTCTCGGCGCCCAGGGCTATGCCCTGGCGCTGAAGTTCGCCCTCGCTCGCGCCCCCGCGCGCAGCTAGCTCGCCCCAGCGGCCCGGCGCCACAAGCGCCGCCAACAGCAATCTTTTCCAGGAGACTGTTCCATCATGGACATGCGCAAGCTCAAGACCTTGGTCGACCTCGTTTCGGAGTCCAACATCTCCGAACTCGAAATTACCGAAGCCGAAGGCAAGGTTCGCATCGTCAAGGCCGGCTACGGCGTCCCGACGACGATGATGATGCAGCCGGCAGGCCAGATGATGATGGCGCCGCAACAGCAACAGGCCGCCCCCGCCGGCGAGGCCGCCCCCGCCGCCCCGGTGGTCGAGGCTGTCGCCGCGCCGACCGGCCACGTCGTCAAGTCGCCGATGGTGGGCACGTTCTACCGCTCGGCCAGCCCCGGCTCCAAGCCGTTCGCCGAAGTGGGTGCCCCCATCAAGGAAGGCGAGCCGATCTGCATCATCGAGGCGATGAAGATCATGAACGAGATCGAGGCCGACATGTCCGGCACGATCAGCAAGATCCTGGTCGAGAACGGCCAGGCCGTCGAGTACGGACAACCGCTGTTCATCGTCGAATAAGCGGCAACCGTCATGTTCAAGAAGATATTGATCGCGAATCGCGGAGAGATTGCCCTTCGTATTCAGCGAGCCTGTCGCGAGATGGGCATCCAGTCGGTCGTCGTCTATTCCGAGGCCGATCGCGACGCCAAGTACGTCAAGCTGGCCGACGAGGCCGTGTGCATCGGCCCGGCCAACTCGATGCAGAGCTACCTCAACATGCCGGCGATCATCTCGACGGCCGAGGTCACCGACGCCGAGGCGATCCACCCGGGCTACGGCTTCCTGTCCGAGAACGCTGACTTCGCCGAGCGGGTCGAGAAGAGCGGCTTCACGTTCATCGGACCGACGCCCGAATCGATCCGCATCATGGGCGACAAGGTGTCGGCCAAGCAGGCGATGATCAAGGCTGGCGTGCCCTGCGTGCCCGGCTCCGAAGGCGTGCTGCCCGAGGACCCGAAGGAATTGATCCGCATCGCGCGCGCGGTCGGCTACCCGGTGATCATCAAGGCGGCTGGCGGCGGCGGCGGACGCGGCATGCGCGTCGTCCACACCGAGGCGGCGCTCGTCAATGCGGTGCAGATGACCCGCTCCGAGGCCGGCGCGGCGTTCAACAATCCCGCCGTGTACATGGAGAAGTTCCTCGAGCATCCGAGGCACATCGAGATCCAGATCCTGGCCGACCAGCACAAGAACGCGGTCTGGCTGGGCGAGCGCGACTGCTCGATGCAGCGCCGCCACCAGAAGATCATCGAAGAAGCGCCGGCGCCGGGCATCCCGCGCCGCGTGATCGAGAAGATCGGCGAGCGCTGCGCCGCCGCCTGCAAGCGCATCGGCTACCGCGGCGCCGGCACGTTCGAGTTCCTCTATGAAGACGGCGAGTTCTATTTCATCGAGATGAACACCCGCGTGCAGGTGGAGCACCCGGTCACCGAGCTGGTGACGGGCGTGGACATCGTGCAGATGCAGATCAAGGTCGCCGCCAACGAGCCGCTGCCGTTCACGCAGCGCCAAATCCAGATGCGCGGCCACTCGATCGAGTGCCGCATCAACGCCGAGGATCCGTACAAGTTCACGCCCTCGCCGGGCCGCATCACGATGTGGCATCCGCCGGGTGGCCCGGGCGTGCGCGTCGATTCGCACATCTACACGAACTACTACGTGCCGCCGAACTACGACTCGATGATCGGCAAGATCATCGTGCACGGCGACACGCGCGACCAGGCGCTCGCGCGCATGCGCGTGGCGCTGTCGGAGACGGTGGTCGAGGGCATCCAGACCAACATCCCGCTGCACCGCGAGTTGATGGTCGACGCCAAGTTCATCGAAGGCGGCACGAGCATCCATTACCTCGAAGGCTGGCTGGCCCAGCACACCCGCTGATGGTCATGACGACCTGGGCTCGCTCCGCTCCCCGCTCCCAAGGAGCTCAGGCCCGCTCCCTCCGGAGCGGCCGCGCGTACGCGGGCCCGTCGATGACCCGGCGCGTGGGCGGCCCGTTCAAGAAGATCTGAGATGTTCGAACTGGTTTTGCAGGCGCCCGAGTCCCTCGTGGAGTCGGTGTCCGACGCGTTGATGGAAGAGCTCGACGCGCTGTCGGTGTCGGTGGAAGACTCCGATGCCGACACCGAGGCCGAGCACGCGCTGTTCGGCGAGCCGGGCATGCCGCCGCCGAGCGCGGGCTGGCAGCGCTCGACGCTGAAGGCGCTGTTCGAGACCGAGGCCGCGGCCAGCGAGGCGGCCACGCTGCTGCTGGCTCAGGACTGGGCCACCCAGCCAGGCGCCAGCGTCAGCATGACGGCGCTTCACAAGGTCGAGGAACAGGACTGGGTGCGCCTGACGCAGTCGCAGTTCGATCCCGTGGAGATCACGCCCACGTTCTGGATCGTGCCCACGTGGCACGAGCCTCCGGCCGCCGCGACACGCCTGATCCGGCTCGACCCGGGCATGGCCTTCGGCACCGGCACGCATCCGACGACTCGCATGTGCCTGGGCTGGATCGCCGCGCACGAGGGCGACATCCGCGGCCAGCGCGTGCTCGACTACGGCTGCGGGTCGGGCATCCTCGCCATCGGCGCCGCGCTGCACGGCGGCGCTCCGATCGACGCTGTCGACATCGACCCCGCGGCCATCACCACGACGGCGCAGAACGCTGCCGACAACGACGTGACGCTGCGCTCGGGCGCGCCGGACATGGCGTCCGGGCAATACCCGCTGGTGCTGGCCAACATCCTCGCCACGCCGCTGAAGATGCTGGCGCCGCTGCTGTGCGGCCACGTCGCGCCGGGCGGCCACCTGGTGCTGGCCGGCATCCTCGACCGCCAGGCCGACGAGCTGAAGGCGGCCTACGCACCCTGGATCGCCCTCGAGGTGAGCAACACGGTGGACGGCTGGATCTTGATGACGGGGCGCAAGGCGGCCTGACCGCCGTGACGGCGGGTCACGATCTCATACCCCGCCGGGTATTGCGTCGTGGTTCGCCCGCCCCGGAATCCCCCTCTTCGCATCGTATGATTCGGCCATGAGCCTCGCCACCCGCTGCCCCGCCTGCGGCACGATCTTTCGTGTCGTGCAGGATCAGCTCAAGGTCTCCGAGGGCTGGGTTCGCTGCGGCCAGTGCCACGAGGTGTTCCACGGCATCGAGGCGCTGTTCGATCTCGACAGCGACCCCGCCGTCGCCGCCCGCCGTGCGGCCACGCGCAGCCCCGTCGCGCCGCCGCCCACGCGCGTGTTCGCCGACCAGCGGGCCAGTGCGCCCATCCCGATGTCCACGCCGGCGGCCAAGGCAGCGCCGCCCGCGCCGGTCGCCGCAGCCGCACCGATCGCCATTCCCGCGCGGCCGCCGGCACCTGTCCAGAGCGGCCCGGCGCCACAGTCCGTGCCCGCGACGCCGTCGGCGTTCGGCGCGACGGGCCATCCGCCGCCCTCGTCCGGCCTCCGTCCGGGCTACACCGGCTTCACGCCGGCGACCCGGCCGATGCCTCCGCCGCCCGCTCCGCCGGCCCCGCTGCCTCCGCCGCCGCCAGCACCGTTGCCGCCCCCCCCACCGCCGGCCTTCGTGTTGTCGCCGCCCGCCCCGATCGCGCCGGCTGCAGCCACGCCGTTCGCCCCGGTCGCCACACGCGGCACGATCGCGCCGCGCTTCGCCGCGCGACTGGCCGAGGAGGCCGCACGGGCACAGGCCGCAATCCCTGGCCCATCCGCCAGCCCGGTCCCGATGGCGACCCCGTCGCCGGCCGCTCCGGTCGCGCCAGCGCCGCCGCCCTTCGGCAACGCGCTGACGCAACACCCGACGCCGAGCGGGCAGACGCCGGTCGAGCCCGCGCCGGAGGCCCAGCCCGCATTCGCGCCTGCGCCCGCGTTCGCGCCCACGCCGCCGGCCATCGTGCCCGCACCACCGCCCTCGTTCGCTTCCGCGCCGCCGGCATTCGCGCCCGCGCCTCCGCCAGCGTTCGCGCCGACGCCCGTGCCGGCTTTCGCACCGGTGCCGACGCCTGCTCCGGCCGTGGCACTGCCGCCCGCGCCGGCTCCCGCTCCGATCCCGGTCGTGCCGGAATACATCCCGCCGTCGATCGCCGCCAACCGCGCATCCGTCTTCGCGCCTCCGCCTCCGGCCGTGGTCGCGCCGACGCCTGCGCCGCAACCCGCGCCTGCCCCCGCACCCGCTCGCGCGGAGACCCCACTCGTCACGCCGCTCGTCACGCCGATCCCCACGCCGCTGCCGGTCGCGGCGGCGCCCAGCGCATCCGATCTCGCATCGGCCTTCGCGGCGCCCCCGCCGATTGCCACGCCGGAGCCCGTGCCGGCCCCCTCCCCCGCGCCGACGATCGCGCGCGAACCCGCCCCCGACGTCGGCGGCTCGACGATGCCCAGCATGCTCGCCGACGACGCCGCCGAGGACGCGCGTGCCGGCCCGCCGACGCTCGCGTCGATGCTGCCCGAGGACGCCGGCGAATGG